>MDTC01173123.1_pt1 | contig 11669 bp, 9 predicted proteins | sample 811181 | NCBI WGS metagenome assembly MDTC01 (sample SAMN05326644, study PRJNA326480) | marine metagenome | isolation source: seawater | place: Pacific Ocean: North | collected 2011 | reverse complement strand
GTGTTCTCGACGATCCGTCCGGCATGGGTGGCGAGCCAGGCCGGATCGAGGCGGGCGATCGCCTGCAGCAGCGAGATGGTGAGGCTCGGTGCGTGCAGGGCCAGGTGGCGCACGGCCTCGATGGCACCCTCGTCCAGGGGGGAGCCCAGGGGATCGGTCCACACCGCGCGTCGGGCCACCGCGACCTGGGCCCAGCGGTCCAGCCCGTCCGCGGGTGAGAGCGGATTGGGTTGGTCGAACCAGCGCTCCGGGTGGTCGACCAGGCTGTCGGCGAGGCGCTCGGCGCCGGGAAGGGTGGGGGTCGTGCGGTAGAGGTCGGACACCGCGGCACGGGCGACCGGGTTGTCCGCGTCCAGGAGATCGGCGAGGGCGTCGAGCAGGCCGTCGGGACGCGGGTAGAGCACGTGCACCAGGCGCTGGGACCAGGCGGTGGGCGTCTCGCGGGTGAAGGCCGGCGCCGCCGCCGGAGGGCTGCCGGCGTGACGGACGAACGCGTCGACCACGTCCCTCACCGTGTCGAGGGCGACCCCATCGAGCGCCAGCGGCAGGGTGAGTCCGGGGTGACCGGCGCAGCGCCAGGGGGGCGGCACCTCGTCGTGATCCCACTGCTCGGCATCGCCCAGGGCGCGGTCGTGGTCCTCGACGTGCACCCGGCAAGCGCAGGCGTACAGGCGATGCTCGGGGTTGCGGGTGAGCACGCCGGCGTCGGCGAGGGCCTCCCAGTCCGCGCTCGCGGCGAGCCGGTCAGCGGTGGCGCCCCAGGAGAGCCCGGGCGCCTGACGGACCGGCTGGTCGCAGCGGCTGCACCGGAGGTGGTTGCACCCGACGGTCGGGCCCTCGAAGTCCAGGTCGAAGGCGGCGTCTGGAACGGCGTGTCGCGCGGCGACGACCCGGCCGCCGAGCGCGCAGGTGTGGGTGGAGGGACTCACTCGCCGCCGCCTGCCGCTTCCTCGACCGTGCCCCACCACGTGGAGTCCGGGGCGTACGCTGCCAGCGAGCCGAACGGCTCCAGGGAGTGGTACATCGCCGGGCCCGGGGTGAAGTCGGCGCCGAAGGGCTTGGCGGCCTCCATGATCTCGACCATCGAGTGGGCGTTGATCGGCAGGAGGTAGGCGAGGCAGGCAGCCCGGCAGCTGACCGCGTCGGACACGCCGAGCAGCTCGCGGGTCTGCATGATCCGGTCGGTGGTGCCCGACGGGCCGGCCTTGAGGGGCAAGGACAGCTCGCGCATCTTCGCGACCCACACGTTGTCCTCGTTGATGAGCCACTTGCGAGCGCCCTCCTCCCACAGCACCCGCTTGCTCTCCCAGTCGTCGCCGTGCTGCAGGGAGTCGTCCTGGTCGAGCCCCTGGAAGGTCGCCTCGTCCTTGGTCAGGCCGACCTGCTCGGCGGTGCGGGTGCTCTGCATGTGCGAGCCGTCACCGAACTCGCCCCGGGTCGATGGCTGCACGGCGACCTGGGTGACCTCCGCGTCGCGGGGGGTCGGGGTGAGCCGCGCTCCCCTGCGGTCGCCCATCTCCTCGATGCGAGACTCGAGCGCCCCGGTGTCGGCGTCGCCGTTCTCCGCCTTCAGGGTCTCGACGAAGGTGCCGACCGCATCCTTGGTGTACAGGTCCTGCAGCTCCTTCTGCCAGGTTCGACCGAAGTTGTAGAGCGCCGTCATCTTGGTGCGCACGTTGCCGGCGCCGTCCAGCATGTGGGCCTTCACCTGGTCTGCGGGCACTGCGCCGGCGACGCCCTTCATGTCGGGCCGGGTGCCGCAGTAGCGTGCCAGCTCGGCGCCCAGATCCATCTCCGCCTCGCCCTGCTTCGTCTTCCAGATGGCGGCGACATTGTTGGCGATCTGGTCCATCATCGAGTCGACGCAGCTGTTGACCGCGCCGTTCTTCATGGCGCCCGCGCCGAAGGCCATCTCGAACTTCTCGGCCTTCTTCTCGAAGTCCGGGTCGGCGGCCCCGCTCTTGCCGGCCTCGAGTCCGCGGCCTGTCTTCTGCTTGAGGAACTCGTTCGACTGACCCGAGTTCGCGCGCTGATCGGTCTGGGTCTCGAACGCGACGGTGCCCTTGTGGGCGACCTTCTGCTGCTTGGGCATGGCGGACTCCGAGGAGGGGAGGCGCTTCAACCTAGCGGCTTCGTTCGGGTCCCGCTGGAGACCGCGAGCCCCTGTCATCGCCTGAAACCGCGTTCTTCCTCCGCTAGACTGGGACGCCATCGTCCCGCAGCCCCCAGGCGAGGAGACCATCCCGTGCGTACCTGCCTCTTCGCGCTGATCCTGCTCGCGGGCTGCACCTCGCGCATGGTGCTCATGGCCCCGCGCTCGGCCCCCGCGTCCAGCTACGTCTGCGCCGACGCGACCGACGCGAGCACCTGCTCCCCGGCGACGGACCTCGTGCCGGCGAACGACAGCCAGTCCGACAGCGCATTCGTCGTCCTTCCGCAGGAGTGTCGGGGCAGCTTCGGGCAGCTGGTGCTTCGCAAGCGTCGATCCGGTGGTCGCAACGTGTGGGTGCGCTGCGCGCTCATGGGCGAGGCCCCCGGCCCGTTCGTCTGTCCGGTGCTGCCCGACGACGCCGCCCCCTCCCTGTCGGACCCGCCGCGCTGCGACCCCGGTGATCCCGACTCCCACGGGCTCGAGCTCGCGATCCCCGCCGCCTGCGACGAGTCCGTCAACCAGGTCGTCGTGAGCCGCCTGCACTCCGGCCGACCCGGCTCGACCGTCACCTGCTCCCCGCCCGACAAGGGTGGGATGACGCCGTAGATCGGCTGTGGAGAAGCCATGCCCCTGCCCGAGTTCCCCCACGCCGAGACCAAGAGCCTGACCAGCTGGAGCAACTTCAGCGGCACCATCCAGAAGGGTGCGGTGCCCCTGTACGTGACGCCCCTGGCCCACGGCCCCGATCTGACCGCCGCGGGCGCGCTCGCCCCCCAGCTGGGCGCGGTCCGCGAGCTGCTCCGCTACTGCTTTGCGCGGCAGCTGCGCCTGCGCCCGGTCGGCACCCGCTGGTCCTTCTCCTCCATCATCGAGCCCGACCAGGTCATCCTCGACCCCGGCTTCATGAGCGGCATGCTCCGGGTCGGACCCGCGTCGCTCACCCCCGAGTACTCCGCCGGCCGCGGCGCCCAGGGCTTCGCCCCGTTCTGGATCTGTGGCGGGCGCACGGTCGCGATGACCAACGTGCGGCTGCTGGAGGAGGGCTTCTGCCTGCAGACCAGCGGGGCAGGGGACGGACAGCGGGTCGCCGGCGCCGTCGCCACCGGGACCCACAGCTCTGACCTGCGGGTGGGCGCCATGCACGACGCCCTGCTCGGCATCCAGCTGGTCACCGGTCCCGACCGCTGCGTCTTCCTGCAGCCCGAGCGCAAGCCCGCCCTGTCCGAGGCCTTCGTGCTGTGGCTCTCCTCGGTGTGCGGGATGCACGTGCAGCACATCCAGGACGACGCCCTGTTCCACGCGGCCCAGGTCTCCCTCGGCTCCCTCGGCGTCGTGTTCTCCGTCGTGCTCGAGGCGGCGCCCGCCTACCGCTTCGTCCGTCGGATCACCCGCTTCGAGGACCGGAACGACCCGGCGCTGTGGCGCGCCATCCGCCTGCTGGACACGGGCTCGCTCCACCCCGACCGACCCCACAACCCCGACCACCTCGACGTCGTGTTCCATCCGTACCCGGAGTCCGGCAAGACGTCGGCCTGGCTGACGACCATGTGGAAGGTGCCCGCGCCGCCGGTGCTCGCCCACGCGATGCCCGTGCCGCTCGCCATCGCGTCGGACGTCATGTCCCTCATCGCGGGCCTGTTCGACGCGCTGGACGGCGAGATCACGACCGACCTCACGACCCCGATCCTCGCCGGCATCATCTCCGACGAGACCGAGGCGCTCTACGCCGAGGGCGACATCGAGGCCTACCCGGGCCAGCTCTTCGGCACCAACAATCTGCCGGCCGGAAGTGGAGCCAGCACCGAGATCATCACCGACCACCGCGACAGTGGGGACCTGATGCGCGTGCTCTACGAGGTGCTCGACCAGCACTCCGCCCGCGGCGAGCACCTCCTGGGTGCGGCCGCCCTGCGCTTCGTGCCCTCGACCCGCGCCACCCTGGGCATGAACATCAAGCCGCTCAACGCGTACCTGGAGCTCCCGAGCATCCGCAACGAGGGGACCCTGGCGATCTACGACACCCTCTTCGACGAGCTCGAGCGGCAGGGGATCGCCTACACCTGCCACTGGGGGCAGCAGCACGGCATGGACGAGGCGCGGCTGCGCGCCTGGTTCGGAGCCCGGGTGGACCGCTGGAAGGCCGCCCGCGACGCGCTGATCGGCGAGGACGGCAAGAAGGTGTTCAGCGCGAAGATCCTGGAGGAGGTGGGGCTGTCCTAGGGTTCGGCGGCGTCGAGCTCGGCGGCGTGCTGCAGCGTGTCGTCGACGATGCAGCCGACGTGCTCGTCCAGCAGGCGGTAGACGACCTGCTTGCCGTCGCGCTCCCCGGCCACGAGGCGGGTGGTTCGCAGGTGGCGCAGGTGGTGGGACAGGGCGCTCTGCTCCACGCCGAGCTCGTCCTGCAGGGTGCTGACGTTGGCCGGGCCCACGCGGTGCAGGCGGACCAGCACGGACAGGCGCACCGGGTGGGCCATGCAGGCGAGCAGGTCGACGGCGCGCTCGATGGCGAGATCAGGACTCCAGTCGGACACGCACACCTCACATGACGTCCTCATCATGGGTCAGTCGGGCCCCCCGTCAAGGCGCGCCGCTGCCCCGGCCGGGCTCCCCGTGAGCCGGATCGCGCCCCGCCGGGTCCGGGACGGGTGCGCGGTCCGTCGGCGGTACGCTGATCTCCCGGGAGCCCACGCCGAGCCGAGGATCCGCCCCGACCCCGCGTCCCTCCCGTACTGGAGCAACCATGACCTCGTCCGGATCCCGCACTGGCGGATGCCCCGTCGCCCACGGCGCGAACACCTCGCTGGGCACCTCGAACACCGAGTTCTGGCCCAAGGCGCTCAACCTCGACATCCTGCACCAGCACGATCGCAAGACGAACCCCCTGGGTGCTGACTTCGACTACCGCGAGGAGCTCGAGAAGCTCGACGTGGACGCGCTGTACGCCGATCTCCACGCGCTCATGACCGACAGCCAGCCCTGGTGGCCGGCGGACTGGGGTCACTACGGCGGGCTCATGATCCGCCTGTCGTGGCACGCGGCGGGCACCTACCGGATCGCCGACGGGCGCGGGGGCGGCGGCACCGGAAACCAGCGCTTCGCCCCGCTCAACTCGTGGCCGGACAACGTGAGCCTGGACAAGGCGCGCCGCCTGCTGTGGCCGATCAAGAAGAAGTACGGCAACCGGATCAGCTGGGCCGACCTGATCATCCTGGCGGGCACCATCGCGTACGAGTCCGCGGGCCTGAAGACGTTCGGCTTCGCCTTCGGCCGCGAGGACATCTGGCACCCGGAGAAGGACACCTACTGGGGCGCGGAGAAGGAGTTCATGGGGGCGAGCCGCTACTCGGACAACGCCGAGCGCGACTCGCTGGAGAACCCGCTGGCCGCGGTGCAGATGGGCCTCATCTACGTGAACCCCGAGGGCTTCGAGGGCAACCCGGACCCGGCGCGCTCGGCGCAGGACGTGCGGGTCACCTTCGCGCGCATGGCCATGAACGACGAGGAGACCGTGGCGCTCACCGCGGGGGGCCACACCCTCGGCAAGTGCCACGGCAACGGGGACGCCGGCAAGCTGGGTCCGGACCCCGAGTCGGCGCCGCTCGAGGAGCAGGGCATGGGCTGGCGCAACCCGCAGGGCAGCGGACACGGCCGGCACACGATCACCAGCGGCATCGAGGGTGCGTGGACGACGAACCCGACGAAGTGGGACAACGGCTACTTCGAGATGCTGCTGGGCCACGAGTGGGAGCTGAAGAAGAGTCCGGCGGGCGCGTGGCAGTGGGAGCCCAAGGACATCGCGGACGAGGACCGGCCGGTCGATGTGGAAGACCCTTCGATCCGGCAGAATCCCATCATGACCGACGCCGACATGGGCATGAAGGTCGACCCTGCCTACCGCAAGATCTCCGAGCGCTTCCGCGCCGATCCCGAGGCCTTCTCCGACGCGTTCGCCCGGGCCTGGTTCAAGCTGACCCACCGGGACATGGGCCCGAAGTCCCGCTACATCGGCCCCCACGTGCCCGCCGAGGACCTGATCTGGCAGGACCCCATCCCCGACGGCCCGACCGGCTACGACGTGGCTGCGGTCAAGTCCGCGATCGCCGCCAGCGGCCTCTCCATCGCCGATCTCGTGACCACCGCGTGGGACAGCGCCCGGACCTTCCGCGGCTCGGACTTCCGCGGGGGCGCCAACGGCGCGCGGATCCGGCTCGCCCCGCAGAAGGACTGGGCCGGCAACGAGCCCGAGCGCCTCTCCCGCGTGCTCGGCGTGCTCCAGGGGATCGCGGACGACGCCGGGGCGAGCCTCGCCGACGTCATCGTGCTGGGCGGAGGGGTCGGCATCGAGCAGGCGGCGAGCGCTGCGGGCTACGACATCACCGTGCCGTTCTCCCCGGGTCGCGGCGATGCCACCGCCGAGCAGACCGATGTCGACAGCTTCGCGCCGCTCGAGCCCATCCACGACGCCTACCGCAACTGGCTCAAGGCCGACTACGCGGTCGAGGCCGAGCACCTCATGCTCGACCGCACCCAGCTCATGGGCCTCACCGCCCCCGAGATGACCGTGCTGGTCGGCGGCCTGCGCGTGCTGGGGGCCAACCACGGCGGCAGCACCCACGGCGTGTTCACCGACCGGGTCGGCACCTTGAGCAACGACTTCTTCGTCAACCTGACCGACATGGCCAACACCTGGGAGCCCCAGGATGACGGCACCTTCGTCGTGCGCGACCGCGCGACCGGAGCCGCCCGCTGGACCGCCACCAGGGTCGACCTGGTGTTCGGCAGCAATGCCGTGCTGCGCGGCTACAGCGAGCTGTACGCCCAGGACGACAGCGCCGAGCGGTTCGTGCAGGACTTCGTCAGCGCGTGGGTGAAGGTGATGGAGGCGGATCGCTTCGATCTGCGGTGAGGGCTCGGGTGGCCGCGGCTGCGCCATCCTGCGCCACCCTGCGACGCCGTGCGACAGGGTCAGAGAGCACTCTGGTACCGCCACTTCCGGCGGTACCAGGAGATCCCCATGCGCATCGTCCCACTGATCCTCGCGGCCTCGGCGCTCGCGGCGGCTGGCTGTGAGCAACCCGACGAGCAGGTCGCCCGACCCGCCGATCTCGGCCCTGACGCGACCGCCTACTACGGCGTCACGTCGAGCGCGCTGTGGCCGTCGTCAGGTGGCGTGGCCAACATCGTCGTCTGCTTCGACTCCACGGTCTCGGCGACGTCGTCGCAGAAGGCGGCGGTCGAGGATGCCATCGAGACCACGTGGAACGACGCATCGGGCGTCCACTTCACCGGCTTCAGCACCTGCCCTGCGTTCTTCTACGGCAGCCGCGTGCGGATCATGTCCGGCACGAATCCGTCGGCCTCCCGCGTCGGCTACCCGGGGTTCGGTCGGGAGACCGTCGTCACCCTCGACTTCACCGACCCGCAGACGCCCGAGATCGCCATGCACGAGTTCGGGCACGTCCTGGGCCTGTACCACGAGCACGAGCACCCCGACTCTCCGGGCTGCGTGATCGGCGGCGTCTCCTACGGTCCGCTCGCCCGCAGCGGCGCGACCACCCTCGGGCTGCGCTACGACCCGTACTCGGCGATGAACTACTGCAGCCCCGACTATGGCGACGGGAGGCTGAGCTACGGCGACATCGTGAGCGTGCAGGAGATGTACGGCGAGAACGATCGCTTCATGAAGCTCACGGCGATCCCGTCCCTGACGAGCGATCCGCAGGTATTCTTCGACGTCGAGCTGGACCACCTGCCCAACCCCTCCTACGCCAGCTTCGAGGTGGTGGGGGCGGGCGACTTCGACGACGACTCCGACGCCGACGTGCTGTACTGGTATCCCTCCAACAACTCGGGGACGCTGCGCTGCACGACCGGCGCCGACCGCAGCCTGTGGCCGAGCAAGGCCGGCGACGTGCCGCTGGTGGTCGGCGACTTCAACGGCGACGGCAAGACCGACACGTTCTGGAGCAACCCCTCGGGCTCGGACGAGGTCTGGCAGTCCGCGGTCAGCTGCGGGTACACCAAGTACGCCTCGAGCCTGAACCTCGGCTACTCGCCGAACGCCCACGTCGGGGACTTCGACGGGGACGGCGCCGATGACATCCTGCACCAGCAGGCTGGCAGGTGGTACTTCGCCACCTCCAACGGGGGCTCGGGCAGCTTCACCACGGGGGGCTGGGCCTACGTCGACGGGTCCTACGTCACCGACGTGGGGGCGCGGATCCCGGTCGTCGGCGACTTCGACGGTGACGGGGACGACGACATCTACTGGCTGGGGCTGGGCTCGGTCTCCGACTACATGTGGGAGCACACCGGCACCATCGCGAACAGCTGGAAGGACCCCATCTTCACGGAGTACTCGCTCGGCTGGTCCATCAGCTACACGACGGTCGAGCCGGTTGTGGGCAAGTTCTCCGGTGATGACGACTGTGACGACATCATCTTCTACCGCGTGGGCCAGCTGGACGGCATGTGGCTCGCCGACTGCGACGGTAGCGGACCCATCGCGTTCTCCGGCGGCATGACCACCTTCTACGACGACTACGACCTGGCCGCGTGGGAGGATCAGATCCTGGCGTACGGGCGCTGATGCCGTAGCGGCCAGGTCGGATCACCTGCCCTCCACCAGGTGCGTGCGCGCTCGACGTGCCGATCCGGCGGACGCGTCGGCGGTGCCGGCCCGCCGCGCGCGCTCCAGGTGCTGCTCCCGCTGCCTCGCATCGAGGGTGCGCAGGGCGTAGACGGTCGTCTCCCGCACCCTGGCCACGCCGACATAGTGCAGGGTGGCACCGGTCATCGCCCGGTGGGCCGCGCGCCCGTGCTTCAGCGAGTACCACCACCATGGGCTGTCCATGGTGGTGATCAGGCGGCTGGTGCGCCCGGCCAGCAGGCCGACGGGCAGGGGCTTGCCGTCCACGTTGCGGAAGGCGACGCCGGGCAGCAAGACCCGGTCGACGAAGCCCTTGAGCAGGGCGGGCAGGTTGCCCCACCAGACGGGGAACTCGAACACCAGGTGATCGGCGGCCTGGATGGCCTCCCACGTCTGCGTGAGATCGGGCTCCCAAGGTTGTGCTTCGCGGAAGCCGTGGTGGAGGATCGGGTCGAAGGCGAGGTCACGCAGGGCGATGCGGCGCACCTCGGCCCCCGCGGCGGCAGCGCCTTCGGCATACGCGTCGGCGAGGGCCGTGCCGTAGCTGTGGGGATCGGGGTGGGCTTCCAGGACGAGGACGCGGCGCATGGTGGACTCCTTGTGGCGCCCATCTCGTTACGAGCATTCTGCATGGAAGAGGCAATTCCGCATGTCTTCCATGCAGAGAGCTGGGATGAATATCGACTGGGACGGGGTGCGCTGGTTCCTCGCAGCGGTCGACGGGGGCAGCCTCTCGGAGGCGGCGCGGCGGCTCCATGTCGACCAGAGCACGGTCAGCCGGCGGATCTCCGAGCTGGAGTCGGCGCTGGGAGGGCCGGTCTTCCTGCGCAGCCGGGCCGGGCTCACCCTCACCGAGCGGGGCGAGGCGATCCTCCCCCTCGCGCGAGAGGCAGGGGATCGGCTCGTCGAGCTCGCCGAGGTGTCCCGGGACGACCGGGTGGCTGGCACGGTCCGGATCGCGCTGACCGGCCCGGTCGCGACCTACGTGGTCGCACCTCGCGTGCCGATCCTGCGGGCCCGGTACCCCGAGCTGCGGGTGGAGCTCGTCACCAGCTCGCGGATCGCGGACCTGTCGCGTCGCGAGGCCGATCTGGCGCTGCGCTTCGCCCGGCCGCAGCGTGGGGATCTGGTCGCCAGGCGGATCGCTGACGTGACGTTCAGCGTCCGGGCCCGCGCTGACGTGGCGGGGCTGCCGTGGGAGGAGCTGCCCTGGCTCGCCATGGACTACGGGCCCGTGCCTGCGCCCGAGCAGGACTGGGCGAGGGCCCACCGCGCGTCGGAGCCGGTGCTGACGGTACGGGACCACGGGACCTTCGTCGCGGCGCTCCGGGCGGGGGTCGGAGCAGGCGTGCTCGCCGACCGCGTGGCGGCGGAGGAGGGGCTCTCTCGGGTCCCCGGCCCCGAGGTGGACGTGCGCCTGCCGCTCTGGCTGGTCGCCCACCGGGCGAGCCGAGGCACCCCGCGGGTGGCTGCGGCGTGGGACTGGCTCGCCGGGACCTGAGGCTGGGGTTCGGTGAAGATCTGCGTCGCTACTGCACATCTCCGAAGCAGTTCGCACCGGGGTGCAGCGCCTCGATCGCCGCATCCAGGACGGCGTCGTAGCCCGCGTCGAGCTCCTCGCGGGTGGTCTGGATGGCGACGTCTGGAGGCACGCCGGGGCCCTCGTAGACGGTCCCGTCGACGCCCTCCAGCTCCTGCACCGGGTGCATGAGGACCCAGTTGTTCTCGAGCACGTGGGTCGTGAGCGTGGCCTGGGCGCCGTTCGTGGGGGTGCCCATGACCGTGACCTGGGGGAGCTCGCGCAGGGCCAGCACCATGCGCTCGGCGGCGCTGATCACGTAGCGATCCGTGAGCACGACGACCGGGCGATCGTCGAAGTCCCCGCGGGGGCGCAGGTCCCAGGTGGTCCAGTCGTCGAAGTCGTCGTGCTCGGGGCCATTGCGGGTGCGGGTCCGGAAGATGGGCACGGGCGCGTCGGTGAGGCGGCCGACTGCGGTCAGCGCCCAGGTGGAGTCGCCGCCGCCCATGTGGCGCAGGTCCATGATCAGCGGCTCCGGGCCCGCGTCGAGCACCCGGTCGAGGACCATGACCTGGTCGCCGGTGTAGTCGAAGTGCACGTAGCGGACGCCGCACAGGGTGCCGTGCTGGTAGCCGTCGCCCGCGGACATGCCCTCGTCGAGGTGGCTGGTCACGAGGTCGAGGTCGAACAGGTCGTCGTCGATGCGCTCGCGGTAGGTGCTGTTGGAGCGCAGGATGGTCCGCTCCGGCACGACGATGTTGAGGTGGCCGTCGTCGAGGGGCGCGATGAGATCGCCCATGACCTCGGCCAGCTCGTCGTCGCTCATGGCGTCGTGGACCCGGGCGCGGTGGGTGTCGCCGAGGGCGTCCCAGTCGATGTCGCGCTGCTGGAAGCCGCCGTAGCGGGCGTCCATCTCCTCCCACAGGCTGTCGAAGGCCTCGGTCGGCGTAGGATCGGGGTTGCAGGCGGCGAACAGGAGCGCGGCAGGCAGGATGCGCAGGGACATGGTCGGCTCCTACAGGCGGGTGGAGATGGCGAGGCGGGGGGTGACGACGAGATCGACGAGGGGCTCGGGGTTGCGCTCGGTCAGCAGCTGCACGTCGACGCGGGCGGACGCGGACCAGCGGTCGGACAGCGCCCGGGTGATGCCGCCCTGCACGGCGACGTACTGGGTGGACACGGCGGTGACCGGCCGGCCGCGACCGACGTGGTCGAAGAAGGTCTTCACGCCGTTGTGGTCCCGGCTGGCCTGGATGTACGGCGCGTCGTTGAGGCCGTACGGCGAGCGGGTGCCCCAGCCGAGCGCCATGACGTCCAGCTCGGCCGCGGCGGACCAGCGTCCCTTGTCG
>MDTC01056611.1_pt1 | contig 11669 bp, 13 predicted proteins | sample 811181 | NCBI WGS metagenome assembly MDTC01 (sample SAMN05326644, study PRJNA326480) | marine metagenome | isolation source: seawater | place: Pacific Ocean: North | collected 2011 | reverse complement strand
GCGAAGACGCGGCGGAACGCGAGGACGCGGCGGAACGCGAGGACGCGAGCCACGACGCCGCCGCGAGCCACGAGCCCGAGATCGATAGCGAGATCGACAACGAGCCCGAGATCGACAACGAGCCCGAGATTGACAACGAGCCCGAGCCCGAGATCGAGCCCGAGCCCGACCCCCGCCCCTCCATGCCCTCCCTCCTCCTCGCCATGGCCGCCGTCGGCATCCTCCTCGGCCTCCTCACCGCCCTCGCCGCCTGGATGCTCGGCTTCGTCGGCTGACGCCCCCTTGGTGACGCGGCCCCGCGGTGCTTGGACGATCGCGGGGGCCCCCGCCGACGCGCACCGGTGGGCGTAGCCCCACCCAATGGGACGACTCGCCGGCGTAGCCCCGCCCCGTGGGACGGAGCGCCGGCGTAGCCCAACCCAGTGGGACGACTCACCGGCGTAGCCTCGCCCAATGGGACGACTCGCCGGCGTAGCCCCACCCAGTGGGACGAATCCACGCCCGCGTCGCCCGACCACGGCCATCGCGCGACCCGTCCGTCCCACCCACGGTCACTACGCCACTCGTCCGTCCCACCCACGGTCGCTACGCCACCGGCCGGTCCCATCCGCGGGCGCTTCACCGGCGTTGACCCTCGCCAACAAATGCTTTAGCATTCACTAAATCATTCTACCCGGCCCCCCCATGACCCCCGACGACGTCTTCGCTGCCATCGCTGATCCGCGCCGCCGCGAGATCCTCGACCTGCTCGCCGGCGGGGAGGTGGCGTCAGGGGTGCTGGCGGATCGGCTGCCCATCACCCCCGGCGCGGTGAGTCAGCACCTCAAGATCCTGCGGGAGGCGGGCCTGGTCGCGGTGCGCAAGGAGGGGCGGCGGCGGCTCTATCGGTCGACGCCCAGCCCGCTCGACCACGTGCACGACTGGCTGGCACACCACCGCGCGCACTGGCACGATCGGCTGGACGTGCTCGAGGAGCTGGTCGCCCAGCGCGCTGGTGCCGAACCCGCGGCCACGGAGGGGGAGCCATGAGCGGAACGCTGAACGTGGAGCGCGTGCTCGCCGCCCCGCCCAGCCGGGTGTGGGAGATCATGACCGAGCCGGGCGTGGCCGGACGCTGGATGGACGCGCAGGGCTTCCGTCCCGAGGTCGGCCACCGCTTCACCGCCCGTCTCCCCCGGGGTCCTGGCTTCGACGGCATCGTGCAGGCCGAGGTCCTCGAGCTCGATCCCCCGCGCAGCATCCGCATGTGGTGGTCGGGGGGTCCGGTCAGCGGAGAGGTCCGCATCGCGCTGTCGCCCACCGCTGCGGGCGGCACCCGCGTGACCATCGAGCAGACCGGCTTCGACCGCGTCCGCCAGGGCACCCTCGCCCCTGCCCTGGCCCTGTTGTGGGGCCAGCGCATCGACGGGCCTCTGAGCAAGGCCATCGGCCTGGGTGCGGCCGGCGGCACCGTCCTGGGCATGGCCTCCATCCTGCAGATCCTCGCCGTCACCGGGGGCGTCGCCGCCGTGGTCGGGCTGCTGGTCGCACTGGTCGGCTACCTGGTCGCCCCGCAGGTCTCGGTCAGCCAGCCCGCGCCTCCCCCGGCGGTGGCCCAGCCGAGCTTCGTGCCCCGCAACACCTCGCTCGACGCGACGCCGCCCACCCCGGACGAGGTCACGGTGACCACGGCCCTGCCGAACGCCGTCGACCGCATGGACCTGCCCGTGCAGACGGCGGTCCGGCCAGGACCCGGCCGCCTCCCCACCGGAGGCGTCGAGCTCACCGCCTACGAGCTCGACGGGGACGCCTACGACCCCACGTTCTCCCACGACGGGCGCTTCCTCGCCGTGCGCGCGGTCGACAACGAGACCAGCGCCGTCGTGTTCGTCGACCGCCAGAGCGGCAAGGTCGAACAGGTCGCCCTCCCTGGCACCGGCGGCACGCCCTACGCCGCGGGCACGTCCGCGATCGGTCGGCTGGCGTGGCATCCGCAGGGACTCGCCGTGTTCGGCGCCCAGCAGCCCGACGCCCCCGCACGCCTGTACTTCGCCCAGCCGCACGCGGCTGGCGCCGCCGAGATGCTCCCGCGCTCCCAGATCGAGGGGGCCATCTTCGACCCCGAGATCTCTCCCGACGGCCAGGTCCTGGCCTTCACCCGTGGTGGGACCGACGACCAGGACGTGCTGGTCTGGGATCGCAGGACCGACAAGAGGATGCTCGTCACCGTCAGCGTGGCGCTGGAACACACGCCGACGTTCTCCCCCACCGGCGTCGATCTGGCGCTGGTCATCGAGCATGCCCGGGGCTCGTCCATCCAGGTGGTGAACCTGCGCACCCGCCAGGAACGCACCCTGCCCCTGCCGGACGGGAGCCAGCGGGTGCAGAGTCCCGTCTACGCCGGCCCGGACCGGATCCTGGCCTACAGCAAGGCCGACGGCCGCTGGGACCTGGTCATCTACGAAGATGAGGTTCCAAAGCAGATCGTGCGCAATGTGTCACCGCCGGCCCTCCATCGCCAGCCCGCGGTCTCGCCCGACCGCACGGTGATGGCCTGGACCTCCGCCGAAGGCCGCGATGACGTCGTCATGCTCGCCACGGTGGACCTCCCCCACCGGACGATCCCGGTGCGCATGCCCGGGCTGGCGGTCGTCCGCGACCCGGCCCTCTTTCAGGACGACGATGCGCTGTACGTCGCGTTCACCGCCATCGACGCCTACGGCGAGCGCACCCTGTACGTGGCCCGGGTGCCCTGGTAGGGCTCAGCCCGCCACGCGCATGCTGGCCCGCCATGCGGCCGGGGTCTGACCGTGCACCTTGCGGAACTGGCGGATGAAGTGGGTGGTGTCGCCAAAGCCGACCCGGCCCGCGACTTCCTCGACCGAGGCGTCCGAGTGCAGCAGCCAGGACGCCGCCGAGGCCACCCGGGTGGCGCGGATCCAGTCGCCGACCGTCGCGCCTGTCGCGTCCTTCACCTGGTTGGCGAGGTGGCTCGGGCTGCAGTGCACCGCGGCCGCGACGTCGCGCAGGGAGATCGGCTCCAGGGCGTGGGCGGAGATCCAGTCGAGGGCGCGCCCGACCCGCGTGCTGGACAGCGCCGCGTCGGGGAGCCGGGCGGCGCGGCACAGCTCGCGGAGGATCAGCACCAGCAGGGCGCGCTGGGCGGGCACGGCGCCCGGGCTGGACTCGGCGCAGGCCGCGGCGAGCTCGGCGTGGAGCTGGTCGACCCAGGCGACACGCTCGGCGGGGACGCGCACGACCGGAGGCGCCCCCATGCGGACACGTCGAAAGGGAAGCATCAACGCATCATCTGGCGAAAGACCCAGGCAGCCGGCGCAGAAGCCCACCCCCCAGCACGCGGCGTCGGGGCTGTGGTCGAGGATCCGGTGGGGCACTCCGGCGGGCACGATGACGAAGCAGCCGCCCTCGGCGCGGGAGCGGTGGTTCAGCTCCACGTCCGAGGTGCCCCGGTCCATCCAGCACAGGGCGTGGCCGGAGTGGGTGACGGGCGCGCCGGTCCGCACGCCCATGCGGTGGCGCCGGATGGAGAGCACGTCGTGTTCGGGGCGGTACTCAGGAGGCACGCCAGCGCTCCTGCGCGACCGCGGAGACCACGCCCGCCGCACAGCTGAACCCCTGCCACACGGCGTTGGCGAGACCGCCGAACCCGACCCGGGCGTCGCCGGCGACGTACAGCCCGGGCACCGCGGTCGAGCCGTCGGCGTTCACCTCGGGCACGCGCCAGCCGCGCACGTCCACGTGGGTGGGCACGCCCAGCGCGTCGAGCAGGCCGTCGGGTGCCCCGGCGAACGCGCCACCCACGAACCCGGCCTCGCACGGGTGGCGCGCACCGTCCGTCGTGTGCACCGCGATCAGGTGGCCGTCGCGATCCTCGAGGCACTCGATGGGGGTATGCACGACCGCGTTGCCCTGGGCAGCCACCGCGCGCACGACGTCCGCCGGCAGGTCGTGGCCGTTCGCGAACACCGTGAACCGCGGCGTCGAGAGCACGGCGATCATCATCAGGTAGTGCTCCAGCTGGTCGCCGAGCCCGTGGCCGACGAACACGCCCACCGTGCGGTCGCGCTGTTCCCAGCCATCGCACACCGGACAGGGGAAGACCGAGGTGCCGTAGACCCGGGCCAGATCGGGGATCCCGGTCGCATCCAGGTCGTCGCGCCAGCCGCCCGCCACGAGGACCCGTCTGGCGTGGACCTCACCCGCGGAGGTCTCGACCGCAAAGCCTCCTTCGACCTGATGGATCCGCAGGACACGCCCCTCGACGTTCCGCACGGTCGGGTACCGCGCGAGCTGGGTTCGGCCGATGGCCCGCAGCTCCTGGGGCGAGGTGCCGTCCTGGGTGAACAGCCCGTGGGTGTGAGCCGCAACCGCCGCCCGGGGCGCGCCCGCGTCGACCACCACGGTGTGCAGGCTGGCCCGCCCGGCGAGCAGCGCCGCGGACAGTCCGGTCGGGCCCCCACCGACGATCAGCAGATCCACCGATTCACGCGTCCCGTCCACCGCAGCCTCCCGTGGCGAGGTGCTCATCCACCCCGCAGGAGACGGTGCCGCCGGGCGCGCCTCCCATGCCTGCCAACGTACGCGCTTCGCAGTGAGCCCGGTAGGGACAGGCTTGGGGGATGATCGGCCGATCGTGCGGCAGCCCCAGCGGACTGCGCTCAGCCCCCGGCGCGGATCTGCGCGAGCGCCCGCTGGGCCACCTGCAGGGCGAAGCGGTCCGCCCCGTTGGCGAGCGTGTCCATGGCAGCAGGCACGTCCTGCCACACCAGCGCATGCTCGGGGTCGACGGTGGGGTCGGGCTCGTCTCCGAGCTGGACCAGGAAGTAGTGGCAGATCTTCTCCAGGGAGTCGGTCCGCCGGTTGGTGTGGAACTGGGTGGCCGTGACCAGGTAGCCGTGGGCGACGACCGACAGACCCGTTTCTTCGCGGACTTCCCGCAGGAGCGCCATCTCCATGGTCTCGCCGAAGTCGATGCCGCCGCCGGGCAGGGCGTAGGCGCCGTTCGACTCGACCGTGGCCACGAGGCCGCCAGCAAACGCCACGCCGTAGGCCCCCGGACGCCGCCGGTAGACCTTGTCCGCGCGCCGGTCGCCGAAGGAGGCGACCGGGTCCGGCGTCTCCTCGACGCTCACCGGCTGACCGGCTTGTAGCGGATGCGGTGGGGCTGATCGGCGTCCGAGCCCAGCCGCTTCTTGCGGTCGCGCTCGTAGTCGTCGTAGTTGCCCTCGTACCAGACCACCTGGGAGTCGCCCTCGAACGCCAGGATGTGCGTGGCGATCCGGTCCAGGAACCAGCGATCGTGGCTGATGACCAGGACGCAGCCGGCGAACTCGTCGAGCGCGTCCTCGAGCGCGCGGATCGTGCCGACGTCGAGGTCGTTGGTGGGCTCATCGAGGAGCAGGACGTTGCCGCCCGACTGGAGCAGCTTGGCCAGGTGCACCCGGTTGCGCTCACCGCCGGACAGGGTGCCGACGGCCTGCTGCTGCTTGCTGCCGGTGAAGCCGAAGGCCGACACATACGCCCGGCTGCGGATCTCCCGCGGCCCGACCTTGAGGATGTCGTGCCCGCCGCTGATGTTCTCCCAGACGCTCTTGTCGTCTTTGAGGTCATCGCGGAACTGGCCCACGTGGCTGAACTCGACGGTCTGACCGACGTCCAGCTCGCCCTCGGTGGGCGTCTCGTCGCCCAGCAGCATCTTGAACAGCGTCGTCTTGCCCGCGCCGTTGGGGCCGATGATGCCGACGATGCCGTTGCGGGGCAGGTGGAAGGACAGGTCGTCGATGAGCAGCTTGTCGCCGAAGGCCTTCGTGAGGTGCTTGGCCTCGACCACCACATCGCCGAGGCGGGGGCCGGGCGGAATCGCGATGTCGAGCCGGCGCTCCTTGCGCGCCTCCGAGCCCGACTCCACCAGCATCTCCTCGTAGCGCTTGAGGCGGGCCTTGGACTTGGCCTGGCGCGCCTTCTGGCCCGACCGCACCCAGTCGAGCTCCCGGGCCAGGGTCTTGGCCTGCTCGGTGTTCTGCTTGTCCTGCTTGGCCAGCTTCTGCTGCTTGGCCTCGAGCCAGGTCTCGTAGTTGCCCTCCCACGGGATACCGCGACCGCCATCCAGCTCCAGGATCCACTTCACGACGTTGTCGAGGAAGTACCGATCGTGGGTCACCAGGATGATGGTGCCGTGGTAGTCCGACAGGGCGCGCTCCATCCACGCGACCGACTCGGCGTCGAGGTGGTTCGTGGGCTCGTCGAGCAGGAGCAGGTCGGGCTTCTCGAGCAGCAGGCGGCACAGGGCGACCCGGCGCTTCTCACCGCCGGAGAGGTGCTCCACGCCGCCGTCGGGGTCGGGCACCCGCAGCGCGTCCATGGCGATCTCGACCGTGCGATCGACGTCCCAGGCGTCCGCCGCCTCGATCTTGTCCTGGATGTCCGCCTGCTTCTGGATGAGCGCGTCCATCTCGGCGTCGCTCATCTCCTCGGCGAACTTCTCGTTGACCGCGTCGTACTCCTCCAGGAGCGCGCGGATGGGGGCCAGCGCCAGCTCGATGTTCTCGCGCACGGTCTTGGACTCGTCGAGGTGGGGCTCCTGGGGCAGGAAGCCGACGGTGGCGCTGGGGTCGCGCCAGACCGTGCCCTCGAACTCGTCATCGAGCCCCGCCATGATCTTCAGCAGGGTCGACTTGCCGGCGCCGTTCTCGCCGATGATGCCGATCTTGGCGCCCGGGTAGAAGGACAGGCTGATGTCCTTGATGACCTCGTTGCCGTCGGAGAATCGCTTCTGGACCCGGCTCATCTGCATGATGAACTGCTTGGACACGGACACCTCGATGTGCAGGGGGCCGACTCTCTTAGCGGGGTGCAGGTCCCCGTCCACCCGTGCTCTGAAGGATCCTCGCGGCCGCCACACCCTGTCTGTCCACCCGGGGAGGGACTGTGGTCCGGACGAACGAGGGGATGGGCAGGCAGACGATCCGCTGGCTGAACAGCGCGCTGGCCGCCGTGGCGCTGGTCGCGGCGGTGGGCTGCATCGAGCGGTACCGGGTGTCGTCGGAGGTCGGCCTCGACGACGACCAGCAGGTGACACTCACCACCGAGGCCCCGACCGCGCGCCTGCGCTGGTGGGTGAGCGAGGGGGACAGCGGCCTCGCGCGGCGGACCGAGCCCGAGACCCTCACGCTGGAGCTCGGATCGACGAAGCCGAGGGCGGTCGCCGTGGTGGTGAGCGACTGCGGCTGGGAGCAGCTCTGGGACGTGGAGGTCCTGAGCGCCGACGACTTCGGCGACCCGATCCGGACGTTTGACCTGCTGAATCCCCCAACCGTATTCCTGCAGACCGACCTGGACGGAGACGGCTACACCCAGCTCTGCGTCGACCTGACCCTGTTGGGGCCGGGGACGGTGGAGGTCGACGCCTCGCTGCTCGCCCAGGCGCCCCCGAGCGGCCTCTTCGTCGAGGTCGATGAGATCCCCGGAGGTGAGCGATGATCCTCCTCCTCGCCACCCTCGCCCACGCCGCGTGCGTGACGGTGCCGCCGGAGATCTGGCCGCCCGCGGGCGCGGACGCCCCGCGAAATGTCGGTGTCCGAGCCGCACTCGACGGTCGCGACTGTGTTCCGGATGCCCTCGTGGTGGAGCTCCGCGGCCCCACCCGGGTCACCGCCTCTGCGGAGGTCACCGGCCTGCTCGTCCTCTTCGAGGACCTGCCCGACCTCGAGCCCGGGAACTACGAGGTCACGGTGCGCGATCCGGCCCGCACCTTCCAGGTCCGCAGCGACTTCGTCGTGTCCGACCGGTACGCCGCGCCCCCGGAGCCCCCCGCAGTGACCAGCGTCAGCCTCACCCGGTTCGGCGAGGAAGACGGCGTGCTCACCGCAGACGTCGGGCTGGACCGCCTGCCCGCGGGCCACGCCGCATCGATCGAGTGGGACTTCCCGGATGAGCGTTCGGGACCCGGCTTCATCATCGAGCGGGACCCCACACAGCCCGCGACGAACCTGTGGCGGTCGATCGACCTGGCGGTCCTGCCTCTCGAGGAGACCTGCATCGACGTGGTGACCCTGAGCGAGTCCCGGGAGGCAGTGCGCACCGAGTTCTGCACCGTGCCGGTCGCGATGCTCGGGATGCCCACCGGCTGCTCCGCCACCCCCACCACCCCCGCCTGGCTCCTGCTGCTCGCCGCCTCGCTCGGCCTCGCGGTGCGTCGGCGGAGGGCGTGATGCGGATCGTGGTGGGCGCGGTGTTCGCCCTGTTCTCGTCACCCTGCGGTGGCGGCGGGCTGATCGCAGGAGGCACCGCCGACCCACCCGAGGCGTTCTCGCTGCCGGCCGGCGACGAGGTCCTGCTCACCTCCGAGTCGCCGTCCGCCCGGCTGCGGTTCCAGATGGTGCTCGGCAACAACCCGTCCGCAGGCTGCATGTCCGGTGAGTCGTCCACCCTCGACCTCGTCCTCGAGTCCTACGAGGCGTCCGTCGTCAGCGTCGAGCTGAACGACTGCGCAGACGCGGTGTGGCGCGAGCCCACCGAGGTCTACGGGGCCCACGCGGTCGACGATCCGGTGCGCAGCTTCGACGTCGAACCCTTCGCCGGTTGCCCGGGTGGTGCGAATCGAGCCTGCGCGACCAGCCTCTGCGCCGATGTGCGCCTGGTCGACCCGGCCGACGTGCTCCTCTCCGGCACCCTGCACCTGTGCGCCCGCGACCTGACGGTGGAGGTGACCGCCGAGGAAATCCCGGACGAGGATCACCGATGATCCTTCTCTTCACCCAGATCGCCCTCGGCGCGTGCATCCCGGACACGGTGGAGCTCTGGCCCCACGACGGCGCTGGGGACGTTCCCGGAAACACGTCCGTCCAGGTGCGGATCCCCGGCGACTGCCGGCCGGAGTCCCTGGTCGTCGAGCTCGACGGCGTGGAGAGCGCACCGGCGGAGCGGTTCGGGTTGGGACCGAGCGTCTACGTCGTCGACGACCTGCCGGACCTCGAGCCGGGCGAGTACGAGCTGCTCGTCCGCGACGAACGACTCACCTTCCGCGTGCGCTCGACGTTCATCGTCAGCGATGCACAGGCCGAGCCGCCACGGCGGGCACCCGCAGGGATGTTCGGCGCCGTGTGGTACGAGACCGTGGAGGGCGACCTGGCGATCTCGGGGTTCGTCCGACTGCAGACGGGCGACCTCCATGAGCCGCAGGATCTCGTGCTGATCCGGGGCGTGGGCCCATGGCGCGACCGAATCACCCCCGAGTACGTCGATCCGGCTCGGCAGGGGCGCGACGTCCAGCTGTCCGGCACGTTGGACGCCCCTCCCGAGGAGGACGTCTGCATCGAGCTCGTCCGGGCGAACAGGGGCAAGGCCACCACCAGGTCGACCCTGTGCACCACCGCGGTCGAGAATGACGCCCGCAGTTCCTGCGCCACGCTCTCCACCGCACCGGCAGGCCTGCTCGCCCTGCTCGGCGGCCTGCTCGTGCTCGCCCGAAGACGCTCCTGATCCCCCGATCGGGCTAGCCCTTCCCCATGAACGACCTGCCCCCTGACGAACGCCCCCCGCACGCCGGCACCCAGGGTCTCGGTCCCGTGCTCTCCGCGGGCTACGGCGGCGCGTTCACGTCGCTCGGCAAGACCTGGCTCGCCAGCCTGCCGACCGTGGTGCTGATGTACGCCGTCTCGATGGGCTCGGCGCTCCTGATCGTCGCCCTGGCGTTCGGCTGGATCTTCGCGATCGAGGCCTGGTTTCCCCATGGCGGCCTCGGGCTCTCCCGCCCGACCCTGGCGCTCGTGGGCACGGGTGCCATCCTCGCCTTCGCCATCGCCATCGTCTGCGTGCTCCTGCCCTTGCTCGCCGCGCCGGTGCAGGCCCTGTTCCGCGCCCACGCCCGCAACATCCTCCACGACGAGCGCCTCGGCCTGCTCGACGGGGTGCGCGGCGGCTTCCGCAGCCACAGCCTCAACCTCTTCATCGCCGTCGCACTGCCGCTCGAGTACCTCGGCTACCTCTTCTTCCTCGTCCCGGGCGTCGTCTTCTCGGCCGCCACCGCCTTCGTCATCCCGGGCATGGTCATCCACGACCTGACGCTGTTCCAGGCGATCCGCCGCTCGGTCGCACACTTCCTCGAGGCCCCGGTCTGGCACGCCGGCCTGACGCTCATCGACGCATTCGTGGCCTGGATCCTCAACTCCTCCATCCCCTTCGTCGGCCTGCTCCTGGCGATGCCGCTGTCGACCCAGCTGCACCTGCGGGCGTACCTGGAGGCCTTCCCTGTCGACGACGAGCCCCCGGGTTAGCGGCGGCCGCACCTCGGAGATCGCGTGCGCACCACCCTCCCCCTCCTCGTCCTGACGACCGCCTGCGTCTGGAGCTCGTCCGGGTCGAGCAGCCCCGAGCCCGACCTGCACCCGGTGCTGGACGTCACCGAGGCGGGCGAGCCTCCCCCCGACGACCAGCCAGCCCACTTCCGGGTGCTCGACCCGCGCTCCCTCGCCGACTTCGTGCCGCCGACCTATCTCGGTGTTTCACCGTCGGAGAAACACACGCCGACTCCCGACGCGGTCAGCGCGACGTACGATCCACCAGGGCGCAGGATCACCCTCGACATCGCGCGGATCCGAGACGTGGCCGCCACCCGGGCGAGCTTTGAACTGCTGGGGCGAGACACGGTCGGAAGGATCGATGGCAGCGAGATCCGCGGCCTGCGTTTCCAGGGAAACCCCGCCCAGGCGAGCCGGAGCATGAGCGCTCCGCACACGGGCACCCTCTCGGTGGTCGCCGCGAACACCTACCTGGTGACCTTCACCGTCACCCCCGCCGCCGACACCGCAGAGGTGGTCGCGCTGGCCGGGGGTCTCGACGTCGGCAGTCTCACCCGCCTCGCCATCCGCGAGCACAAGGCCCGGACCGGCCAGGATGCGGTCGAGTAGGCGGTCGTTCACGCGGAATGGGTGAAACAACACAGGCCGCACTGTGCGATCTCGCCCACCACGGCGTCGCCGGTGCGTGCCCTGGCCCACGTCCGCTGGCACGGGCTTCGCAACAGAAGTGACCCTGCCCGTGGAGGCTCCGTGAAGACCGATCCCATCCTGGTTCCACTCGACCTGACCGGCTGCGCGTACGAGGTGGTCGAGTGCGTCGCGACCCTCGCGAGCAAGCTGAAGTCGCGGGTCATCCTGATGAACGTCGTGCAGATCCCCGCCGGCGTGAACCCCTACGCCACCCTGATGATGGACGAGCAGGAGTGGCACACCGCCCGCGAGATCCTCGATCAGGACGCCCGCGCGCTCCTCGAGCCCTTCCGCATGCAGCTGGCCGCAGAAGACATCCGCGTGACCCACTTCCTCGGCCACGGCGATGTCGTCGAGGCCATCCTGACCGCGGCCAAGGAGGTCGACGCCGGCATGATCGTGATGGGCACCCACGGCCGCAAGGGCCTCGAGCGCATCATGCTCGGCAGCGTCGCCGAGCAGGTCATCCGCCGCGCCAGCCGCCCGGTCATGGTGGTCCGAAGCCAGGACCTCTCGGTGCACCCCGGCCCGTCCGAGACCGTCAAGCGCGTCCAGGACGAAGCGGACGGTTGATCCGAGCTGCTAGGACTACTTGATTGATCTTGACGTTGAGGGTCTCGTCTGATCTAACCTCGGCATGGACAACGAGACCCCCGATCTCTCGCATCTCTGCTCGTCGCT
>MDTC01227077.1_pt1 | contig 11670 bp, 6 predicted proteins | sample 811181 | NCBI WGS metagenome assembly MDTC01 (sample SAMN05326644, study PRJNA326480) | marine metagenome | isolation source: seawater | place: Pacific Ocean: North | collected 2011 | reverse complement strand
TTGTCGCGTCGGAACGAGGGCGATTCAGACGACGACGACGAGCGGTTTGTTTTGCGCCGACGATGATGCGTTCGTCGTTTTCGTCCGCGTCGTCGCTCGACGACGACGCCGCGTCGCGAGAATCGAATTTCAGTCAAAAAGCAAACGGGTACTTGGAAACGCTCGGGGAAAAGCTCGAAACGTGGGCGGACGAGTCGTCGGAGGAAGAGGTGGAATGCGAATACTCGGACGGCGTGTTAACCATCTCTTTAGGAGCACAAAGAGGCACGTACGTCCTCAACAAACAAGCACCGAATAAGCAGATTTGGTGGTCGAGTCCTATATCCGGACCCCACCGGTTCGAGGAGGACGGGGAGAGGTGGGTGGACGCCAGACGAGGCGAAGCGAAGGACTGTTTGGACGATTTAGAGACAAAGTTAACGAAGGAATGGGGGGAGATTTTTAAAGGGAAGAAAGAGTTAAATTTGTAGCCGTGAAGTAGTGAGCCGTGTATACGTAGTAGCAATATATCGCGATTCTCGCGTTTCCGCTCTCCGACGCGATACGACGCGTTCTCTCATATCGTATCGTCGTATCGATCGTACAAAATGATACATTCTTTTCAACTCTACCAATTCATCAATTAATTTGTGCGTGCACCCTCTCTGCTAACTTCTATCTATTATCTATTTTATTCTTTTCGTCGGCTCGCTCCTCTGACGTAACGTGTTGCACTAACTCGCACGGCGGTTTCAGCGGTAAAAAGAGCTCCGAATCCAATTGCTCCACCGAGCAGGTTGGGCACATTCGTTCGCCCCAGACGTAAAATTTTCTCGCTTTCGTCGCTTCGATGCCGTTAAAATCACAACTGCCTGCCAATGTGTACGCGCCAGAGTCCGGGAATAACACGTAATCACCGTTATTGAGTTCTGTCATCATCGTGTCTCTCATGACGCAATCGGCGGAATCGCAGGTGGGGCCCCAAATGGTACTTTCGTGTTGTAAACCTAATCGTAACTCAAGTTCAGGCATGGAACCATCCCCGGTAGATTTTAAAATATACGCCGGAGTTTCCAATCCGTCGTAAATTACGCCATTAAAACATCCGTACAAACCATCGGTAATGTAATAATCGTAGTGTACATCCCCAGACGCTTTCACGGTTTCGCGTTTGCCGTACACCATCGACGCAATGGTAATCGGCGATTGCGCGAAATATCTCCCAGGTTCGGCGATGATTTTCAGGTTTGGCCATTGTGCTTTCGGGAATATGTCATCCAAAGCCTTCGTGATGATAGAGAAATCGCACGGCGACTCGTCGATGTTGCCGGTCTGATCGAACAAGCCCGTATAACCGCCGCCTAAATCCAACAAGTTCATTTTGAAGCCGTAATGGTAGCCTTGTTTGAAAACGTCCTTGGCATGTTGAATCGCGCGTTTATACGCGTTCGGGTTTCGACTGGAACTGCCAACGTGAAACGAGACACCGACAATATTCATGCCGAGCAATTGCGCCGTTGATAACAGCTTTGGAATGTCGTCCATGTGCGCGCCGAATTTTGCGCCAAACGAAATCCTCGCCATCGGGTCGTCCGCTTTGATTCGTAAGACCAACTTGCAGTCGTGCAAGCGAGCGGCAAACATCTTGTGCAACTCAGATACAGAATCAAACGTCGTTAACTTTACACCGTGTTCGGCAATGCAACGCAAATCCGCTGGTCTCTTCACCGCGTGCGCCAAGATGATTTTATCCACGTCAATCCCCAACTCTTTGATCAATTCAACCTCCCCTTGACTCGCGCAGTCAAATCCAGCACCCAAAGCTGCCAAAGTCGAGATAATCCCACGGTCGGGACAGCATTTCACCGCGTAATGCGGTGTCACTCTCGGCATCCTCTTCTTCAAATGTTCGTACAACTTCACCACCACATGTAAATCAATCACCGCGAAAGTATCTTCCAAACGCATGTCGTTTACCAGTTTCAAACACCTCTCCCTCACGTCATCCATCGACCTCGACGCGATCGGTTGCACATCGAAGATCTTTCTAATCTCTTCAAAGTTAAATTTCTCTGGAACAGCCTCTCCGAAATCAATCGCGTCTTGCTGCGTATCGTCCAACAACGTCTCCTCAAAACCGGCGGTTTCCGCCAAACCTTTCACGATGACCGCCAACTCTTCTGGAACAAACTTCTCCACAAAATCTGGATCCGCTTCCCCAGCCTCAACGTACGTTTCCAACGAATTGATGACCTCAAACGCCGTTTCTAGTTGTTCCCCGGTGATCAAAGCCGGCGGCGGATGCTGCGTGTCGTTCTTTTCTCTTCGCTCGCGGAGCGAGTTCATCACCTCGTTCGATAAATACTCGCTCTTCTTTCTCCGGAACGACCCCGGACTGCCATTGTAGTTCTCTTTCATCCTCTCCGAAAAACTCCTCCCCGTCCCGTTTATATTCGTTCCTCCTCTCGTTGTCTTCGGTGTTGACGCCTCTCGTCTCTCGTCCATCGACCCGCCGTCTTTCACGCTCCCACTCAAACTCCCCACTCGGACAATCTCCTCGATATTCTCCGCCAATCCATCAAATATTCCCGACTCTTCGATGTCCTCCGCCGCTTCATCTAAAACCGTTTCGATTTCTTTCATCGAATATCCCGTTTGGTCCTCGTTGTGCGCGTCGTCGACCTTCGTCGTCTTTTCTCTCTCGGTGTCGTCGCCGTCGGACGCGTCATCGATATCGGCACCCTTGAGCAGCGCGTGCGTGAGCAGCGATTTGCGAATCGTCGACTTTCCCTTGTCGTCGTCATCCTTCATGACTGACGCTCTCGAGCCCACCTCCGCTTGGAGTTAAAAGGAGAAAAGAACAATGGACCGAAAGAGAGAGAAACAGGCACTTCAGGCGTCCTTTAACCCGATGGATGCGCTTAAAAAGTGAAGAATCCTCACGTCTCAGTTTAGGGCATTCTTTTCGTAATACAGCCCAACTGTAATATCTCGTCGAGCGCGAGAGAGATCGATGCGCCGAGTCCAATTGGCACGAGTAAAGAGCGAAACGAGAGAAGCAGAACAGTAAGGGGGTATGCGCAATCACTAAGCGAAAGCAAAATATTCCATGATTGAAGACAAAACTACAACGCGTTGGCTACGGCAGGACCGCTTCGGTCGCTTTGGGGAGAATTGCTGTCTTCGTCTCGCAATATTTCGCGCTCTAAGGAGTTACTTCGGTCTGAAGATTGGTCGTCGTCGTCGTTGCGAGCTTCTGCACAACATGCTGTCGTCCCAGAAGTGATCTTACCACCACCATCCGAGCTGTAGATGGAGAAGACGGCGTGGCCTAACGTAAGGCCGATGACGACTGAGAAGAATAAGGGGACGTGGTACGTCATCGAGACGAGCATGAGAAGATAACCGGCAGTCACCTGGAACGCATATAAAAGAAGCGTGAGTGCTGTGGACATTGCACTTCCACGTCGAAGATTTCCTCCTCTTGCTCTGCGAACTTTGCGACGTAACTTGGCGCAAAGTTCGATGGACATACCTAAGAAAATGGTGAAAAGACATGCGGCGAAAACCAACTCTGGTGATTTCAACGACCATGACTCGAAGAAAAACGCCACGCAGGGTTCATTAGAGTCCGTGCCAGAAGAAAACCCGTCCATAAACATGGTCGTCGGAGGAATGTTCGAGTTGCACTGACCGTTGGAACTTTCATTCGGAACGGCTGGGCAGGCTGGCGAACAACTGTCGCAGTGCGCCTCACCCCCGTTGGGGCCAAAATCGTCCGGCCAAATTTTATCCGTGCCAGAGTCTTGACACACTGCCGTTGAAGCATCACATCCTGCCGGAATTGGTTGACAGGAAAGCCAACAGTAAATGGTACCTTCCGCGCAAGAACCGTCGTCAGCTAATATCCGTCGTAGAGGGAGCGCACTCGATTCCTCGTCGCTAGTCGTCGGTAATCCATCACACGCCAAGGAGACGTAATCTACGACAGAAGAAGAACCAATCATTCCATTCGCATGTTCATTTCCGTTCAATCGAGTGATGAGCGCTCTTGCACCGTTCAACCACTCTCCAAAGTTCAAATTCACGTTCGTGTCTGGATGTTCATCGCTCAAGTTTGGCAGAATCATGCGACCAAACCAAGCTCTCGTTTCACCCTTTTCCAAAGCCACTGCGTGCGTCGGGATTTTGATTTTGTCTAACAAACTATCCCTAACTCTACCATGTCGTTTCGGGTGCCACGAGCGAGCGGCTTCGCCCAACAAAACGAGCATGCCGTCGCTTGGGATATCGTAAGAAACACCATCGATGAGCAACCCTCTCGATCCCGACTGATCATCTTTCCCGCTTACCCACGCCGGAGTCATCACAATAGCTACACCAACATCCGTGTGTTCGTGTTTCCCATGCTTTTTCTCCATTTCTTTGTCTATCGCATTCTTTTCAGAAGACGAGGACGACAAAGAAGAAGAAGAAGAAGAAGAAGAAGAAGCCTCGCTACTCGCGTACACATGAAAATGGTCCAACGAAGCCTCAGAACGCAATACGTCGCTAAAAAAGTTCCTTTCCATTCGTGAAGGTCTTCTAGAATCCTCTTCATCTTCTCTCGCGTTTAAAATCGCGTCCAACCTCGGCAACGTCGCTTGACTCACGACGTCCGCGAAATCCCGCAACTTCTCCAACTCTCTTCTTAAATCAAACGCGTCCCCATCCTCCTCCGCAGATCGACCAGCACACTCTGCGTTCACGTCTATCGACAACCTTTTATTCGCAAACTCTGCCAAAGTGCTCCGTTCCACCCCCGGGTGCTCTTTCGAATACGATTTTGTGTTGTGCAAGAAAACGTCCTCTTGGACGCGAGGTTCTTCTCTTTCCCCGCTCGAATCGTCCTCCGGGGGTGTTTTTCCTCTCTTCGCACACTCGGCTAATCGTCGCAAACTTTCCCTTCGGGTGTCTTCGAATCCGTTTAAACCTCCCACGAAGAGCACGCCGGGTGCGCTTGAACCGAAAAAAGCGTTCTCGACGATCGCATCGTATTCCCCCGAGCGCAACGATTGGACGCTCGGAATCGTTGGAAGGTCGTTTTGGAATTGGGCTTTCGCGCATTCGCGCGATAGAATACACGACATCATCGCGAGCACAAATGCGAAAACGAGTGGCTTTGTTGTGCGCGACATCATCGCTGCGATGTGGTCCCCCCTCGACGCGTCGCGTTCTCTTCTCTTTTTTCTTTCTTCGAGTGAATAAATATAGTGCGCACAACGTACTCCATGCGCGTGTAAATTTGAGGTTTTGCCCAGAAACAAAATGAAAAAAGAAGCAACAAAAAACGACCACCACGAGGTAAAAGGAGTTAGTGAAAAGAAATCTTAAGCCTTTCAAGTGCATACTATCTAGCAACTGCCGCGGCAGCGTCCCCTTCTTCCGCAAACTCGCTCTCGTGTACTCTCCTATACACTTGGGCGGTTCTCGCGCAACTTAACACTTTCATTGAGCACTCTCTCGGTTCTTGCGGGTACGGACCAACCCAACTTTCGATTTTCGTTGGAGAGGTGAAGTGTTCCGTGCCTTTATCGACTCTGTTGTGGCCTCCAAATTGGCCTTCGTCCGTGTCCAGGACGCAGACGTACTTACCTGGTTTCGGGACGCCGATTTCTAAGCCTTCGTAATCTTGCGTCGGGTTGAAGTTGAAGACGAAGAGCAAGTCCCCTCTTTCGAAGACGATAATTTTTCTGTTATCGTCCGCGGTGGAGACGTGTTGGTGAGGGTTAGAAAGGAACTTAAACCCGTCTTCGATGTTGAGCATTTCTTGGTCAAAGTTTTTCATGTCTTTGTATCGTAAATGTTCCGCGTCGGCAAGGTCCCATCGGCGGCGGCAGTGGTCGTGGGACCAGTTATTGCCTTCTCGCGGGAAATCGACCCATTCCGGGTGGCCGAACTCGTTGCCCATGAATGCGAGGTATCCTTCGCCACCTAAACCGATGGTAATCAGACGGAGCATTTTGTGTAGCGCGATGCCTCTTTCGATAATTGGAGTGATTGGTTGCGTGGCGGACATATGGCCGTACATTTCGGCATCCATGAGCCAAAACGCGGTGGTTTTGTCACCGACGATGGATTGATCGTGCGATTCGACGTACGCGATTGCTTTTTCCGAGTATCTGCGGTTGCACAAAGTTGAAATAATTTCATGCATGCCCCAATCTTCGTCTTTTCGAGTTTTAAAGTATTTCACCCAAAAGTCCGGGATGGACATGGCCAATCGAGCGTCGAAGCCGACGCCGTTTTCGCGAACGTGTCGGCATAACGTCGGCATACCAGAAACGTCTTCAGCAAAGACTTCAACCTCCGGGTAGTTGGAATGTAGCATGTCGTTGACTAACATGAGGTACACGACCGCGTCGACGTTAGTGTTCATGCCTAAATATTCCTCGTAGTTACCAGTGAACTCCATGTTCAAACCGTGGTGGTGGTACAACATGCTCGTCACGCCGTCAAATCTATATCCATCGACGCCGTACTCTTCTATCCAATATTTAGCGTTGGATAAGAGCAATCGCCGCGTCTCCCAGTTATCGTATTTAAACAAGCGAGAATCCCAGAGGTAGTGGTATCCTTTCTCGCCGATATCGAAATAGGAATCTTCCGCTTTTTGCCCGACATCGAAACCGGCTAAACCGTCTTCGGTGTTTTTACTCGCGTGCGAGTGAATGACATCGATGATGACCCGTAAACCTAACTCGTGCGCTTTGTCAACTAAGTACTTGAAATCTTCAGGGGTGCCCGACCTCGACGAGACACCGAAGAAGTTCGTCACGTGGTACCCGAACGAACCGTAATACGCGTGTTCCATAACCGCCATCAATTGGACGCTGTTATAGCCACCACCTTTGATTCGCGGTAAAACAGTATCCGCAAATTCTCTGTATGTGGACACTTTCGAGTCATTCGACGACATACCAACATGCGCCTCGTAAATTATCGGTGCGGACGGTTTCTTCGGGCCTTTCTTGAACTTCCACTCGTGTTGTTTTTCCTTTGGCGGATCCCAATAAATCCCGTCATACTTCGCACCCATCTCGTTCGGAGGCACTCTCGCGTACCTGATATACGCAGGAATTCTATCAACATGTCCACCGTCCTTAAACAAACGAACCTTCACCCTCGAATCGTGCGGAATCGTCCCTGCCGGTAACTCACACGTCCAATTCCCAAACGCGTCTCTTCGCATCGGCGTCGCTTCTCCGTTCCAACCGTTAAAATCGCCGACCAAAGCTGCGTGATTGCACGCCGGCATCCACTCTTTATACGCGATTGTCCCATCTTTCTTCTTCGAGAATCCGTATTCTTTATACCCGTCCGCAAATTCCGACAACGACCCGCTCGCGTTTTCGATTGCTTTTTTCACCTCGCGAAACTTCTCCCACCGGTACTGCAAATGCCCTTTGTGCTGTTCCAACATCGGATCGGTGTTCACCAGATCGAGCCCATCTTTCGAGTAGTCTTTCTCTTCGTTCTCTTCCGCGACGTCAACCGTCGCCGTCGTCGGCGTCCTGCCTCCCTTTCCTTCCATCGACGACGTCGTTTCTTCGACCGTCGTCCTCGTCGTCTCTCGTTTCTTCGACCGTCCTCGTCCTCCTCGATTACCGTTGCTTCCGCACGACACGCCAAAAGCACCACCGATTTGCCGTCCTCCTTTTCTCGCCCGATGTCGTTCGGAGACAAAAAAAGCGCTCTCAATCCTCCTCCTTCTCTCTCCGAAGACGACCACCCCGGGCGCGCCTTCCGAGAGGAGTATTTTTTGGGTGGTGGTGGTGGTCGTCGTCGTCGGCATTAATGCGCGTTCGTTCGCGTCGTCGTCGTCGTCGCTGGAAAGAAAGAAAGAAGAAAGGCGACGACGATTCAAAGACGATATATATTGTGTGGCCGTTACGAGTCGTTTCCTACGAAGATCTCACACACAAAAATACACAAAAAAACAGTTTGATACCTTAAACTCAAAAGTTCAAAAAAAAAAAAGAAAAGAAGAAGAAGAAGAAGAAGAAGAAGAACGCACAACAAAAAATTCTCGAGTAGAATATAGGAGTCAACAAAGTGTCTCATTCATCAAAGCGATTAGGACACGAGCGTTGTGTCGATGATGATCGCGACGACGATGCCTCTGGCGGGTGTTGGTCTTTCCCCAAACGGAGGAGGAGGAGGAAGAAGGCGACGAGACGCCGATCGAGGGCGGCCGATGTGGAAGCAGCAGCAGCGGCAAGACCGAAGAGACGCGACATCATCATTTTCGCGAAAATGTGGTGGTGTTTCCATCGTGGCGTCAAAAGTGGATAACGACGAGGGGAAATTAAGCGCTTTTGGAAACGCGCGCGATGTGGTGGCACGACGAACGAGACGGAGAGAGGACGCCAAGGAACCGTCGAGGAGAAGGCGAGGCGAGGCGAGGCGCGCGACGCGCGCGAAAGCGGGCGGAGCGTACGAACAGTTTCGCTCTGGAATCACGGACGACGATAGAAAAGATGTGAAGGAATCGTGGGAGAAAATCATGCGATGGAAGTCGTTCGTCGAGAGCGCGAAAGTGAACGACGAAGACGTGCTGTCGAACACGAAGAAAGTGACCATCATGGGAGGCGGGTCGTTTGGGACGGCCATGGGAACGCTCTTGGCAAGAAATAAGAACGATTTAGATGTAGTTTTGCTCATGAGGAACGAGCAAGAAGTGGAGACAATCAACACGACCAATCGCAATATGAAATATTTGCCCAAGTACGTGTTACCGAAGAACATTCGGGCGACGACGAATGCGAACGAAGCGCTGAAGGATTCGGATTTCATCATCCACGCGGTGCCAACACAACATTCGAGAAAATTTTTGAGCGCGGTGAAGGATATTATTGACCCCAAAACACCTTTGTTGTGTTTGTCGAAAGGTTTGGAAGTCGGGTCGTCTCTGATGATGTCCGAGGTCATTCCGGCGGCATTGGAGAGAGACCAACCGTTTTGCATTTTGAGTGGGCCGACGTTTGCGGTGGAACTAATGCAAGGGTTACCGACAGGAATCGTGGCGGCGTCGGAGGACGAGATATTGGCGAGGAGGGTGCAATCATTGTACGGAAGTTCGTGTTTGCGAGTGAACACGAGCACAGACGTGGTTGGAGTGGAGATGTCGGGAGCATTGAAGAATGTATTGGCAATTGCAGCGGGTATTGTAGAGGGATTGGAGTTAGGGAACAACGCAATGGCAGCTCTAGTAGCGCAAGGGTGCGCGGAGATTCGGTGGTTGGCCGGGAAGCTAGGTGCAAAGAGCGAGACTTTAGCTGGTTTGAGTGGAACCGGCGATATCATGTTGACGTGTTTCGTGAATTTGTCCAGAAATAGAACAGTTGGGTCGAGATTAGGGAGTGGGGAAACATTAGAGGAAATTTTAGGATCAATGAATCAAGTCGCGGAAGGTGTGGCCACGGCTGGACCGGTCGTTCAGTTGGCCAAGAAACATCGCGTGTCGTTGCCGGTGCTCACCGCGGTGGCGAGAATTTTGGAAGGAGACGTTGATCCGAAAGACGCGGTGGACCAGATTATGAATTTACCACAAGTTCCGGAAGTATAACACTAGAATACTAATACTAATAATATTAATAACACTATTCCAATACCTAAGTAGGTACGTAGGTACCATGGTACCGTGTACTTTACTAATTGTTTTTATCGTCATCCTCTTCTTCGAACAAACACATTCGTCGATTGGGCATATCGTACACCACGCGTCTGGAATTCAAAACGTTCGCGCACACCATACCAACGCCAAACTCGCTCAAATCAAAGCCATCGCCTTTCGCCAACAGCGTACTCAAGTCCGCGATGCGCACGCCTTTATTCTCAAACTCAATCCAATCTAACGTCGCTTTGATACACTTTTCGGCACCACCACTACCACCGCCACTTCCGCTCACGCCGCGCACCGTCGACGTTCGGCGAACTTCGTTCTTGGAAAGTAACGCGTTTTCTAAATCTAACGATTCAACCGCGCGACCGTGGAAGATGATGTCTGCACCACCGGCACCAGAGTCAATCATAAACACTCTTAATTTTGTTTGATGATTACCTTTTCCTGAAAATCGAGCTTTTAAATGCGGCACGTTGGAGACGATGGACACGTTTTGCCACGGCCAGTCGGCGCTATCGAAATAGCCTCTCGGATAAATATGGACCGTTTTATCTTTACCAGAAGAAACATCGACGATGGACGATTTAAACGCATCGAAACCGATTATGCCCACAACCCGCTCGCTACATCCGGAAACGATACCACTCGCGTCCATTTGCATAAAAACTGGCTTTTCAATCTTCAATTTACCAATCGTCAACTCTTTCGCGCGGCGGAAAGCGCATTTGACTTTCGTCGAGACTCCAGAAACGTGCACTTCGCCAAACGTGTTCAAATTCAGATCGTCCGCAACGCGCTGGTCCAACACGAGACCACTGGCACCGGTATCCAAAATGAACGGACCGACGTCTCGACCGTTGATGTGCGGTCGAACTAACACGTGGTCGGACGAACATTTGACAACCTCGACGTTGTATGTGCTCTCTTTGGAGTTGTTGTTGTTATTACCACTACTACTACTGCACCTGCTGCTGCTATTATTATTATTATTATTATTACTACTACTACTACTGTTGCTACTCTCACCCGCCACGGTATTAATACTTTTAATCGAAATCAACTCGCTATCAAACCTCTTCTCGGGACAACTAAACGTCGTGGACGAACTCTTCGCTCTATACCCGCGCACATCAAACCTTTGCGTACTTCCGCTCGATCCAATAATTTCACACGTCTGCGCAAACATATACGCACCACTCTCGTACGCTTTCCAACGAGTGTACTTCCACGTCTCCACGCTCCCGCAACACTTAATCTCCACCTTCTTCGGCAAATACGTCTCTTTACACAAAAACACGTTCGCGATAATCAACCCGTCGTCTTTCAATTTTATCGCTACCACTCGTTCATTTTCGTTCGTATCTTTCACATAGCTCACCTCCACCAATCCCTTCGTCTCCAAACAATCTTTCGTTACCCAATATCCGCTACGAATCCAGGTCGACAACAACGCCGCCTCGCGATCATCTAAATCCAACGTCTGTGTATACCCGCTAAAATCTGTCTCCCAAACTTCGTTTACTTCCGCGTCGAAACCCGAGACGTACGCTAAGTGTGGATTCACGCACTCATCGATGAAGTTTTCATTTGCATATGCCAATTTCCACCGCACTTCCGTGCCTAAATGTTCGCCGTTTCCCCAGAATTCACCTTGATGAAACATCGATGATGTCGATGCTTCGTCGCTGTCTTCGTTTCTCTTTGCAGAAGCGTTGTTGTTCGAATCCAAAAAATCACAATGTACGCTACTGCTCCTTGGAAACACCGCCAGTCTTGCTAAATTCACTATCTCCTTCACGTCGACTTCGGCACTCTCGAATGCCACGTCACTTTCCTCTTTCGACTTCTTCTTCGGCGCTAAAAAGTTCCGCAAGAACGCGCGGGTAGTAAAAGTAGTTGATGATTTTCGTTGAAGTCGTTGGGGTAATATTCGCTTTTGCAAAGAGAAAGCAACACGGCGGGCCGAGATTAATGGCGGCGGCGGCGGCGACGACGACGACCACGACGACGATCACGACGACGACGAC
>MDTC01178787.1_pt1 | contig 11670 bp, 10 predicted proteins | sample 811181 | NCBI WGS metagenome assembly MDTC01 (sample SAMN05326644, study PRJNA326480) | marine metagenome | isolation source: seawater | place: Pacific Ocean: North | collected 2011 | reverse complement strand
TTTAGCTTTATTGGGAAAATGGGTTGCCAGCTGTCCGAAGGGATTGGAGGAGCTTCGTCCCGACGACGAAGCTAAGACCCCGGAAGCGTTTTGACTGGCGAGAAACATGGCTCCAAGTCCGGTCGCGCAGCGCGTGATGAACTGTCGTCGCGTGTCCTGTTCAAGAGAACGGCGGCGAGATTCTTGGATTAGCGATTCGAGATTCATCGATTAAGAAAGTTTTTGATACGAAATTCAATAAGTGAGGGATTCATCGAGATTTAGCAGCACCTGAGCAACGACCGTTGATGCCTTTTCTGGTGACTCTTGCAGCGTTTCCTCATACAATCGGACGAGCTCTCGCAAAGAGGAGTCCGGTGGATTGCGACCCGTGACAAGTCTGTAGGCAAGTGAGAGGCACTCGCTGATGGGCACGCTTGAGGAACCGCTTTCCAGTTTTTCCCCGAGAGCTTCAGCACATTCAACGAAGGCGGTGTCATTTAGGGTTACAAGTGCTTGCAAAGGCGTATTGGAATTCAGACGACGAGGATTGCAGAATTCCCGGGACGGGGCGTCAAAGCTAGCGAAAGTCGGATAGGGGATACTCCGTTTTACGTAGGTGTAGATCCCTCTTCGGTACCGGTCACCATCGTCTCTTTCGGGAGTTTCCCATTTGTCTTGGCTGAGGAAAGGCTGCCAGATGCCCTCGGGAATTGGTGGATGCACGGGAGGGCCGCCAATTTCGGTAGAAAGCAGTCCGCTGACGGTCAGCGCGTTATCGCGAACCATTTCCGCGGTAAGTCGCAGTCGAGGCCCACGGGCTAGCAGTCGATTGTCTGGATCGCGCAGGTTGAGTTTGGGATTAATCGTAGAAGATTGCTGGAAGACGTAGCTGAGAACGATCTCTCTCAAAATGGACTTCACGCTCCAGTTATAGTCCTCTTGAAAACGCATAGCCAGATAGTCGAGCAACTCTGGATGGGATGGCTTCTCCCCAGATGATCCAAAGTCTTCGAGCGTGTAGACAATGCCGGCTCCAAAAAGCTGTTCCCATAGTCGATTGACGAATACGCGGGCAGTTAGCGGATTGTTATCGGATACCCACCAATTGGCCATAGTGAGGCGATCGGGATCTGGTTCGGCGGGAGCGATTTTCAAGAGGGAGGCAGGAATGGCTGCGGTAACGGCCTCTCCTTTCTCCAACGCGTTGCCGCGCTCGAATATGCGAGTTGGCCTAGCGAGCTGTGGCGGACGGCGGTGCATTATCGGAACGGTGGTTCCCGGGATTTCAGAATAGCGCCTAGTTAATCGATCGATTTCCCGCATGAGGGCGTACGAATGCACTCCCTCCGATACAAACTCCGTCCATCGCTCATCCGAAGTAATATCTAATCGGCCGCGCTGAATAGCCATGGGATGACTTCCTTGCCCCGTCTTGTTACAATGGATACGAATTGAAAGGCGTTCCCCTGCCTTTAGTTTAATTGGCGTTTCCGGGATGAGGGCAATATCACGGGCGTAGTGAATTCTTGAATCCGCTCCCCAGCCTTCCCCATTTGGAAGAATCGTTTCCATCGGTTCCGTAGGCATCCAGGGTACGTCTGGAACGGAAGCTTTGAAACAAACGGGCATTCGATTGCCTGCTTCATCGACGATCTCCGCTTCGATTTTGTCTATGAGAAAACCCCATGGGGGATTGTCGACGGCGGTATCGGGATCGATGGGCAATACCGTGAGACGCAGAGCGGAAGTTGGCTGGTCTTCAACACTCGAGGCGGGAATGGTAATGTTTGTGTGAGTTTTTATCTCAACTGTTCCCACAGTTTGGAATTCAGAGTAGCCGGCTGAGTCGTCGACTTGATACTGGGTGCTATTATTAGACGCGACCTCGAGGCCCTTTACGTGTTGCCAGTCGGCGCTTGCCTTTAACGTGTTTCCTTGTTCCCAGAACGTCTCTTTGAGCTCGAGGATGCGGCGTATCAATTCCGTCGTTTCTTCATACAGATTCGGGTTCTCGGGTACTTTCAATAACGGCTCGTCTTTTTGTAGATCCGAATCCGCCGTGTTGTTAAAGAACGTCATAAACTGATAGTATTCTTCATGGCGGAAGGGATCGTAGGGGTGGTCATGGCACTGAACGCAGTTGAAGGTCATCGAGCCCCAGGTTTGCCAGGTTGTGTTGATTCGATCGACCACCGCCTCGACCCGAAAAACTTCGTCATCGGTCCCTCCCTCGTCGTTGGTTTGAGTATTCCGCTGGCTAGCTGTGGCCACTAGATCGTCGAGGCTCGGATCGGGCAGTAGATCGCCCGCCAACTGTTTTACAGTGAATTCGTCGAAAGGGAGATCGTCGTTGAAGGCTTTGACGACCCAGTCGCGGTATGCCCAGATCGTCCTCTTTTGATCCTGCCCCAGACCACCCGAGTCGGCGTAGCGCACGAGGTCGAGCCACATGGACGCCCAGCGTTCTCCAAATCCTGGTTTACTGAGCAGGTCATCTACCCTATTTTCAACTGCTTGCTTCGGGTCGAGATCGTATGCCGATTCGAACGCGTCGAGTTCGCTGCTTGTGGGAGGCAGGCCCGTAAGAGCTAAGCTGAGCCGTCTGAGCAATCGGCCGGGAGATTCCGGTGGGCTTGGCTCGAGGCCTTCCGTCTCCAGCCTACGGAATAAGAAGCGATCAATGTTTCCATTGGCTTTTTCGTCCAATGAAGATTTCGGAATGCTTGGACGTTCGGCTGCTTTGAAGGCCCAGTGGGCGCTCCATTCGGCTCCTTCATTGATCCATTTCTTAAACAGAGCGATTTGATCTTCCCTGAGAGCATCATGTTCATCCGGTGGAGGCATTCGATCGTCTTCGTCGGAAGTGGTAATGCGGTAAATGAGCTCGGAATCGTCGGGTTTTCCGGGTTTAACGATGGGAACTCCGGAATCTCCGATGAAATTGATGACCCGGTCTTCGTAGACGAAAGAAACATCTCCAGCCGCTTTTACGCCCCCATGGCACTCAACACAATTCGCATTTAGGATGGGCTGGATATCGCGGGCAAAATCAACCGACGCGTCGGCCGCCCCAGCGAGATGTAAACCTCCTAAAAGGGAAACGAGGCAAAGCAGTCGCAAAATGGATCTCATGAGTAAGGATTAAACCCTGATGTTGAATAGCTCTCAAGTCAAAGCGGAATAACGAACTACCAGGCTATTCCGTAGTAATCGCCAAAGTTGCTGGCACCAGCCCAGAAAGTACCATGCTCCGGGTCCATGTAGATCGTATTGAGGAGACCGGAATTTTTGTCTTCAAACTTCAGCCAATTGCCTCGACGCTACAGGTTCTTTCGCACCCAAAACGGCACCTCCTCAACTAGAGTTAGCTTTCCCGGTTGCACATTGTGCTCACCGAAGGAACCTAGCATCTAAAAACTGGTCAGGTTAGCGGCCTCACACGCCTCCTGTACCGTCATCCCGAATTCTACCAGATTGAGAAAAAACTGCGGAATGTTTCAGTCCTAAGTATCCCCACCTTGCACACCAAAGACCAGAAAGGGTTTTCAATCCTTTTAAGCGATCGGCGGCGTCAGCGTTAACCTGGGACGCTTTCCCGGCTCAATCACATCGTAAGGATTCTCCGTTGGATCGAGCACGAAGCTTTGTATTCGCTGGTTCATGCCAATGCCGGTGTTCCCCGCCACAGGTACCTGCAAAACAACCTCCGCTTGCGGTGATGGATATGGCCCAGCCTTCCTTGCCCGCTGCTTGGATAGAAGTAGTGCCCACGAGAAATTCCTTATCCAGTCTCTACTGTTCAGCGAATTCCTCATATTCAGCCGACTTCAAATTAGACCAGTTTAAAAGAAGATCGGGAAAGGGGCTGTCTCCCTCCTGGAAGAGATACGGATCTCCGGAACGGATGTCTGGGAGGTTGAAAGCAAGATCAACGAGGCTCCATCGATCCGCCGCATAATCCTTGGAAAGCAGGCCTTGTATCGGAGTTTTGGGCTCAAAGCCATGGTCGCCACAATAGAAATCCCTATCCGCAAATGCCAGATTTATCACCTGGTAAAGCGTGTGGATGTATCGAGAGCTGTTGCACCCAATCGACTGAAGGTCGAGCGGTTCGAGCAAATTCAAAGTCTGCAGCAATGCCAGCCCTTGCGTCCAGCTAGTCAACTTGTAAACCTCAATCCCTTTGTAGGTTATTTGTGCTGGTTCCTCAATCTTGACCGACCAATTCGCAAGATCTTCGACTTGGTGCGATCCGCCTACCTCTTGGAATCTTCGACAAAAGCTTCTGCGATGTCTCCCCGATAAAAGTGGTCATAGGCAGCGATAATCGCGGCGTTCCGGTCCTCGCCCATATCCAGCGCTGCTGGCTACGCATCGACCAACTTTTGCAGCGTATTCAAAAGGTCCGGCTGACGCCAGATTTCGCCGGCCCGATCTTGTCCAGTCAGGAAGCGTCAGACAATACGGACCTGCTCGGACATCAACTACTCCACTATTTCCACCAACTTGTTGTATTGGGATACGACGGCTCCCAAGGCTTTGCTGTGGGTCACGTACACCTGCCACTCTGGGTCTTTCCACATAAGTTCGCGCTTGGCTTCGCGATCCGCGAGATCCTCGTAGCTCCACATCAAAATGAACTCGTTCGGGTCCTCGATGGATTTCACATAGGAGTACGGCTCCCCAAGGATTCGGGTCTGTGGCGCCCGCCCATACTTTTCGTATAGCTCGAAATGCGTTTCCCGCGTCGCTGGCTTCGTTTGGTAGATTCGTATATCAATTAACATATATTCAAATTTTAGATTGGGGGCGCTCTCCGAGCACCCTAGATTTCTGTTTGAGTACTATCGGCGCTCGGAGATCGCCCGCTACCTTGGCTGGTAACATGAGTCGTGAAGAAATGACCGATCTTGTTGAACGCATCCAATACCTCTGGAGTTCTGGGTACCACATGATCGCTATTGTGCCATGCATGGGGCACGTCATCATAGGCCTGAAAGTCTACCTGGACCCCGCACTGCCTGGCTTTGTTAGCGAAGGCTTCCGCATCGCCAAACATTGTCTCCGGCTTCCCGACTTGTACGAGAATCGGTGGCAGTCCTTCCAGGTCGGAAAATACTGGAGACGCTAGCGGGTCCTTTGGATCGACCCCGTTTAGATAGAGTCCCGCCATCCGGTCTAAATAAATTTTTGATATAGAGGGATCGGAATCCTGATTGGATTCAAAGGTTGCAGCGCTTTGGGTAAGATCTGTCCAGGGTGAAAGGAGAACGGCGGCCGCTGGCTGGCCTTCCCCTTCCATTTTTAGTTTCGCCAACAAAGCGGCCGTTAAACCACCGCCCGCAGAGCTTCCTCCCACCACGATTTGATGGGAAGGAAACCCTTGCTTCAAAGTCCACTGATAAGCGGCATACGCATCTTCGACTGCAGCGGGGAATTGATTTTCAGGAGCTAACCGATAGTCGACTGTCAAACAACGGCACCCACAGGACGCGCTAATGTTCGACCCAATTCTGCGACTCGCTTCCGCCGAACTGCGATAGTAGCCCCCACCATGGAAGAAAATAAAAACGCCCTCGTTCGTGAGCGTCCCGTTAACGACCCACTCACCGTAAACACCGTCCATGTCACAGGACTCGATTTTCGTGTTCGGTCTCGGTACGCTCCCAGCATCCGGACCCTTCCCCCGGAGTAATTCGATCGACTGACTCGAGTCGTAGGGGCTTGCCCGTCGCAGAGCGATTAGGGATTTCAGTTTTTCGCTGGGCATAGATTTTCAAATTGTCTTAAGTTGAGAAGGTCGAGCGACCCAAGACGGATTGTGTTTCATACAACGACCCCGCTTTCTTCGGGCCCGGAAGTGGGGTGCGAACCGGAACTTCCGTGAGACGGGGCTGATTGGTCGGTTCTCCACGCAAAAAGCTACTCGCATACACGTCCCATTCTACGCCTCGTAGCGGCCAGGCATCCCCGGCACAGTACTGGAAAAGCAATAGCCTACGCGGGTTCGGCGACAGGTTTGGCAACGAACCGTGCAATACTCGAACGTGGTGAATGGAGATGCCGCCCGCCTTCACTTCGATCTTCTGCGCCTTTGAATCATCAAAATCTTGTTCGGTCACGGCCCCCGCAAATCGGCCATCCTGGTGATGGTCCAGAATCCGTCCTTTATGTGTTCCAGAAATTCCCATCAGGCATCCGTTCGCTTCATTCATATCATCGATACAGACGTCAACCGCCAAGAGATAATCTTTATTAAATGGATACAAATCCTAATCTTGATGCCACTCAACTGGGCTGATGCCGCCACCCGTTTTCATGTTCAATTTGTTACCATTGGTCCAAATTGAGGGTCCAATCAACTGCGAAACGATATCGAGAATCTTCTCATGGCCGAGCGTATTTCGATACATGTCATGAACATCAATCGGACTTTTCAACCGGCGTAACTTAGGCCTTTCATAAGTGTGATCTGGCTCTAAATCAAAAACATCGTCACTCTCTTTTACATACCGTGACTGCTCGACGAATTCATCCGTCACCCTCCTAAGATCAGCAACTTCACTTTCACTTAGCACTCCTTCAACCGAGACGTATCCATCTCGTTTGTACACGGCAATTTGTTCATCTGTTAGCATTCTATTCGGGGAGTTAAGGAACTAAACCTCCTACAAATACAAATGCGAGCCCAAGCTGAGTCAACCGTTCAATGACCAAAGAAGTCCAATCCTCTCCCCGGCCGAAACAAAGGCTTCTCATTCGTTGACAAATTCTGGAAACAGGGCACGATTCTAGCCATGCGTAAGTACTCACGTCGGGACATCCTAACCAGCTTGGCAGCCCTCGGCGGACTCGGGATGGTCCCTTCTGCACTCGGACAAGCCCAAGCGAAAACCGCGGCATCCGCAACGCGTCAACGGATCACTCGCTACGAGGTGATTCCCGTCCGAGTCCCCATGCACGATCGGGTTCGCGACGTTTTCGCGGAGGTCTATCGCAAGCAGGGAATCAATCGCGATTACTACGATTCAACGCTAGTTAAGCTCTATTCAGATGAGGGACTAGTAGGGATCGGCGATGCACTATTGAATGTTGAAGATTCCTTGGGAAGCGTACCTCAAGCGAAAGCGATCTGCAATCGCCTCGTCGGTCGCTCACCTTGGGAATTTCTCTTAGACGATAGCTTGGGAGGAGTTCTCATAGCCGTGTACGATTTGATTGGGCAGGCATCGGGACTACCGGTTTCACGGCTATTCTCGCCTGAAACAAAAACGCACATTGTTCAATCCTGGTGGAGCCAGTGCTTCCCCCCTGACCTAATGGCCACCGAGGCGAAACTGGGATACGACTTGGGCTACCGAGTCCATAAGGTGAAAACACGCGACTTTGAGGATCCCGTGGAACAGGCCGAAGCGGTCACCTCATCCGTACCGGCAGACTTCAAGATCTGGGCCGATGCCAACAGCACCTGGAAAACGCCCGAACGAGCCATCAAATACGGAGAGCGACTCACTCGATTCCCACAGTACTTCGCGATAGAATCGCCCTGCGACTACGGCAGCCTCAATCACTTTCGCCAATTGAGGGATCGTTTTCCTCTGAAGCTCGCCGAACACTATCCCCAAGATCCGATGCCGTTCGTCCGCGAGGAATTACTCCAGGCCTTCGTCACGGGTGGCCCCATCGGCAAGACGCTCGTTCAACGAGCACTCATGGCTGAGGTAACTGGCATTCCACTTTGGGTTCAGCACAGCATTTTAACCGGCGTCGCCCAAGTCTTTCAAGCCCACCAGACCGCCGCCTTCCCCGGTATCCAGCATGCCGTCAGCATCACCCATGTAATTCAAGATGATCTTATGGTTGAATCATTCGAAATGAAAGATGGGCTCTATGAAGTTCCAACTCTACCTGGACTCGGCGTACATTTCAACGAGGATGCCCTAGAAAAGTATCGAAGGGGGTAGCGACTGGGAACGCTGAGTCCCAAGTTCAGCGTTCCCGGGGACCAGAGCGAGAATTGAGTCAACTGTAGACTCTAACCTTCCTTGTCGGAAGAATCCCGTTTGCATAGCCTTTTACCTGAACTCAATTTCGCAAGGAAGCTGACTAGGCGACCTGGTTCCAAAATTTACTCCACGGAGGCACCCCTATAACTTCTATGGTCATGAGACCTTACACAATTCTTATAATTTGCCTTACAAGTGTATCCACGGCCTGGGCCCACGATTTTGGTACTCTCATTTTCGAAGATACGTTCGACCGTACCGAATCCCAGGAGGAGAAAGACGAACCGGGTAATAAGTGGACCACTAGCAGCGACAAGACCGCCAAGGGCCACAAAGAGGTCGATCTACGTGATGGGCAAATGTACATCTACACTCATGCGGAAGCGAACCATGCGACTTCGGTACGTCAAGCTTTTGAGTTTAGAGATGGAACCCTTGGGCTTCGTTTCAAACTCGAGGAGGAAGACGACTCCCTAACTCTCAATTTTGCGGACCTGGGACTCAATTCCGTCTGGGCCGGACACTTATTTAAAGTGACGATCGGCTCTGACAGTGTTAAGATTACGGATCAGAAAACCGGGGAAATGAATCTCGAGATTCGCGATGCCCGAAAAGAAAACCTCCATTCCCCAAGACTTAAAGCGCTCCTCATAAAAAAGAGCATGACCTTCCCTCACAAAATAACGGTAAACGATTGGCATCAAATATACACGACCGTAGCGGGCGATAAAATCACGTGTTCGATTGATGGCGTTACCCTCGGCTCATTTCGCTCAGAAGGATTTGCCCACCAGACAAAGCGACTCCTCGTACCCAAGAATGCGTATGTCGACGACGTTGAAATCTGGAGACGCAACTAGGCTATCGACTCTCCAGCGAGTCGCTGATCGCTCATTGGTCTGGCCCTTCAAAGTCTGGGGCTTCGGAGAGGGCATAGCCCTTCGTGGACTGCGAGCCGCCCATAGCGTTACAAATCATTCCAAATATCATGGATTCGTTAGTGCGATGCTACGGTCCTATGTCGTCCGAGGGGTCGCCCAAGGCAATGAAGAACACATTGCTCCCGGAACCGAGCTCCTACAGCTTTACGAAGAGGGCGGAGAGCCCGAGTTACTCGAGGCCGCTAAGAAACTGGCTGCCTTGAATGCCTCTTTTCCATTGAATACTTTTGGCGCTCGGATGCATCGTCCCGACTTACCCGGCTGGCGAAAGCAGATCTGGGTTGATTCTATGGACGTCGACGCTCCCTTTCTCCTCAAACTGGGACGCATCACCAACGACGAGTCCTACGTGGATCATGGGTTGAATGAAATCCTTGGATACGCAAGGGCACTACAGGTCGAAAGCAACACCGAAACCGACGGTCTCTTCTGGCATGGCTACGAAGAGGATTGCGGCACCAACGGGCAGCTATGGGCGCGCGGCAATGGATGGGCTGTGATGGGGCTCGTCGAAACATTGAAATTTCTGCACGATTCTCATCCCGCAAGAAAGGAACTTCGGGAGCGACTCGATCGATTGATCCACGCCTTGAGGCGGCATCAAGACAAATCTGGGTTGTGGCACACCGTTGTCACCCACCCTGAAACCTATTTGGAATCCACACTCGCTGTGATGACCGCCTTCACTCTCCACGAGGCGTTTACAGCAGGATTAACCGACCCCAAAGCGTTCGGGAAAATGGAGCGGGATGCCCGTTCCGCCGCAATTAGGTGCATTAAAGACGATGGAGGGTTGGACCTGGTAAGTGATGCCACTCCCATCGGCGAGTTGAAAATGTACGCCACGCGACCCTTCGACGTATTCCCTTGGGGGCAGGGCCCCGTGATGCTAATGCTAGCCCAATACACTTTATGAAAATAGCCAAAATTGAAACCTTCGCGGTTCAGGCAAAACCGATTGACAAGAAAAGCTACTGGGGGAGCCGAGGCTGGGGCGATGAAAACCGCTCGCCCGAACTCTCCACCGAGTATCCTCCCCCACTGCGTCGGCGCTTTATCTATTCCAAGACCATCGATACCGTTATCGTTAAAGTGACGACGGATGACGGACTCGTTGGATGGGGCGAATCGAAAGCTCCCGTGGCGCCGCAGGCCACCAAACAAATCATCGATCTTCTTTTGATCGACATCGTCATGGGCGAGGATCCTCACGATGTAGTCGTTTTGTGGGAGCGCATGTATGCGGGCATGCGCGTCCGTGGCCATCGGGCAGGTTTCTATCTCGAAGCGATTAGCGGGATCGACATCGCTTTGTGGGACCTGATCGGAAAAGCGTCCGGAAAACCCCTTTTTCAACTGCTGGGAGGATGTTTTCGCAACCCGGTTCGGATCTACGCCTCTGGATTGCCTGCCCTCAGTTACGATATGCCGGAAGAAGCCTTCGAGCAATTGGCAATGGATGCTAAGGATTTGAAAGATCGTGGATATAATGGACTGAAAATGGCCATTGGCCGTGGATTCAAAGGTGATCTAAAGAGTATCCGAAAAGTGCGCGAAACCCTGGGCCACGATTTCCTGATCTACACCGACGCAGCAGGCGTCTACGACCGTGCCCAAGCCATGCAGATCGGGTACGAGCTTCAAGAGCTTGGCTGCATGTGGTTTGAAATGCCAACCGCTCCCGAGGATGTGGCAGGATACGGCGAGATCGCCAAGGCTTTGCGTATACCGATCGCGACTGACTCGCTCACATCGCGATACGAAACAGCGGAATTCATTCGTGCGGAGGGGCTGGACGTCGTCCTGCCAGATGTATGTCGGGCTGGTGGTCTCACTGAGTGCAAACGGATCGCCGAGATGGCCGATGGGTTCGGCCTCGCTTTTGCCCCTCACATTAGCATTGGTTCAGCTATCCACTTCGCCGCTAGCGCCCATCTGGCAACCGCCATGCCCAATACTATCACCTCGGAGTACTGGTTCGGCGACAATCCGCTCGGAAACGGAATCCTCAAGGAGCCCCTCCGTCTCGAAAACAGCTACATGTATACCCCAGAAAAGCCAGGTCTCGGGATCGAGATCGACGAAGCGGCACTACAAGCCGTGATGACTTGATTAAACGCTAAATTACCTTGGCTGCGGTACCAGCAGAGCGCTGAGCAAGTGAAGTTCTTGTTGCACGATCCATAGATGGTCCCTAAAGTTATCTCCAATAGTAGACCCCAACGCCCATGAATCGCCGATCCTTTTTGAAAGCCAGCTCCGTCGTCGGAGCAGCCACGACCATTTCAGCTCCCAACATCCTGAGAGGGCACAATCTAAATGAACGACTAAATATCGCGATGATCGGTATTGGTAACCGCGGTCAGCGAAACACGGGCTATTTCTCGGGGGAAAACATTGTCGCCCTTTGCAATGTGAACGCGGACAAGGTCGGGATTGCGGCCAAGTTTTTTCCTAAAGCGCGGCGGGCAACAGACTTTCGCCGTTTGTTTGACCATGAGAAGGAATTTGACGCGATCGTTGTATCCACTCCTGAGCATACACACGCCTTTGCCACTCTTCCAGGACTTCAATTAGGCAAGCATGTCTACTGCGAAAAGCCTTTGACTTATAACATCGAAGAAGCGCGCATCATTCGGATAGCGGCCCGCAACGCAAACGTGGTCACGCAGATGGGAACGCAAAACCACGCCAACGACAACTATCGCCGCGTGGTCGAACTCATTCAATCCGGGTCGATC
>MDTC01244014.1_pt1 | contig 11671 bp, 13 predicted proteins | sample 811181 | NCBI WGS metagenome assembly MDTC01 (sample SAMN05326644, study PRJNA326480) | marine metagenome | isolation source: seawater | place: Pacific Ocean: North | collected 2011 | reverse complement strand
GAACCAGTATCGAAAACGATATTGGGATGGAAAGATACGATTGTTTTCAACACATACTAGAGAGTTGTATGTTGGATTACTTGACAAGCTCGTATCTTTTTGTAAGAGATATAATTACGAGTATCAATTTGTAGACAATAAATTTTATGGAACTCCGTATGAGGAGAACGATTTTATCTCATATGAGGGCGTAAAAGATTATATGAATGCTATCTCTAAGCACTCTCCTCGTGACTATCAAGTTTCGGGAGTATACGATGCTCTAAGACACAATAGAAGGCTAGTAATAAGTCCGACTGCATCTGGAAAATCGCTGATGATTTACGCACTAGTGAGATATTATACAGAACGCAAAGAAAATACCCTCCTAATTGTTCCCACGACATCTCTAGTAGAGCAGATGCATAAGGACTTTGAGGATTATGGTTGGAACGCGGATGCATTTTGTCACAAAATCTACGCGGGCAGAGAGCGAGAGGCGAAAGCACCTGTAGTGATTACGACCTGGCAATCTATCTATAAGCTTGAGAAGAGTTACTTTGAAAGATTTAATTGTGTCATTGGAGATGAGGCACATTTATTCAAAGCAAAATCTCTAACACAGATTATGACCAAGCTGCATGATGCAAAATATAGATTTGGTTTTACTGGAACTCTAGATGGAACACAAACTCATAAGTGGGTGTTAGAAGGACTCTTTGGACCATCATATAAATTGGTTCGTACTGAAGAGTTGATGAATAAAGGATATTTGGCAAAACTAAACTCGAAGATTATTCTACTACAACATGATCCTAGAGAGTTTGTTTCTTATCAAGAAGAAATAGACTATTTGATATCACATCAACAACGAAATAACTTTATTAAGAACTTAGCAATTGATCTAGAAGGTAACACTCTTGTTCTTTTTTCTAGGGTTGCTGACCATGGAGAGATACTTTTCGATTTGATAAATACCAATGTTACCAAAGATAGAAAGGTTTTCTTCGTACACGGTGGTGTCGATGTAGAGGATCGGGAGAAAGCTAGATCTATCATTGAAAGCGAAAAAAACTCTATTATTGTTGCCTCTTACGGCACATTCAGCACAGGCATTAACATTAAAAACTTACATAATGTAATTTTTGCCTCACCATCAAAATCAAGGATCCGAAATCTGCAGTCAATCGGGAGAGTGCTTAGGAAATCCAATAACAAGTTTAGTGCTACTCTTTACGATATTGCTGACGATTGTACATATAACAAGAAAAGGAACTACACCTTGAATCACATGATTGAAAGAATTAAAATTTACAATGAAGAGAATTTCAATTATGAGCTGATACAAGTCAATCTAAGGAAAAAGTTATGAATGAAGAATTTTACTCTAGTATTAAACTAGTCTCTGGAGAAGAGATCTTTGCAATCACTAGCACAGATGATGAACATCCAGACACATTGATCTTATCTGATCCAGTATGTATTGAAACAATTCATGGTCCTCGCGGATCGTTCGTAAGAGTTGAACCATGGATGCATATTCCAGATGACAATTTTTACTTTGTCAAGATGGACAAAGTTATAACCATGACAGAAGTTGAAATGGATCATGACATGGTTGAATACTATACAAATTATTTAATTGAACAAGCTGAAGAAAAAGCAATCGGTGGAACAGTTGCCAAGGGTGGTAGAAAAGTAAAACCCACAAAGACGATGGGTTACCTAGGTAATGTAGACCAAGCAAAAGAAAAACTAGAGCAATGTCTTGCCCTAGAAATGGATCCCAAAGCAGGGATTGCTACTCATGTTTAAATAATAAAGCTACTGTAGCTACAACTTTCTGAACTCTGACAGAGTTATTCTACTCATAGTTTGCATATCTGTCAAGTGTGCTATAATAGTATCAAGACTTATTCAAGATATGCCTAAGAAGAGATCTGACCATTATGTCAATAACAAAGAGTTGCTAGATGCAATGATTCGTTATCGTGCTAGTGTAGCTAGAGCGAAAGAAAATGGTGAGACTCCCCCTCCCATCAGTAATTATCTTGGAGATTGCTTTCTGAAGATTGCAACTCACTTATCATATAAACCTAACTTCGTCAATTATATGTTCCGTGAGGATATGATTGGCGATGGTATTGAGAACTGCGTACAATATATACATAACTTTGATCCTGAAAAATCTAATAACCCGTTTGCTTATTTTACTCAAATCATCTACTACGCTTTCCTTCGTCGGATCCAGAAGGAGAAAAAGCAACTAGAAATTAAAACCAAGATCATTGAAAAGACTGGATATGATCAGGTCATGGTTGTTGAAGATGGTGCTAACGGAAAGACTAGTGACTATAATACCATGAAGGATAACATTCACTACAGGACATCACGATGACAGATCAAGAACGCCTTAGTAAACAAGTAGAACAATCTAATCCATGCCGTGACGACTCCGACAGGGGCTACTGGCGCAAGAGACTTCGTGAACTGGAACAGCAGAATGAAAACAGCGATAATCACTGATCAACATTTCGGAGTTAGAAAAGGAAGTATTCACTTCCACGACTACTTCTTGAAATTTTATAATGACATTTTTTTTCCTACGCTTGCTGCTGAGGGTATCACAACTATTATCGATATGGGCGATACTTTCGACAATCGTCGGAACATTGATTTCTGGTCTCTCAAATGGGCTAAAGAGAATTACTATGATCGTCTCCGCGATATGGGGATCACTGTCTATACTGTGGTGGGTAATCACACTGCCTATTACAAAAATAACAACTCAATCAATACAATTGATCTACTCTTACGAGAGTATGATAATATCATTCCTATCGTAAACTCAGCAGAGCATACAATTGGAGGAACCAAGTTCCTCTTTCTCTCTTGGATGAACAAAGAGAATGAAGAATCTATGATCAAAAAGATCAAGAAGAGTGATGCAAAGGTTGCAGTTGGTCATCTTGAGTTGAATGGATTCGCAGCTTACCGTGGATTCATGCAAGATCGTGGATATGATGCAGATATTCTACGCAAGTTTGATCGTGTCTTCAGTGGTCATTATCACACTCGCAGTGATGACGGAAAGATTTTCTACTTGGGAAATCCATATGAGATGTATTGGAATGATGTGAATGATCCCAGAGGATTTCATCTGTTTGATACAGAAACATATGAGTTGACATCTATCGACAATCCGTATAAGATGTTCTATAATGTCTATTACGAAGACACGCCACATCAACTCTTCAATGCATCAGAATATAGTGGCAAAATCGTAAAAGTAATTGTAAAGAAAAAATCCAAACCAAAAGACTTTGAAAAGTTTATCGATAAACTCTATTCATCTGGAGTTGAAGAACTCAAGATTGTAGAAAACTTTGATTATAACAATGGTTGGGTTGACTCTGAAGATTTTGAGGTAACAGAGGAAGAGAATACTGTATCAATTCTACACAGATACATAGAAGAGTCAGAAGTAGATCTTGATAAATCTAAGGTCAAAAACATTTTTGGTTCTCTCTACTCTAAAGCTTGCGAATTTGAGTGATGTTTCTTTTAACAGAAGAAGACAAGAAGACCGAAGGGGCATATGCGGTCAAAGATCGTAACGGTGAAAAAGTCTTATTCATGTTTTCAGAAGAAGATGATGCACTCAGGTATGCTCTACAATTAGAAGATGAACATGGTACTAAAATGAGTACCATTGAAGTCGAAGAAGACCTTGCTATAAAGGCTTGTGAGATGTACAACTACAAGTACACTATCATTACGCCTGATGATATCGTGATTCCTCCCACTAAAGATGATAACATTTGAAAGCGTTCGTTGGAAAAACTTTTTATCTACAGGTGATCAGTGGACAGAGATTAATTTAAAAAAATCTTCTACAACGCTTGTTATCGGCACTAACGGTGCAGGGAAATCGACTATGCTCGATGCCCTGTGCTTTGTTTTGTTTAATAAACCATATAGAAAGATCAATAAACCTCAGTTAGTTAATATGACTAACGAGAAAGGTTGTCTTGTAGAAGTAAAATTTACTGCTAATAATAGAAACTATCTCGTCAGGAGAGGTATCAAACCCAATGTGTTTGATATTGAGATCAATGGTGAGATGAGAAATAAAGAAGCTGATGATAGATCTAATCAGAAAGTTTTAGAAGAACAAATCCTCAAACTTAATTTCAAATCATTCACACAGATTGTTATCCTGGGTAGCAGTAACTTCATCCCCTTCATGCAACTGTCCCAGGCGCACCGTAGAGAGGTCATTGAGGACCTTCTGGACATTCGTATCTTCTCTGCTATGAACAACCTCGTCAAGGAGGAGATAAGGCAGCTCAAGGATGTCATCAAAAATCTTACCTTTAAGAAAGATACTACCAAAGATAAGGTTAAGATGCAAGAAGGATTTATTGAGGAGTTAGAAAATAGACATAAGTCTACTATAGAGAAGAACAAAGGTTCTATTGAGACTCTTGATCTTGAAGTTGATAAACTTCTCAAGGAGAATAATTCCTTAGAAGAAAAGATAAATGTATGTCAGGAAGACCTGAAAAACTACGAAGGAGCATCAAAAACTCTTAGAGAACTTGGTAGCCTAAAAGGCAAAATCTCTCAGAAAGTATCTACCATTACTAAAGAACATAAGTTCTTTACTCAGAATACGGTATGCCCCACTTGTACACAATCAATTGACGAAGAGTTTAGACTAAATAAAATTGAAGACGCTCAATCTAAGGCAAAGGAGCTCAGAGAAGGTTACGAAAAACTGGAGGAGTCGATACAATTACAAGAAGAAAAAGAGCGTCTTTTAAAATCCACCACTCAGGAGATTACTAAACTAACGCATGAAATTTCTCAAAACAGTTTACGGATTTCTGGATATCAGAAACAGGCAAGAGATCTACAACATGAAATTCAAACTCTTACCAGTCAGCTATCAAACAGAAATTCTGAACACGAGAAATTAGAAGGGTTTAGAAACGATCTCCAAAAAATCTTTGAACAACTAGCAGATAAAAAAGAGGAAGTAAAATACAGAGACTTTGCATACTCTCTCCTGAAAGATGGAGGCGTTAAGACAAAGATTATCAAAAAGTACTTACCTTTTATTAATCTACAAGTTAATCGATATCTGCAGATGATGGACTTTTACATCAACCTGCATCTCGACGAAGAATTTGCGGAGACAGTTAAGAACCCCATTCAAGATAAGTTCTCGTACTCGTCGTTTTCGGAGGGAGAAAAAATGAGAATCGACCTAGCTCTTCTCTTCGCTTGGAGAGAAGTTGCTAGGTTCAAGAACTCGGCAAATACGAACCTGCTTATCTTGGATGAAGTGTTTGATAGTTCTCTAGATACTGTGGGTACAGAAGAGTTTGGTAAGATTATTAGATTTGTAATCAAAGATTCAAATACCTTTGTTATCTCACACAAGAGCGATATGCTCGACAAGTTTAACAATGTAATAGAGTTTACTAAGAAAGGTGGATTCTCTTATATGAATGAAAAGACTTCTGTAAGTGGATGATTGAACTAAGTGTATTCCCTAAAACTTTCTTTGGTGTAGAAGTTCCAAAAGATTTAAATGAAAAAGTCTTAAATGTTGTAAAAGGACTTGATTATTGCTACGATCATTTTCCACATCCTTTAACTACAGACACTGAAATACATAAACTTCCAGAGTTAGATTTTTATATTGATTATCTAAATGAACAAATTTTTAAGATAAAAGAAAAGCAAAATTTAGCTTGCGATAAACTTTCTATTTTTACAATGTGGGCTAATAAGTCAACTGCTGGAAGATATAGCGCCAGACATAATCATCCAATGTCATGGTGGAGTTTTATTCATTACTTAACTGAAGGATCTGCAACTTACTTTTTTGATCACCATGCAGAATCTCCTTGGATGCAATTGGGAGAAAAGAATAACACTTCCATTGGATTTGAACCAGGAGCGAGTATGCCAGTTGGATCTATTTTATTTTTTCCTAGTTGGGTTACTCATCAAGTAGAACCCCAAGAAAAGAATGATAGATATACTATCGCTGGCAATACTTTTCCCGAGGGTCACATAAATCCTGGACGAATGCCTGATAGAAAATATCTTAACATTAAACTCCAGTAGGACAGTTTAAGAAGTGTCTACTACTGACCCTCGACCACCATCGGGGGTTTTATAATGTGTACATACACACGACGATAACAAATGCTTCACGAAATCAAAGGAAAGCTTGCCAAACTTCTCGCTACTGAGAATTTGATTATCGAGCACCGTAATGTGGAGACTGCCCAGTTCGATGTGGTCCGTAGGGTATTGACCCTCCCCGTCTGGCAGATCCAGTCCGAAGATGTATATGATTTGTTGGTTGCTCACGAAGTCGGTCATGCTCTGTATACTGATGATCGCGAGTGGAACAAAGTAGATGAGTGGAAAGATATCCCCAGGTCTTATGTGAACATCACTGAGGATGCTCGCATTGAGAAGTTGATGAAGCGTCGTTACGCTGGTTTGAACAAGACCTTCTATCGTGGATACAACACCCTTCATGATCAGGACTTCTTTGAACTTCAGGGAGAGGACCTTGATAACTTCTCTCTTCCCGATCGTATTAATCTTCACTTCAAGGTTGGTAGTTATCTGAATATCGACTTCACTGAAGAGGAGCTTGAGATTGTCAAACTGGTTTCTGATGCAGAGACTTTTGATGATGCTATCAACGCTGCTCTAGTTCTCCACGAATTTATTCAAAAGAATAAGCAAGAGATGCAGGAAGAGAGACCTATCCAAATTCAGACTAAGAACACCATGGAAGGTGGTGAAGGAGAACTGGAAGATATTCAAGAAGAGAAGGAGTGGCCAACCGATGATGATCCTGAGGAGCGTGAAACTCATGAGCAGGACGATCCTGCCCACCTAGATGTTCCTAGTTATGAGCATGATACTGATGAGCATCCTGAGGAAGAGGCACAGACTGTCAAAGCTCTTGATCAAAATCTTAGGAATATTGCTTCCAAACAAGACGAAGATATTGTATATCTGAATCATGGTAAGATTGATTTGAAGCACATTATTGCTGAAAACAAATTTATCCATGACTATGCTGAGAGTTATTGGGCAGAGTTTCAAGACAAATGGACTCCTGATTACTTTGACACGATTGATGGTGAATATAAAAAGTTCAAGAGAGATGCACAAAAAGAAGTAAACTATCTTGTAAAAGAATTTGAGTGTAAGAAGTCTGCAAGTAACTATGCTCGTGCTACTACTAGCAGGACTGGAGTTCTTGACATGTCTAAACTCCACACCTACAAGTACAATGAAGATCTATTCAAGAAGGTTACTGTTATTCCTGATGGTAAGAACCATGGTCTAATCTTTGTTCTTGATTGGTCTGGCTCTATGGCACATGTTCTGCAGAACACTATCAAACAACTCTACAATCTTGTTTGGTTCTGCCGTAAGGTCAATATTCCATACGATGTATATGCCTTCACTAATGAGTGGCATTATCGTTCCGAACAAATTCCTTATATTGAAAGGCAAAAGGATACGATTCACATCACTGATGACTTTGCTATGATGAATCTTCTGACTAGCAAGGTCAATACTAAAGAGTGTGAGAGGCAACTGAGGAATCTCTGGCGTATCGCATGGTCTTATTCAAATGGTTGGGGTATTGCACCTCCCCGTATGGGTCTCTCAGGAACTCCTTTGAATGAAGCTATCTTGACACTTCATGAAATCATTCCCGATTTTAAGAAGAGGTTCAATGTAGAAAAGGTCAACTGTGTTATTCTGACTGATGGTGAGGCAAATCCTTGTTCTAGACTCGCTGTTGTTAAGCGTGACTGGGAGAATGATCCAGTAATTCGCTGTCGCCGTATCCATGATCAGACATTCTTGCGTAATAAGAAAACTGGTAGCACTATTCGTTTGACTGGTATCTGGTATCTCTTCACCAAGATTCTCCTTGATGACCTGAAAGAAACATTCCCAGAGGTAAACTTTATTGGTTTCCGTGTTATGGATGGTGGTCTCTCTAGTATGCTGTCAACATACATTCCAGATTTTGATACTCGTGAGAAAGCTCGCAAGCAATGGAAGTCAGAGAGGTCATTCTCTATTAAAGATATGGGATATGATACTTACTTCGTTCTGGCAGCAACGGCACTGTCAACTTCTGTTGATTTTGAAGTAGACGAAGAGGCAACTAAGGCTCAAATCAAGAACGCATTTAAGAAGTCTCTCTCAAGTAAGAAGACGAACAAGCGTGTTCTGTCTGAATTCGTTGAATTGGTCGCTTGAGAAAGTGTCCACTCCGCGTCTGACACCCCAGTTTTGACGCTATAATGACTACATAACAAAGAACAAACCAATGCCTTTTGAAGCTAAAGTGAATCCTCAATCACTCCTTGACAATCTTCGTGATCTCTACGGTCCTAAAATTACCGCTGCAGACATCAAAGCATACTGTGCTCAGCATGATGTAACCTATCAGACTGTTACTAAATATCTTCTGCCATACAAGAAAGGCATTGGCAAGTGGAACCTTACCGTTACTCAGCAATTGGAGAAGAATTACGAAGCTCCTGCTGCACAACCTGCTATCGAACAGAACCTTATCCCAGAGAAAGATGATTCCTTCGTCAAGTTTGGCAACTTCGGTGATCTTAAAAAAATTATTCAGTCCCGTCTATTCTATCCAGCGTTCATCACGGGTCTTTCTGGAAACGGCAAGACGCTCTCCGTTGAGCAAGCTTGTGCTCAGTTGGGTCGGGAACTGATTCGTGTCAACATCACCATCGAAACGGACGAAGACGATCTTATTGGCGGTTTCCGTCTTATCAATGGCGATACTGTTTGGCACAATGGTCCTGTCATCGAAGCTCTGGAGAGGGGAGCTGTACTTCTTCTAGATGAGATTGACCTGGCATCTAACAAGATCATGTGTCTTCAGTCTATTCTTGAAGGCAAAGGTGTCTTCTTGAAGAAGATTGGTAAGTGGGTTGCTCCTACTGATGGTTTCACTGTCATCGCCACTGCTAACACCAAAGGTAAGGGTTCTGATGATGGTCGTTTCATCGGTACTAATGTGCTGAATGAAGCGTTCCTTGAGCGTTTCCCTGTGACCTTTGAGCAGTCCTATCCTTCTCCTGCTACTGAGCAGAAGATTCTCTCTTCTCTGATTGAAGACACTGAGTTCTGTAAGCGTCTTGTAGATTGGGCAGACATCATCCGTAAGACTTTCTATGATGGTGGTGTGGATGAAGTTATCTCCACTCGTCGTCTGGTCCACATTGCTCGTGCATATGCTATCTGGAAGGATAAGCAGAAAGCTATCCAAGTCTGTCTGAATCGTTTCGATGAAGAGACTAAGAGTGCCTTTATGGATCTCTATGACAAAGTTGATGGAGATGTTGATTTCAAGGTTGAACCAACCATTACTGGACAAACTGACACTACGGTGGTAGAATGATTAATGCATGGGCATTATTATACGACGAACTTTATGATGAGGAAGGTAAAATGATTACTCCCGATGATGAGAGAGATTCTCTAGAATGGGTGAAACAGAATGGAGGTTTTGAATACACTCCTGAACCTCCTACTGGTAATGTAGAAATTACTGCTGATGGATTTGTCTGGCCAGTACAAGATGTACCGACCAGCAAACCACGGAGTCATTTCAAATTCAATGAGGATGAAATTCTTAAAGAAGTTAAGGACTACATCAGTGGCACCTATCGTGCCCACTATAACTCTGGCAGTGGGATTCAGACTCTTGATCTGATTAATTCCTGCGGAGACGCTGAGGCATTCTGTCGCAGCAACATCTTGAAGTATGCATCTCGCTACGACAAGAAAGGAACTGCAAAGATGGATATCCAAAAGATTATTCATTATGCTGTTCTTCTTTATCACTTTAGCGGCTTAGACCAGGAGAAACTTGAGCGTGGATATGAAACTTTCTGATAAAACAATCGATCTTCTTGAAAACTTCTCTTCAATCAACCAGTCTATTCTGGTCAAGAAGGGCACCAAACTTCGTACTATTTCTGTGATGAAGAACATTCTTGCAGAAGCAGATGTTGATGAAAGTTTTGAGAAAGACTTTGGCATTTATGACCTGCCTCAGTTCTTGAATGGTGTTGGGATGATGAATGATCCTGATATTGATCTCAAGAATGATTCTTACATGGTCATTCGTGAGGGTCAGACCACTAAGGTTAAGTTTGCCTTTGCTGATCCTGAGGTTATCGTAACTCCTCCTGAGAAAGGTATCACACTTCCTACTGAAGATGTGTGCTTCCAACTTGATAGTTCTCAACTTCAGAAGCTTCTGAAGGCATCTTCAATCTATCAGTTGCCTGACCTTGCTGCCATTGGCGATGGTGAGCAGATTGTTCTTTCTGTTCGTGACAAGAAGAATGATAATTCTAATGAGTTCTCTTTGATTGTTGGCAAAACTGATAAGAGCTTTGAGTTCAACTTTAAGATTGAAAACATCAAGTTGATTCCTGGTTCTTATGATGTGGTAATTTCAAAGAAACTTCTTTCTAAGTTCACTAACCACAGTTATAACCTTGTTTACTACATCGCACTTGAACCCGACTCAAGCTACGAAGGTTGATCTATTCACGATAAGTGGTACTAAGTACCACATTAGACAGTGGGCAGAGCACAAAGATCGTATTCTAGATATGATTCCTAATCAGAATGATCTTGACAATCATATCAAGTTTACTGATTACATGGAAGAACCTTCTAGTAATTACAAAGAAGATGTGCTCTTCCTACTTCAACCTTATCTGAACGATTTTTACCAGAGATCATCTTACAAATTTAAGGGTATTGCAAATATGTGGTGCCAGAGGTATGATGCAAGAGACTATTTTGTTCCGCATGATCATGGTTCAATGGGATACTCTGCCATACTTTATGCAAAACTGACTGATGATCATAAAAGCACCCTTTTCTTTTCACCATTCAATGATGAGCATGGTTGCCATCCTTGCTATAGTCCTGGTGTAGTAGAGGGTGATTTGTTTTTCTTCCCTGCTAATCTAATGCATACAGCTCTTCCTCATGATAGTGAAGAGGAGCGTGTGATTATTTCGTTCAATTTGATATGAACATCTTTGTGACTGATCCTGATCCTAGGGTCTCAGCTCAGGTTCTTCCTGACAAACATATTGTTAAGATGCCCCTTGAAACATGTCAGATGGCATCTGTAATATTCTCCAAGTACCATTGGGACTGGGGCACAATCAATAAGAAAGATGGCACTCCTTACCGTACCACAGGTGGGTTCAGGAACCATCCCTGCACCGTGTGGGCAGCGTCTAGTAAGGCAAACTTTGCTTGGATGCTCCACCACGGTTTTGATCTTATGTGGGAGTATCAGAAACGGTTTGGTAAGGAGCATGGATGCTTCCAGACCATGTGCCAAGCAATGACCATCTATCATGATCGTCTCAAAGATGTAGATGGCAGCATCTACGATTATAAAGATGCAAAGGACTTCGCTCGTGCTATGCCCGACGAGTTCAAGTATGATGATACAATAGACACATTCACCGCTTACAAGCGGTACATTGCCTCTAAGCCTTGGGTCAAGGACAACTATCGTCGTATTCCTGAGCGTAAACCTGATTGGATTTGATTATGCGTAGTG
>MDTC01226690.1_pt1 | contig 11671 bp, 9 predicted proteins | sample 811181 | NCBI WGS metagenome assembly MDTC01 (sample SAMN05326644, study PRJNA326480) | marine metagenome | isolation source: seawater | place: Pacific Ocean: North | collected 2011 | reverse complement strand
TCATTAGTTAAATCTGCCATTGTGATGAGGTCGCTTTCCATAGGCTCGCCGTAACCTCTCGTACGCCTCCCGACTTTATTCATTGGGGTGGAACAACCGACCGATTCCTTAGGAATCGGAGCCGAGGACTTGAAGGGGGATTGCTGAGTCCGCGAGTTGATGATAATCAGTCGGACGCCAGTTCGCGTCTCGTTTTGTGGAGGTGGGACTGATCTTCCAGCTTACTATGAAACAAGTGAAAACGGAGGCATGGTGACTTCTATGGCGTTATCTAAGCACATACATGTCACTGTCAATAGACGATTTGACAATAGTGTCAGAGTGAGTTACTCAAAAACCGAAATTGTTGATGATTTTGAGAGACTAGAACATGAACTTGTCCGAGAAGCAATGCGATTGACCGGCGTTACCCACAGTGTGGAGATTACTACAATCGCAGACATTCCTTCTCGTGGCACAGGCCTCGGTTCATCCTCTGCATTAACCGTTGGTTTATTGAATGCGTTACATACCTATGCAGGAAGAACACCAGATGCGGCACAATTGGCAGAAGAAGCCTGCAGAATTGAAATCGATATTCTTGGACAACCGATTGGGCGACAGGATCAGTATGCTGCTGCTTTTGGTGGTTCAAATCAGATTTCTTTTATGCCTGGTAATTCAGTCATCGTTACTCCAATAGAGGTAGATTCAGATGCATTGAAATCCAATTACTTCTTAGTTTACACAGGTATTACAAGAAAAGCGAGCAATATATTGGCTAAGCAATCTGAATCTACCGATAAAAAAAGAGCAGATTTAGATTTACTTCGCCAACAGGCAATCGATGTCCGGCATGCATTACAAACCAGTGAACACGCAATTGTCGGCAAACTTCTCGACGCATCATGGCAAATCAAGCGCAATTTAGTCGATGGGATAACAGGTGGAGCACTTGATGAAATATACTCTGTTGGCATGGGCATGGGTTCTTCCGGAGGCAAATTACTAGGCGCTGGTGGCGGTGGTTTTTTCCTATTCCAAGGCTCAGAAGAAATTCGTAGAAAAATGGAGAAATTGTACAAAGTCCTTCCACTAACTATCGATTCATCTGGTTCAACCATCATCTTTGATGATGGGGCGCGTCTATGAGGGGTGTTTCAATGCGAAAGGCGGTCATAATCGTCGTGATTCTACTCATCACACCATTCCCGCTTGTGGAGGCAGAAGGTGACACAATCCACCTTTGGAGCAATCAAGCACCAGGTCCAGTATTACTTTGGGATGAATCTGGCAACTTAACTTCAGTTGACCCCAACACGCCTATCAATTTGCATCTACCTGATGGAAATTGGACAATGGTTCGTTTGATTGATGGAGTTCCACAGAATAATTCCTTAATCTTCAATGCGGACTTTAATGCAACCTCATTTCTAGATGTAGGAAATGAATCTCCTTTGGAAATCACTGGTTCATCACATTTGAACATCAGCGGACCTATCTCACAATCCACACAAACGAATGCGACTTGGACATCTTCGATTTCGGTCCCCAACACTCTCGGGCATCCTGATTTAGAAAAGCCACACCTCGGCATACACCGCCAAATTACCAACCAATTCAGCGACGACGCTGATCTGTTTTTGCAATGGGTCACTAACAATACAGATGTCGATTGTTGTGCCTACGACAAAGTCGATATGGCTGGCGATGCTGATGTTGTGGCCTATATTGACAATCAAACTTGGGGATGGACAGCACAAGCTAATCTATCTGGCCAATCTGATGGGCGAGCAACACGGCTAATTTGGGTACCAATCACAGGATCTTTTTCAGACCAAACCGATTTACGTATCACTCTCCCTGCTCCATACGAAATTCGTTATTCTCCGCAATCTGAGCACATCTCTGGTTTGCCGGATGATTTCATTATTGATCGTGGTGCAATTGGTGTCTCGGGCAATGTCACAATTGCATTGGGCACCAATTCCGCACCCATTGCATCCTTTCATGGAGAAAATAGGGATTTGCCTTGGCTACCATTTTCTCAATATTCTGTGATAAAATCCGATTGCACCGATACATCAATTGTTGAACCTCAAAGTCGATTTATCCTACATGATTCTATTTCTACCAATGAGCAAATCGGCAATACATTAATCGATTCACAATCAAATAATATCACAATCGATCCGATGTTTCTAGGCCTAGAACCCAGCACTTGGTTGAATCTAACATTAGAATGCACCGATTCTCAGGGTTTGATTTCAAATCATTCAATGGATGTTTACATCGATGGAGTAGTCCCAACAAGGAATCTGCAAATGGAATATACGCATCCAGAAATCGAAGGCGTTGTTGCAATAGAACACGGAAATTCAAGCATCACAATCCCATCTGGTTCTGTAATTTCAGCATTTGTGGAGGCTGGGGATGACTCAGCACCTCCTGTTGAAATTAAGTGGTTTAGTAACAAAACCACAGGTTGGACACATAATGGAATAGGAAACCATGCTTGGAACGATATTTTCTTGCAAGGCTCTCATGTGAATGGACAACATTTGACAATTGACGATAGGCATCAAGAAAAATCACTTACTCAATATGAATTGCAAATGGAGCTGGTTGATGCAGCAGGGAATAAAGTGACTCAACATTGGGACATCACAGTTCAAGATCACAATGCTCCATCTCCGCGCCCTGCTATCTTTGTGGATGGAAATTATTACGGAAATATCAATCGACCTGTGGAAGGATTATCCTCAATTGAAGTTAGACTTACTGAATCTTGGGACGATATTGACAACATCACAGAATTGGAGTGGGAGGCGTGGTTGGATGACATCAAGTTAGATATCGGAAGTGAATGGGGTGAAATAGAAAATTTTGTTCTCCCGCCTCTAGATTTTGGAACACATACTCTAATTGTGAATGCTACGGATACCTCGGGCAACACTGGAACTCATTCAATGTCAATTGAGGTAGATCCATCATTTGGCGCAAAATATCGAGTCATTGAGGTCATCAAAGTTGGAGAGGGAGGTCCTGGAGAAAATGGCGCGCTGGATGTTACCCTAGAGAACTATGGCCAAGGTGTTTCCCGATTCAAAATATGTTACGTTGATGCATGTACAAATGAATTAACAGCTGTTGAAGCGAGTGTGGATGGCCCTGGCACTATGACTCATCGATTAGTGGTGGATGAATGGTCATCTGGCCCCGTAATGGTTGAAATAATACTTGAAAATAATACAACTATTGAATTTGATTCTGGTTTTTCAATCCAACCTACTATGACTCCACTCATGTGGATTTTCATTATCGCTCCACCAATAATTGGGTTGATCGTTTTGAAAAACTCAAAAAAAGAAGAGGGAAATGAGGGGTCTTGAAGGCAGACCACTATTAGGGGGACAAGGCATCGCCGTAGGCGATGGAAGGTGCTGATGCCCTCGCTGTTCGGATTGATAATGAGATTCTGATTCAGAATAATCGTGTATCTAGTCTGGCACTTACTTGCGCACTAGCAACCATTGGCAGTGCAACATGGTATATGTGGCCTGCATTAAATGGTGATGCCGTATTGTTTGAAAGAATAGGGCCAGTAGCGATGCTTCTAACTGCATCTCTTTTGTTACAAGATCTAGTTGACTACGATGCGCGTTCCAGAGGACGGATAGGGGTCGCAAGCAGTCTTGCTTGGCCTGCAATTGCAGTCATTGGGGCAAAATTTGTTGCGACTGAAAGTACTGTGCAAATTGGTCATGGGATGATGTTTTTCGTATCCATTGCATGCCTAATCGCTTCACGCAAGAATCTACGTGGAAGCCTAGATGCACAGAGATATCGGGGTGTGGTAACCTTAGGGGGGCTCACGATTGGGGGTGCTGTGATTATTTCCAATGAATATCAGAGTAATACTCTGATGATTTCTGGAACAATACTCACTCTTGGTTTAATCTCAGTTTTGATGGATATATTCGGTGGTGATTTAGATCGTCAACAGCGGAAAAAATTCAGTAAAAAATTGGATGCTATGGAGATGAAAATTCTACAACTTCAAGCAGATGGAGTTAAGCTAGATCAAGCCTCGAGTTTGTGTCGTAATGCTTCAGAAGTCGGATACAAAGATCCTGAACATGGTTTCAGAATTCTTGCTGAAGTAAGTGATGATATTGAACGCACAATCGCTTTGTCAGAAGATATCTCAGAAATTCGCAAAGTGTGTGCAGCGTCTGTTGCTGATGCATTGGCTATTGCTCCAATAGCAAAGAAGCCGCAACGAAGTATGGATGCAGGCGACAGAGAACGTGATTTAGGTAGCCTTCGTGAGGCTGAGATGCTATATCGAAGAGCAAAAAAAATGGCCCTAAAAATTCTAGAATATTGGAAGTCTGCTGAAGACAAAATTACTGAAGCAAGTCATCTAATATCTAATTTGAAGGGGAGTCAGCACAGGCAATTACATGATTTATTGGATCAAGCTAAGGCTGCACTAATTAGAGAGGACTGTGCACTTGCATTAGAGATTGCTGAAACTATACCAGAACATGTCCATAATTTGGGTGAAGCTAGTGAAGGAGCCAGTGATGCTTACACTGATGCTGTAAAAATATTGGAAGAAGGAGAAGGGTTAGATCTCAGTCTTTGGGAAGAGCGATTAGAAATGGCATCCAAACATCTTGAAGATGGGGACTTTAGTTTAGCACGTGGCCTCTCTGATAGTATTGTTCGAGAAGTCCGGAAGGAACGAGATGCGATGGGTGATGTTCAACGTGCACTTCGACAGAAGAAGAAAATTAAGCAACGTTGGAAAGGGCATGACGATGCTAGTCTATGGGATGAGCGAATCAAAGACGTTGAGGCTGCTACAAAACGAAAGTCTTGGTCACATGCAGCCACTTTACTTGAGCGCCTGACATCAGATCTTGATGTTATGGATTCAACAAGTGCAGATGCAAAAGAATTACTTGAATACGTACACCAAGAATGGGTATCACTTCGTAAGAAATTGGATGCAGCAGGAATCAAATCGAACGATGAAGAGCGAGCAGATTGTGAGAAATGTGTTGGCGATGCCAAAGCTAATTTCGAAGTAGGAAGAATCGAAGAAACTCTGAGTTCCCTAGGAGATGCTGATGCTCTAATGGAAAAATTAAGGCGACGTGTGTAAGCACTAATCAGTAACTTATCCGCTGAATTTGACGCCCAATTGCTTCTTCCATGGACATTCTTCCAACTGCAACTGCCTGAGCAAGTCTCTGAGAAATAGTAACCTGCCCACCAGAAAACCTGCGGCTTAATCGTTGGACTTCCTTCACTTCCCCCATTGTAGGAGATACTGGTTGTTTTTGTGTAACTGGTGAACCATCCATTTTTGCAATTCTAATCGCGGAAGTATCATGCTGATTTCTCTGCAAACCTATCGATGTACGCCTCTCATCGACCCGCTCAACCCTAAGGCCTCTCGCCAGACAGACATTCATCAAACGATTCGAAATTGTGCGTGCACCATCTCCAATTCGAACAATAAGAGAAACATGACCAATATTTCCTGACAATGAACATATTCGATCAATTGTTTCATCAATAGATTCGAGTTGTGTAGAGCCCAAAACCCGGTTATCTCCCACCCATGCAAGACCCGGTCTAGGACCTGGGTCTATGCCGAAAGTCAGATTCTGAATCGTGCCACTTTTCGAAACTAAACGGAGAGCATGCTCGATTGATGACTCAACAGTGTCCAATGTAACAGCAATTCCATGAGGGTCCGCTGCGGCTTCAACTTCCTCTGGAGATGCTAACCACGCTAGTGTAGAGGGAGGGAGTGTGGCATTCTGTTCTATGTGCGCACAACGAACTTTCCGAGATTTCAAAATAGTAAGTAAACGATAGGCTAAACGGAAATCCGCGGTGCGGACAATTATCTCACCCACGTCCATGGGTACAACTGAGGATAGTCAAACCTTCGGACAAAATGATTCGTAAATTCGGTTTTCTTCTAGAAATGATTCTGATACGCCGGACTTTAGCGAACAGCGTAATAACCGCGGATGGTCCGGATGCCCCGATGGCGTCTAATTATGAGCGAGAATTACGCGCCGTCCTTGCAGGTTCTCCGGCAGGAGTTAGAGCCGTTACGCGTTCATGCACAGAAATAGAAAGGGCATATGCGATGCAAGTTGTCCAACGCCCATTTCTAGTAGTAAGAGCGGCAGGTTCTGGGATGGATGGGAGTGGTGATTTGTTAGCCCTTAGAGGAGATATTTGTTTCCCAATTGAAGTGAAAACTAGATCTGACAAGAAAGTGTACCTATCTGGTCAAAAGGAAGATCAGTTGAATGCTATGCAAGAAATTGGAGAAAAATGTGGGCTTATGCCATTGTACGCGCACAGACTGAAAGGTGTCCGAGGTGATTCGTGGAGGATTTTTCGTGTTGATACTACGAATCTATCTGGACGGTTATCGACTCTTGCCCGCAGAATACCAAAACTACCACTAACTCGAAATGGCAAGCCACATCTTGACTGGGACAAGGGTTTACCATTGCATAAATTTCTAGCTCTTGTTTGCAGAAATTCGGAGACTGGGAATTTATCAAAATTGGTTGAAAGTGCAATTTCTATTGAGCCCCAGACTGAGAAAGTCGTAGAAATTGAACCTGATATAATTCCAACATGGATGGAAAGATTTCGGGCTTAGATTTCCTCTCCGGCGAGTAATGCTTCAACTTTCTCAAGAGAAACTGTTTGTCGGCCTACATCACGATTGATCTTTGAATAATCCGCTTGTTCAAGCATGCGCCTAATAGCATCCCTGTCACGTAATAGCGTATTGATTCGACGTTGGATCCAACGTTGCTCATTCGCTTCGACCATGTTAGTCCCAAGAGGCACTAGGTCTTGAGGCCTCTTACGATGCTTCAAGAAGCAGAAGGGTCAGGCGAAGGTGTGAGCGATACTCTGAGAGCCCGTGATAGACGGGCACTGATTGTACTATTCATCAGTGGGTTTCTTGCTTATCAAATCCACTGGATTTTTGCAGCACTGGGGATATGGGTCATCACCCTCAGTCAACTTGAAAGGTTTGGAGTCCTAGACCGCTGGAATGCTTCCAGAGTTCTTGGTGCCTTGCTAATGTTGCGAACAAAACGTGGCCAAGACACTATTGAGAAGGTAGCAAAACCTAGGGGCTTTTGGAGGGCATACGGAGAGATATCGTTATGGACATGTGCCATTGTAATGATATTCATTACCCTGTTCTTGATTCTATCATTTGCACTTGCATTGAGATATGGTGTAGAAAAATCAGATGCTCCTGCTAGCCAACTAATTCCATTCCCAGGGATTAGTCCAATTATTCCATTTTGGTGGCCAGCTATTGCTTTCGTAGGAGCTCTAGTCATACATGAATTCGCACATGCCCTTCAGGCAAGAGCACATGGTATGAGAGTCAAATCTGTTGGATTACTCATGCTCGGTCCCTTTCCTGCTGGAGCCTTTGTTGAACCCCAACATGATGAATTGTTACAAGCTCCTAGAAAAGAGCGTGCGCGCCTATTTGCGGCGGCGCCTGCCACAAATCTGTATGCTGGATTCTTTGCTTGGATAATGATTGGTCTATTAGCCACACAACTCGCTGTGGTTAACCCCGGAGTTCATGCTTCTGGAATTCTAGAAGAATCTGCCGCTGATGGGGCAGGTCTACAGCCTTGGGAAATTATCACTGAGTTCAATGGTGTACCTGTCCATTCGGGTGAAGAAATGAGTACTGAAATTCAGAAATTCTTACCTGGTGACGAAGTGGAGTTAACAGTGCTTGGTCATCCTGATGAAAATGGCACAAGGGTGCAAAGAAATATCACTTTAACACTGGGTAGTCATGCAGAATATTTGCGTTCTCAAAATTGGACTGATGAAGATATTCAAAATGCTGGGATTGATGAGAATAAATCCTTTCTTGGAGTATCTGGGATGGCAAGCGGATCCATTGGAATTGATACATTATTCCTACCACGAGTATTCGATGAAGGGACTACTGGTTATCAAAAAGTTGTAAGTTTGGCCATACAACCAATTGTTATTATTGGGATTCCTATCGACCATGATGGACAAATCATGGATCCACATGAAATGGAATACATCGCGGCAGACGGTGTTGTTGGAGACTTATTTGGTACTACAATAATCATGGCATTAATCACTCTTATGTTTTGGTTCATATGGTGGAATGTGGGATTAGGCATTGCTAATTTGATCCCAATTATCCCATTTGATGGTGGTCATCTTTTCAAAGACTTTCTAGCGGTATTAGTTGGTACTTTCCACAAATTTTCGAAGGACCCTCATCCTCTCAAAACGGAAGCCACTGTGGCTAGAATCTCTACATTCACAAGTCTATTCTTGTTCTTCGGATTGATGTTACTGATTGTTGCCCAACGACTCTGAGGCCGTATTCACTCTTCCTCAACCTTGGCTTGTTCAACTTCGGGAGCGGTTTCCATAATTTGATTAGCGAATTTCTCCCAAATAGCTGGAATTGCTAGCAAAACAATCGCAGTTAGAAGCAACTTTGTCCAAGATGAACCCGGAACCTCGTCGCTATTGTTAGATAAACCAAGTTTCACTGCTCCAACCCATGGAATCTCAGAACTGGCAACGCCAACAACCCAATCATCGCGAACTGCCGTCACTGCTTGTCCATATTCATCAGTAAGTCCCCGCCACGTATGTGTTGTTTCCCCAACTGCCGCATACTGATCAACATTGCATCCATTAGTTCGCAAATTATCCCCAGAGGTTAGGTAACCGGCATGCCCAGGGTCCCAATCGGATATCGTTAGTTTCTGACCATTCAAACACAAGTAGTCGAGGACCAAATTAATCTTGGACACATTCGTTACATTTGTTCCAGGTACACTCCATGTTAATACACATGTACCTGGTAAGCCATCAGAATCAACACTAATTGGATCCCAACTGCCCTCATTGGCGATACAAGGATCTGCAGCATTTCTTTCTGGAGAAACTGTTTGCTCTGCTACTGCTTTAATCAGAACTCTGTGTATTACAGGAGTCATATTGCCGCCATTTTTCTTGTAAATTATTACATCTCCCGGTTTTCCATGACTTTCGTACCCTTCGTAGGAACCACCTTCTTCTGTGGCTTCAGCAAATGAAATTATACCTGACCGATCTGGTGACATTACTAAGACTAGATCGCCGGGGTCTATTGCCCCTACTTCTCCGTCAGAATTATGCATCATTGAACTCGATTCAATAACAACCATTGGTGGCCAAGAACCTGTCATCAATACAAGTACAGCAATTAGTGTGGCAATCAATCCGCCGGCCAGCAATACCTCTCGGGTCCAGGACCAAGCCTCTCCCATTAATTTCACTCCTCTTCATCAATCCAACTTTTTTCGGCTATTGATGGCTCAGGGCGTATACCGGCCGCGGGAGTTGTTAGCCAGAGAAGAATTACTGACATCAATAACAAGGCCCAGCCAGACATATCATCGAAATATGGAGCAGCATAGGATCCCGGCTGTGAATCATTGAGGTATTCCCAAATGTGCAACGTATTTTCCCTCACTCCATTTTCAGATTTTGCAAGGCCCCAAGCCATATTGTATAATTGAAGAATTACAGTAGTTAATCCAATGAATAAAAGGCTTCTATTGAACCAAGGTTCACGTAGCAACTGTATTGGGAAAGTTCGTGAAAAGCGTGAATCGTTAGTGCGCCACCAATTGATAATGATATCCTCTGGAGCTGATTTTGATTCGACCTCATATTTCCGGCCTCGAATAACTCCATGCTCAATGAAATGCTTTTTCAGTCGCGCAGTCCACACTGAACCAAGCAACTTCGCTGCTTCTTCTGCCTCTTTACGTTGGCGAGTTAATTCAGGCTTTGATGTGGATTGCAGAATTTCCATCAACAAGGTCCATTGTGTATGATATTCAATGAATATTGGGCCTGCAAAGATTAGTGCTGTGAAACCAATCACTAAACCAACCCATGTCCACGTGGTTAAATCCTTCAAATCGGGATCTTGTGCTCCTCCGAGGAATATTAAGAAAACAATTGCCCACATAACCATTGTAAAACTGAAAAATGAAATTGTACCAAGAAGGAAGAAATGTCGGTCTTTTTGACCATCCCACCACCTATTAAATGAAGAAAAAATTGTACTTAGCATCAAACCACACCTGCCAAAAAATAGTTCTGACCAATTACCGCGACATGTAGCCTACTGTTGAGTGTTCGCCTTGAATGGACCCTGACGAGGCCGGAATAGATTCAAATCCAAAGGCCCGGAGTGTCGGCGTAGCCGACAAGGCGGGGGACCGATTAAAATGCGAAGAATTGCGATATTCATCCTGACAATACTACTTCTTTCATCGGCTTTGCCTTTGGCATCTGCTGCAACTGAAACACAGTTTTCAGATGGGACTTCAACGTTTACTCGTGTTTTTACCGCAAATGGTGGTGATGCGGATACTCCTGGGGTGACATTGCCATATGGTGCTGATGTGCAAAATGTCGAGTTTGAAATTGAAGGCTCGGCTTCTACTTCAACGTGGATGAATCGAACTTCAAATGCTGATTTCGGTGGGCAAGGGACTACTGGAAATGGTCAGACTTCTTGGTATATTAATCAAAATGGCTGGTATTATGGATATCGACAGAATGTCAAAGTCGATAATGGGCAAGTCGAATTGAGACCAACTGAGTCAACAACATTCTGGTCGATGTCTCGTCAAAGTGATGCTGCTTCTACATCTGGAGGCAGTGTAAACACAACTGGACAATATTATTCATCCGCTGATGCTGGATTCAGGGGCATAACTGATACTGGGCAAATCAGCCTCACTGGGGGAACCTGGGGACAATCACCCGGACAGTATGTAGGTGCAACTGCAAAGCAAGGTAACGAATACCATGTTATTCGGTACTCCAGTATTACATCTTCATATGGCGGATATAATTTTAATGCGATTAATCGTTATAATGCTGCCACTGGAGCCTATATTGGGACTGCAACTATCTCATATGGAAACTGTAGTTCCACGAACGTAAACTATGTCTCAGATATGACAAGTGATGGAGATGGAACTGTTTGGATGGTTTCCTTTTACACAAGTAGCAGCTCGGCATATGGAGGCATTTCCAAATGGACAGTTAGTAACGGTTCTTACACATGTGACAGGTTTTGGATGGCGCAGGAGATTGGTGGCATATCCATAGATCCAAATACAAATGATATGTATGTTGTTCAGCGCATACGAAGTGGAAATCAATACAATATCGACTTGTGGGAAGTCAGTCGAAGTCAACCAAATATCGCTCTACAAACTTGGAGTCTTGGCGCAATATCGAGTGGTGGTGGAAGCAGTACTTTCAGCAGTTATTTGAAACCCACAGGTTTAGTTGTACAGATGCCTAGAATTGCAGTGAACATTTACTGCTACTATTATGGATATACCTACTACTGTGACTCTAATCGAGTTTCGTGGACTAGCATTTACCATCAACGCTCGAATTGGCCTGAATTGCAGGGCGAAATAACCAGATCATATTCTTCTATGGGCCTCTCTAACATTGATGGGGAGATTGGACATACTTGTCTTTACGCAACATCAACATCTTATTGTCCAACGTCTACGACAAATCGAAAAATCAT
>MDTC01189206.1_pt1 | contig 11671 bp, 9 predicted proteins | sample 811181 | NCBI WGS metagenome assembly MDTC01 (sample SAMN05326644, study PRJNA326480) | marine metagenome | isolation source: seawater | place: Pacific Ocean: North | collected 2011 | reverse complement strand
GCATGAACTTAAAGCAATCGATTTACTTACTTTAGTTTTGGTTTGTCTTCCTTTTCTTACTAACTGTTGTATAGTTGGCATATTACTTCTGTTTATTATTTTTTGGGCTTGCAAATGTAGAATAATAAATTAATAATCCAATACATATATGATTATTTTTCAACATCTAAAACAGGTAAAAAAAGAATAATTTTTGATTTTTAATTATTCATGTTCATAATTATTGTTGTTTTGAATTAAATACTTAGTTTAATGACTGAGCAAGTTATATTTAATAAAAATTACTTTTTTAAATGGTAGACGTATTTAAAGGCCTAAACAAGGCTCAAGTAGAAGCGGTCAAAGTTATACAAGGTCCAATAATGGTTATTGCTGGGGCAGGTTCGGGGAAAACAAAGGTACTTACTCACAGAATTGCCAATCTAATAAATAATGGAATAGACCCTTTTAATATTCTTTCTTTAACATTTACTAATAAAGCTGCTCAAGAAATGAAAGAACGTATCTCATCTATGGTGGGAAACGACCAATCTAGAAATATCTGGATGGGTACATTTCATTCTGTATTTGCAAGAATTTTAAGAATTGAACATGAAAAAATAGGGTATCCATCCAACTTCACAATATATGACACACAAGATTCTAAAAGTCTAATTAGGGCAATCATCAAAGAAAAAAACTTTGACGATAAACTTTACAAACCAAGTATTGTATACAATAGAATTTCTTCAGCTAAGAACAGTTTAATTAGCCATGAAAATTATAAAAATGATGGAGAAATTACTTTAGCAGATAAATCTTCTGGCAGACCAAAAATTGGAGAGATTTATGAAGCCTATCAACAAAGGTGTTTTAGATCTTCTGCAATGGATTTTGATGATTTATTATTTAAAACAAATATTCTTCTAAAACAATTTCCTGAGGTATTATATAAATATCAGGACAAATTTAAATACATATTAGTAGATGAATATCAAGATACCAATCATGCACAATATTTGATAGTAAAATCTTTAGCAGCAAGATTTGAAAATATTTGTGTCGTTGGTGATGATGCTCAGTCCATATATTCATTTAGGGGAGCAAACATTCAAAATATTTTAAACTTTAGAAGAGATTATCCAGATTATGAATTATTTAAACTAGAACAAAATTATCGATCTACAAAAAATATTGTTGAGGCTGCAAATAGCATAATAAGAATAAACAAAGAGCAAATCAAAAAAATAGTTTGGACCTCTAACGACATAGGGCATAAAATCAAAGTTTTAAAAAGTTTTTCTGACAATGAAGAGGGTAAAATTATTGCCAATAGTATTTTCGAAAAGGCTCAAAACGAAAAAGTTTCGTACATAAATTTTGCTATTCTATACAGAACTAATGCACAATCTAGATCTTTTGAAGAAGCACTTAGGAAGCTAAATCTTCCATATAAAATTTATGGAGGTTTGTCTTTTTATCAAAGAAAAGAAATCAAAGATCTCATTGCCTACTTTAGACTATCTGCAAATTTAAGAGATGAAGAATCCCTTAAAAGAATTATTAACTATCCCAAAAGAGGGATAGGTCAAACTACGATTAACAAGGCAATAATATGTGCCAATGAAAAAGAGGTCTCACTTTGGGAAGTCATTTGTGAGCCTGAAAAGTTTGGATTTATAATAAATGCTGGAACCAAAAACAAACTTGATCTTTTTAGCTCTTCAATTAAAAGCTATTACTCAAGAATAGATAAAATAAATGGATACGAATTGGCTCTTGAAATTGCTAAAAACACAGGACTTTTAAGAGATTTAAGTTCAGACAGAACTCCTGAAGGAATTGTCCGTTTTGAAAACATTCAAGAACTATTAAATGGTATTCAAGAATTTACTAAAGAAAATGAAGAATCCAATCTTACATCATTAGCTGACTTTTTGATAGATGTTGCTCTGCTGACCGATGCAGATAACGAAAAGAAAGAGGATAAAAATAAAGTTTCTCTGATGACCATTCATGCTTCAAAAGGACTAGAGTTTCCGAACGTATACGTAGTTGGCATGGAAGAAGACCTTTTCCCTTCACAGTTGTCAAAAAACTCAAGAAGTGATCTTGAAGAAGAAAGAAGACTTTTTTATGTTGCCATAACAAGGGCTAAAGAAACTGCAACACTTTCCTATGCTGTAAGTAGGTTTAGGTGGGGTAATTTAATACAGTGTGAGCCGAGTAGGTTTATTGAAGAAATTGACCCTAAATATTTAGAATATGATCGTTTTTCAAAAAATAAAATGAAGAAATCTAACTTTAGTGATCCTCCGCCACTCAAAAACTATTTTCATCAGCCTTCAAAAAATTTCAAAAAAATTGATTCAAAGATTACAAAAAACACCAATCCTATCAACGAAAATGAAATATCAAATCTTAAAATTGGTGATCAAGTTGTTCACGAAAGATTTGGAAAAGGGAAAATACTTGAATTAATAGGAGATTACCCAAATACAAAAGCCACGGTATTTTTCCCATCTGCAGGACAAAAGCAACTGTTATTAAAATTTGCTAAACTTCAATTGATATGAATTTAATTGTTTTGTTCCTTTTAATTATTACATTTGGCTCATTAATTTCACACAATTTTATTTATGACATCATCACTTGATTTAGCATACAACACTGATCTAGAAAAATTAACAATTCCTGAATATGGAAGAAATATTCAGAAAATGATTGAACATGCTAAAAAAATCGAAGATAAGGAAGAGAGAAATAAATCTGCAAAAGTCATTATCAAAGTAATGGACCTTATCAATCCTGGAAATAAATCAAACGGAAGCACTGAAGAACATCAACAAAAACTTTGGGCTCACCTTCACATAATATCAAATTTCAACCTTGATGTTGATTCACCTTTTGAAGTTCCATCAAAAGAAGTTTATCAGTCCAGGCCAGAGAAAGTACCTTACCCTAGCAATGCTATAAAGTATGGCCATTACGGTAAAATAATGGAAGATATGGTCAAAGCTGCTACTGAATTTAAAGAAGGAGAAGAAAAACAAAAATTGGTAAAACACATAGCTAATCTTCTTAAAACATCATACCTTCAGTGGAATAGAGACTCTGTAAATGATAATTTAATTATCAAACAACTTGAAGAATTATCAAGCGGAAAGTTAACGATTGATGCTGATCAATTTAGAGAAACAAACGATATTCTTAGAACCTTTAAAAAGAAAAAATCCAATAATAGTAAAAACTATTCTAAAAATAAAAACAGAAGAAAAGACTATGGGGGCTTTTGAAATAATTGGTGGTAAAAAATTAAAAGGTGAAATTACCCCACAGGGAGCAAAAAATGAAGCTCTTCAAGTTATCAACGCAGTACTTCTTACTGACCAAGAAGTCATAATAAATAACATACCTGATATAATTGACGTTAATAAACTGATCAATTTATTAGAAACTTTAGGAGTTAAAATCAAAAAAATAAGTGATGGATCCTACAGCTTTAAAGCTGATGAAATTGACGTGGACTTCATGACTTCTGATGAGTTTAAGAAGAAAGGATCTAGTCTCAGAGGTTCTATAATGGTTGTTGGACCATTACTTTCAAGATTTGGTAAAGGATATATACCCAAACCTGGTGGAGATAAAATTGGTAGAAGAAGAATTGATACACACTTTATTGGTTTTCAAAAACTAGGTGCTGAATTTGATTATGATGCCAAAACTAATTTTTATAAAGCCCATTCTCCTAACGGGCTTAAAGGTTGTTACATGCTCATGGATGAGGCATCAGTAACTGGAACTGCTAATATAATTATGGCAGCAGTTCTTGCCAGAGGGGAAACTACCATTTACAATGCTGCATGCGAACCATACATCCAACAATTATGCGATATGCTTAATAGTATGGGTGCTAAAATAGCTGGACTAGGGTCTAACAAATTAATTATTGAAGGGGTTGAAAAACTCAACGGATGTAATCACACTATCTTACCTGACATGATTGAAATTGGAAGCTTTATTGGGCTTGCAGCAATGACACAATCTGAAATAACAATTAAAAATGTTGCCTACGACAAATTGGGAATGATCCCTGAAGTTTTTAAAAAATTAGGAATTAAATTAGAAAAAAAAAATGATGATATTTTTATTCCTTCTCAAGACACATATGAAATTGAGTCGTTTATAGATGGGTCAATAATGACCATCTCTGATGCTCCATGGCCAGGATTTACCCCTGATCTTTTAAGTATTATTCTTGTTACTGCAATTCAAGCCAAAGGAAGTGTACTTATTCATCAAAAAATGTTTGAAAGCAGACTTTTCTTTGTTGATAAACTTATTGACATGGGAGCTCAAATAATTTTGTGTGACCCCCATCGCGCTACAGTTATTGGTCTTGAAAGAAAAAATAACCTCAAAGGAATTACCATGACTTCTCCTGATATCAGAGCTGGTGTATCTTTATTAATTGCAGCACTTTCAGCTGAAGGAAAAAGTACAGTACTAAATATTGAACAGATTGACAGAGGTTATCAAAATATTGAACAAAGACTTTTAAATCTAGGTGCACAAATCAAAAGAGTAAATTAAATTGGAATAATATTTGATTCATTACAACTAAAATTACACCCATGAGATTATTTTTAATTATCACATTAAGTGCATTCGTAAGTTTTTTACATCTCAATGCTCAGCAAACAATTGGACAGAACAATTTAATTGGATTAAACATTGGTAATACTGCCCCTGAACTTGACTTTCCAGATCCTAACGGAGACAACATAAAATTATCTTCATTGAAAGGAAGTATTGTATTAATTGACTTTTGGGCTTCATGGTGCGGTCCTTGTAGAAGAGAAAATCCAAATGTTGTTGCTGCCTACAAAAAATATTCAAAGAGTAAATTCAAAGATGCAAAAGGTTTTAAAATTTACAGTGTTTCTTTAGACAAAAGCAAGGACGCTTGGAAAAGTGCTATATCTCAAGATAAACTAGAATGGGATGAACACGTTAGTGATTTAAAATATTGGTCAAGTGAAGGAGCTAGAATTTATGGCGTAAGAGGTATTCCTTATAATTTTCTTTTGGACTCAGATGGCAAAATCATTGCTAAGAATTTAAAAGGGCTTAGACTTCACCAAGAACTTGACAAACTCGTCAAATCTCTTTAATTTACTTAACTTTTTGACAGGACATTCTCATTTTTAATGACACAATGTCCTATTTTTATTTTGGTTCATATTTTGATAATCAAAATTAATTAATGAACTAAGTAATGAGTAGTAAAAAAAAACAAGATAAAAAAGAAACTAAATCTGAAGATTCTGTAAAAGAAGTCAAAGAAGAGACCGTAGTTAGAGAGATTAATCTTGACCACAAAGACAAATACATCAGAATTTATTCTGAATATGAAAACTACAGAAAAAGGACAGCCAAAGAAAAAATTGATATTATCACCAACGCTAGTGAAAATGTTTTAAAAGACATTATCCCAGTTATTGATGATTTTGAAAGAGCTATTACCAACAATAAAGATATAAATGATGCCTCAACTATAAAGGAAGGGGTTGAATTGATTTACAATAAGTTATACAAAACATTAGAAAATCAAGGGCTTATCCCAATGGATGCCCATGGAAAAACATTTGATCCTGATATTCATGAAGCAATAACTAATATTCCTGCTCCCTCAAAAAAAATGAAAGGAAAAGTTATAGATGTAATTGAAAAAGGCTACATGATAAATGATAAAGTAATTCGTTTTGCAAAAGTTGTAGTTGGTGAATAAAAAAGCAATAAATTAAATCATGAGTAAAAGAGATTATTATGAAGTTTTATCTGTTGGTAAAAGCGCTTCTGAAGCAGAAATAAAAAAAGCATACAGAAAACTGGCTATAAAATACCATCCTGATAAAAATCCTGGTAACAAAGAAGCTGAACAAAATTTTAAAGAAGCAGCAGAAGCTTATGAAATTTTAAGTAATCCACAAAAGAAACAACAATACGATCAATTTGGTCACGCAGCTTTCAATGGTGGCCAAGGCTTTGGAGGTGGAGGAGGAGGAATGTCTATGGATGATATATTTGATCATTTTGGTGATATTTTTGGTTCTGCATTCGGAGGTGGAGGTGGTTTTGGAGGCAGAAGAGGCGGCGCTAGGATAAGAAAAGGATCCAATCTAAGAGTAAAATTAAAACTCACTTTGGAAGACATCGTGAATGGTGTTCAAAAAAAAATCAAAGTAAATAAGTTAGTGCCTGCTGAGGGTGTTGAATTTACTACCTGTCCACACTGTAATGGAACTGGACAAGTTACAAGAGTAACCAATACTATTTTGGGAGCAATGCAAACTTCATCAACTTGTCCAAATTGTAAAGGAACTGGTCAAACTATTACTAAAAGCCCCCCTGGTGTTGATGCTTCAGGTCTAGAGAAAAAGGAAACAGTTATTGAAATTGAGATTCCAGCAGGTGTTGAAGGGGGAATGCAACTTAGTATGCAGGGCAAAGGAAATGAGGCAGCTGGAGGTGGAGTTCCTGGTGATTTAATTATAGTCATTGAAGAAACCGAACACGAACATTTGGTTAGAAACGGAAATGACTTATTATATCAGTTAGGCATCACTTTTTCAGATGCAGTTATTGGAACCACTGTTGAAATACCAATGGTTAGTGGAAAAGCAAAAATTAAAATTCCAGCTGGTACCCAAAGTGGAAAAAATTTAAGATTAAGATCAAAAGGTATCCCAGATATAAACGGTTATGGAAGAGGAGATATGATTGTTAATATACAAATATGGACTCCTCAGAAAGTATCAAAAGACGAAAAAGAATTATTGTTAAAATTAAATGATAGCGATAACTTCAAACCAAAAGAAAACCAAACAAAAAGTTTTTTTGATCGTATGAAGAATCACTTTACTTGATTTTAAGTTTTAATGGCAGCAAAAGATATCATAGAGTTATATGGAGTTAACAAATCTTATAACAATCATAAAGCGCTCAACAATATAGATTTAAAAGTAAAAAAAGGAACTATTTTTGGATTACTTGGCCCAAATGGAGCAGGTAAAACAACGCTTATCAGAATCTTGAATCAAATTCTTCAAGCAGATTCTGGCACTATCAAAATTAACGGAGAATTATTAAATCAAAAACACATTTATTCCATTGGCTATTTACCCGAAGAAAGGGGTTTGTATAAGAAAATGAAAGTTGGTGAACAATCAATTTACTTGGCGCAACTTAAAGGTTTAAGTAAAAATGAAGCCAAAGAAAAATTAAATTACTGGTTTGATAAATTCAATATTTCAAGTTGGTGGAATAAAAAAATTGAAGATCTTTCTAAAGGAATGGCTCAAAAAATACAATTTATAACTACCATTCTTCATGAACCAGAATTATTAATTCTTGATGAACCATTTAGTGGTTTAGACCCCTCAAATAGCCAACTGATTAAAGAGGAGATTTTAAACCTCAAAAAAAATAATACAAGTATTGTTCTTAGTACCCACAACATGAATTCTGTAGAAGAGATATGTGATGAAGCAGCAATTATTCATCGTTCAAATAAAATATTAGAGGGAGAAATCAATGCTTTAAAGGATAAATATCAGGGAAAAGAATGGTTAATTAAATATCAAGGAAACCAAATGAGTTTTACCAACGCTATTTGGGGCGGATGGAAAATGGTGTCTCATCAAAGTGTTTCTGAAAAAATTCATATTGCTGAAATTGAACTTACCCAAAACCTAACAATTAATCAATTCATCAAAGGGATAGTTGATCATATTGAAATTTTAGAAATAGTCAAAAAAACTCCAACAATGAACGATGTATTTATAAAGGCCACGTCAGATGAGTAAAATTGGTTTAATTATAAAAAGAGAATATTTATCAAGAGTTAGAAAAAAAACATTTATTCTAATGAGTTTCCTTGGGCCATTCATTATTGTTGGATTTGTAGCACTTATTGCTTTTCTTGCTAAAAGTGGTAAAAACAGTTACGAAATAATTGTTTTTGATGAAGCAAAAATTTATCAGAAATACATAAGTAATGATAATCCTGATGCTTTTCAGTTAAATTATTTTTTAGGGGACAAAGGAATTGAAGAAGCTAAGTTGGCTTTTAAATCTGACACCACTTCAAAACTAAACCAGTATGACTTGTTTCTTTACCTGCCAAAAAACATGTACAAGACAAATGGCATGAGAGCAAAATGTTTTTATAAAGAAGTCCCTTCCAATACTGTTCAAAGATTTATAGATAGGAAAGTAAATGATATTTCTGATAGGTTTAGGGTAGATGTTGCTGATTTTGATTGGAATACTTTTGAAAAACTAAAAGGTAAAATAAATGTTGATATAATTGATATAGAAAATCAAAGCAATAAGAATATCCAACGAAAAGGACTAATTGGTTTCATCTTCGCTGGATTTGTTTATTTTTTCATTTTTACTTATTCAATTCAGGTTATGAAAGGAGTAATTGAAGAAAAAACAAATAGAATTGTGGAAATCATTATTTCCTCTGTTAGTAGTTTTGAATTAATGATTGCTAAAATAATTGGAATTGGATTGGTTGGATTAACTCAATTTATAATCTCTATGGGGGTAATATTTATAATGAGTTCTACATTACTTTCTAGTATATTTCCGGATTTATACTCTGCATCAATCAGTTCAAATAATATAGGAGTTAGTGAACTGAATAATGATAATACTTCTGAGATAATTCAATTTATTCTTTACGAAATCAATTGGCCAACTATGTTTCTATTTTTTGGAATATATTTTGTTGGAGGATATTTACTGTATGGAGGTTTAATGGCAGCCATTGGTGCTGCTGTTGACGAGGAAACTGACACCCAACAGTTTCTTCTTCCAATTACTATTCCGCTATTGGTCTCGTTAATCATGATCCCTCAAGTAGTTGATAACCCCTCTTCTACATTTGCATTTTGGTTAAGTGAAATTCCATTTACTTCTCCTGTCATTATGATGGTTCGTATTGCTATGGGTATAGGAGATAGTGGTGTAGAAATTTGGGAAGTTATATTGAGCTTATTTCTTCTGATAACTACCTTTATAGGAACCACATGGATATCCTCCAGGATATATAGAAAAGGCATACTTTCAAATGGAAAAAAAGCAAGTTATCGCGATTTATTTAAATGGATAAAATCATGAAGAAAATATTAATTATTGATGATGAAAGAGCAATAAGGTCAACTTTAAAGGAGATTTTAGAGTTTGAGAAATATAAAGTTGACGATGCAGAGAATGGTAAAATTGGACTTTCTCTAGCAAAAAAATCTAATTATGACTTAATATTTTGTGATATAAAGATGCCAAAAATGGATGGTTTAGAATTTTTAGAGAACAAAGAAAAAGAAAATATCTTTTGTCCTACTATAATGATAAGTGGTCATGGAACCATTGAAACTGCAGTTAAGTCATTACAGATAGGTGCTTATGATTATATCGAAAAACCACTAGATCTCAATAGAGTCCTAATTTCAGTTAGAAATGCTATTTCTAATAGTAATATTATTAAAGAAAATATTTCTCTGAAAAGGAAAATAAAAAGCAAAGGATCAACAATAATAATTGGGGAAACCAATGAAATAAAAATAGTAAAATCAATAATTGACAAAGTTGCATCTACTGATGCAAGGGTTTTAATAAGTGGATCAAATGGTGTCGGTAAAGAACTTGTAGCTAAATTATTGCATGAAAAAAGTGATAGAAACAATAAAGATTTTATTGAAGTCAATTGCGCAGCTATTCCATCTGAACTAATAGAAAGTGAACTCTTTGGTCATGAAAAGGGTTCATTCACCTCTGCCCATAAACAGAAATCGGGAAAGTTTGAACAAGCCAATGGGGGAACACTGTTCTTAGATGAAATTGGAGATATGAGTTTATCAGCACAAGCTAAAGTTCTAAGAGCTCTTCAAGAAAATAAAATTACAAGAGTTGGTGGAAATAAGTCTATCGAAATAAATACTCGAATAGTTGCAGCTACCAATAAGAACTTAAAACAAGAAATTGAAAATGGGAAGTTTAGAGAAGATTTATTTCATAGATTAAATGTTATTCCAATACATGTTCCAAGTTTAAATGAAAGAAGAAATGATATTCCTTTATTGGCCAATTATTTCCTAGAAAAAATATGTGAAGAACAAGGTTCACCAAAAAAAGAAATTAATCAAGAAGCACTGGAACAGTTAAAAAAAATTAACTGGACAGGCAACATTAGGGAACTTAGAAATGTAATTGAAAGATTGATTATTCTTACAGAAAAAAAAATAACTGCAAATGATGTGAAAAAATACGTTAATTAGAACTAAAAAAAGTATCTATTGCTTTGTTCTTTATATTTAACAAACCATCTAAATAAGACCCTCCTGCCGTAGCAAAAAATGGCTGTCCTCCGCCTCCACCTTTAATCTCTTTGGCCAACTCTCTAATAATATGACCTGCATTCCATTGGTGAGTATTTATCAATTCATCAGAAATCATCAAAGTGATTAATGGTTTGTTATTTTGAATACTTGTTAAAACCAAAACAAATTTTGATAATTCAGATTTTATCTCAAAAGCAACTTTTTTCATATCCTCAGCACTAAGTTCAGTTTGTTGGTAAATAAACGCTATGTCTTCGAACTGCTCAGCTTTGCTAATTAAAGTCTTTTTAAAATCCTTTAAATTTGATTTGTTAAAAGCATCTATTTGTTTTTGAAGATCCTGATTCATTTTTTGGAGCTGCTTAACAGATTCAATCAAACTTTCTGGATTTTTCAGCATTGACGAGATAACAGTATTTTCATTTAATTTATCTTGAACGAATTGATCAGCCGCTAAGTCACTAATAGCTTCTATTCTGCGGATGCCTGACGAAATTGAACTTTCTGAAATAATCTTAAAATTTCCAATTTTAGATGTACTAGAAACATGAATTCCTCCACAGAGTTCAATTGACTTACCAAATTGAATTGTCCTGACAGAATCACCATATTTTTCACCAAATAGCATCATTGCCCCTTTTTCTTTTGCAATTTCAATTGGGATATTTCTATCTTCTTTTAAAGGGTAACTAGCCCTTATTTGCTGATTTACACTTTTTTCAACTAAAGAAAGCTCTTCATCAGCTAACTTGGAAAAGTGAGAAAAATCAAACCTCAAATAATTTGGATGGACAAGAGATCCTTTTTGTTCTACATGAATACCAAGAATTTCACGTAAAGCAAAATGAAGTAAGTGAGTAACTGTATGATTTTTTGCAGTTTGCAATCTAGCTTCTTCATCAACTTGAGCAGTAAAAGATGCTTTTAAATTTTCGGGTAATTCATCAACTAAATGAACAATAACTCCATTTTCTTTTTTTGTGTCCTTAATCATGATTTTTTCATTTTGATTAAAGATAATTCCATGATCACCAACTTGCCCTCCACCTTCAGGATAAAAAGGGGTGAGGTTAAAAATAAGTTGGTAGTTAAGTTTGTTCTTAATTTTTTGTGCTCTATACTGAGTTACCTTTACTTTGGCAGATAAGTGGTCATAACCAATGAATTCCTGAACATCGTCATCCTTTAAAATTATCCAATCACCAAACTCCTTTACTGCATCTACTTTTGATCTCTTTTTTTGTTTTTCTAAACAAATTTTAAAACCTATTTCATCAATT
>MDTC01195260.1_pt1 | contig 11672 bp, 5 predicted proteins | sample 811181 | NCBI WGS metagenome assembly MDTC01 (sample SAMN05326644, study PRJNA326480) | marine metagenome | isolation source: seawater | place: Pacific Ocean: North | collected 2011 | reverse complement strand
GGTCGGTATGGCGTCGGTGTCGGACCCGTAGGTGCGGCCCGTGAAAACGGTCAGTACGGAACGCTTCTTCGCTTGCTCCGGTTTCTTGAGCAAGGAGGTAAGGTCGCGACCATGCATTTCCCAGGGCAAATCGATTCCCGCAAAGGAAAAGAAGGTGGGCGCGACGTCTACTCCGCTGACCGGCGAGGCGCAGGTCTTGCCACTGGGCAATTGAGAAGGCATGGATACGATGAAGGGGCACCGTATGTTGGCGTCGTAAGCAGCCACCTTGGAACGAAAACCATGCTGCCCCCAGGCAAAGCCCTGGTCGGCGGTGAAGAGGATCAGCGTGTTGTCGTATTGTCCGGTTTCCTTAAGTGTCTTGATCAACTTACCGACGCTTTCGTCGAGGGCCAACACACCCTGTTGGTATTGGCGAACCCAACTGTTCAAGTCGCTGCCGTGGATGCCACGACTGGGACTTTGCTGGCCCGTGGCGCGACGACTGCCCTTCTGGTGAGGCAGGCCATCATCCCCCTTGTACCATCGGGCGATGTCCTGCATGAACGCGGGCTTGCCCGGACGCGGAGGATAGATATCGGCGGGAACAGGAACCTTGGCATCGGGATAGGCTTCGAGGTGCCGCTTGGCGGGAGTGAAGGGCCCATGCACCGCCCCATAGCAAAGCCAAAGGTACCACGGTTTGTCCGGGTCGCGTTCCTCTCCCTTGAGGTAATCGAGCGCCCAACGGGTGTAGTTGTCGGTCGAGTATCCGGTGGTCATGACGGGGTTGCCGCCATTGGTCTCGATGAGCTGGTCCTTGTAGTAGTTGCCTGCGTTTTGCGGGTAGCGCGGACGGTTCCACACCTTCTGGTAGTCCCAGTCGCGTCCCGCCCCTGTGTCAGTTCCGGTGTGCCATTTGCCGATCTGAGCAGTCTGGTAGCCATTCTTTCGAAAGACCTTGGGCCAAAAGGGGCATTTCTTTGGATCGTATTCGCTGCCGGGATACTTCCCCACCATGCGCATGCTCTCGACCCCGTGCTGGTGATGGCCCGTCAGCAAGGTGGCCCGCGAAGGCATGCACCACGTGCCAACGTAGGCGGAGGCAAAACGCACGCCGTTGGCGGCCAAGGCATCGATGTTCGGCGTCTTCACCCAAGGATAAGCCTCGGGGTAACAGCTTACGGTGCGGTGGGAATGATCATCGGTGTAGATGAACAAAATGTTCGGTTTGGTCTTTGCATGAGCAATCGAAGCCAAAAGGAAAGAGAGGAGTAGCAGGGAGCGATTCATCGCGACTTCTTAAGATCGTTGTCGCGCAGGTCCGCCAACTTGGCCGCCATTTTCTTTTTAAATTCATTCACCACGGGCTGGTATTCCTTCTTTTTGGCCAAGTTGTCATATTGCTTGGGATCTTTTTGGGCATCGAAGAGCTCGATTCCATTCTGCGCCTTATCACCGTACTGTATGTAGGCCCACTTTTTCTCCCGCAGAAGGAATCCCTTGCGAGACGGGGCCACGCAGAAGGCGGCATCGCGCACGGAATGCGTGGGGTCATCCAGCATCTTGGAAACGTCCTTTCCCTGCAGGCGCTTCTGGGCTTCCAGTCCACACATGCTGGCCAGGGTGGGATAGAGGTCGAGCAGCTCCACGAAAGAGTTGCAAACGGCGGGCTTCTTGCCCGGAGCGCTTATGATGAGCGGCACTTGGGACGACTCGTCGCGCAAGCTCACCTTGGCCCAGAAGTCATGCTCGCCCAAATGGTAACCATGGTCGCTGGTGAAGATCACGATGGTATTGTCCCGCAAACCTGCCTCGTCGAGAGCCTTCAAGACCTTGCCAACCTGGGCGTCCATGAAGGCGACCGAGGCATAGTAGCCACCGACGGATTTCTTTTGTCGGCGGATATCCATCTTCATGTTCGAGCTGGTGCAGTAATTGATGCCCGCCTTGGGAATGTCGTCCCAGTCGCCCGGTATCTTGGGGGGCAGGACCATTTTGCTGTAGGGCTTGAAGGGCGGGTAATAGGATCGCGGGGCGACGAAAGGAACGTGCGGGCGCACGAAACCGACGCCCAACCAAAAAGGCTTGTCTTTGTGGAGGTGAATGAGTTCCACCGCTTTTTTTGCGGTTTTGCCGTCGGAGTGCACGAGGTCATCCCCGTCGGCTTCCACCACCACGAAGGTGTTGCCACCCACGGCGGGCTTCTTGCCATCGGGATTGTTCTGCAAGGTTTCCCCGTCACCGGGGGCTCTCCACTCAGGGCCCTTGCTGTTGAATCTCTCCGTCCAGGAAGCTGCGTCGTCAGCCCCGTGTCCTCCCTGCTCGATTCCACCTGGCACACCCATGTGATAGATCTTGCTGACCCGGGCGGCGTAGTAGCCGTTGTTCTTGAAGTGCTGGGACCAAGTGACTCGGTCACCGATCTGGGGACGGGGGCTCTTATAGCCGAGGGCACCGGTCGCATGAGGGTAATACCCGGACATGAAACTGGCCCGTGATGGCCCGCAGTAGGTGCCTTGGCAATAGGCTTGGGTGAAGCGTGTACCCCGCTCGGCCAAGCTGTCGATGTTCGGCGTTTTGCAGACCTTGTTGCCGTAACAGGACAAGGCGGTCGAGGTGAGGTCGTCCGATATGATGAAGAGAACGTTGAGCTTGTCCTTGGCGGCAACGAAAGGGGTAGCCAAGAGAAGACAAAGGAGCATAAGGCAGGGGGATTTCATGTGTGCGAGCATTCCGACCACAGAGGGTTTCGTCAAATGAAACCCTGCTTGTTGGAAAAGGTAAGGAAAATCCAAAGACCTTTTCAAAGGAGTATCCCAAGGGTCATGACCCGATGAAATAATTAATTGTTGCTGAAGTTCTATTCGCTGATGAATCTAGAACTTTGCCAGAGGTTCTGCAGGCCCTGTGCCCGACGATCAAGCTTCCGCAGTTCACGCTCGATCATAAATTTCGAAAACCAACGCGACACCCTTGTTAGCCAAGAGAACTTGCGGTTGACGAACCCCTCGATGATCACGAGTTTCCACTTGTCCTTGGCCAAGCGCACGGCAACCATGTTGTGGGGACCCGTGTCCCGCGTAAAGCAACGATTGCTCCGCAACCAATGCTTCAGGTCGACGATGGCCTGTTTAAATTCAAGGGTCAAACCACCTTCACGAATCAAATCCCCGAAATTTCGAGATATTTGTCCGTCGAAGTCGCGAAGCAATTGAGTGAGAATACCTTGGCCAAAATCCGTTTCGACAACCCCTTCGTTGATTGGAAAATGCTCAAGGAGAATGGGGGCATTCCGTTGCTTGAGGAGAGCGAAGTCCTCGATTTCAAGGCGTTGCTCGGCAATCTTCTTGGGATCGCCGGAATGATCCAAGACGACCTTGACGCACAGGTTTGGGTCTTCGGGATGGACGTAGCAACTGCGCTTGGTGCCCTCTTCAAATGGTTGGTGTTCTGAGAGTGTAAGCACGTCTATTGTTTCATCTTGCTACCCAAGGGGAGATTCATACGCCAAGAAGGTAAAAGGCTCCCCCCTTCGTCTGCAATGGAATTACGGACAAAAAGTAAACTCAGTTCCGAAATAGAATCATGGAGCGGATAGTCAATCAAGAGAACTGGCTATCCCTTCCGGATAGTGAATTCAGGAAAGCTCTGGTCGCTAGCGAACAGGCTCGAACTGCACCCAGCGAGTCACGACCTGCTTGCCTGTAGCGAGGCGCCAGTCGCCCTTTCCTCTAAAGACATGGGAGTCTTGATGGGGGCCAGTTGCATCGGTCCAAGCGTAGGTCACCTTGACCGGATCCGGTTGACCGGTTGACTGGATCAAGTGGACCTCGGATCTGAGGTAGCGCTTGCCGCCATCGTTGCGGAAACGGACTAGGATGGTTTTGCCGGTCGGAGCGCGAACGTCGGATGAGCCATAGGAAAAGCTTTGCGACCAGAAATCGCCGGGCTCGTCGCCGCGGCGGGGAATGGACCGACCCTTGACGATGGGAAGCCAGTTCTTTCCCGAATCCAAGCTGTACTCGAGGAGATAGCGCACCTTGGGGTTCGGCGGACTGCCGGATGCGACGTGAGCGGATGCATGGAGTCCGATGACAGGCTTGCTCGGCTTAATCGCCAAAGTGACTTCCTTTTGATTGAATCCGCCGGAAGCAAGGTAGCTTTGGGCAAGGTTTAGTTCGGGGCCAACCGAACGCACCTCCTTGCCGGAGGCCTCGTAACTTATGGTCGTCCCGTTGTCCTTCAGCCAAGGCAAGACCCCGACGTTGACCTGGCACACCGTGCGTATGCCGAAGCCGGTGTTTCTCAACTGACGGGCCCCCGTCCCGAGACGCAACCAATAGTGTGATCGTCCCTTGACCAAATCCGTCAAGTCGAGGCCATTCTTAAAAGCTTGGGGTTGCGACCAAGTGCGCCCGTCGTCCAACGACACGGAGACCGGACAGGTCGCTACGCCCTGAAGAACCAAACCATTGCGGCAACCATCGTCATAGATGCCCCAGGGCTGATCGTTGGGCGGGGTGGCTCCAATGACGTATGGGGTCTGGAAAGAAAAGGTCACTTGGCTGGCCGTTTCCCCGACGATGCCCTCGCGGTAGTCGCCGCCAGTGAAGTCGGGTTGGTAAAAGTATTCCACGTTGGCGAAGCGGGCCTGCCCATTGCGGTGAGGCGTCCCGTTCTTGGAGTTCAACATTTTGTCCGGCTGATTGACCCAAGTGCGCGAGCGTTCGGGCCCCGGAATGCCGCTGGTATTGTAGTTGCGCCCCCAGAACACGAAGGTTTTGCCGTCATCCAGGCCCGGTTGGAAATAGCGCCTCATCCGCTCGCCCCGCCGCAGACGCAGCATGGGAGGTGGACCGGCATACCCAGCGAGGTATTCGGCAACGGCGTACTTGCGATAGGTATTGCCGTCGCTGGGGTGTAGTCCGCAGACCAACCAGCCGCGTTGCCTGTCGGGCTTGTAGCTTCGATTGATCCAGCGATCGACGTCCTTCTGTACCTCGCCGATACCGAGCAGGCGGCGACCGGACTCATTGAAAATCACGGTCGACAAGTCATGATCCAGCAGAGCCCACCTACCCTCACCATAAGCTCCACCTCGAAGAAACACCTCGAATGAATTGTGTCCGGCCACGCCGACCCCGCGGCCCCGGGCATGACCCAGCAAATGATCGAGTTCGGCAGTCCATTGTGAATGTGTGGTGCCACACAATCCGAACCCATACCCGAATAGACCGTTCCAGTACTCGCGAAGCCGCTTGTCCTTGCCTTTGGTGAGCCCTTCGCCCCAGAGGTCGCGACGACCTGTCTCGCCATGCCAGTAGTGAGTGTTACGCCAGAACCAGGAAGCAAGCGCCTTGTCCTCGTCGGTTTGAACAGATCGACCAGTGGCCCGTTCATAGGCCTTGGCCTGGGTGGCGAACAAGCGCTCGAAGGTGGAGATGGCGAGTTCGCCCGGATACCAGGGATGATCCGTCTTTATTTGGGGATCCCCGACGTCACCGAGAACCGAAGAGGCAAGCCAAAGGGAAAAGAAGAAAAGATTGAATTTACGCCTCATGCTTGCACTCCGGATAATGAGCCCAGCTGACGCAGCCGAAATTGGCTTGAGCAACGGTGGCGCTGAAGTCTGCCAAGTAGCCCCGAGACTCGTAGTCGGGAATCGCAGACATCCATGACGCGCGGCGTTTGGCCAAGTCCTCGTCGCTGACCTGCAAAGTGATCTCGCCGGCCAAGAGGTCGAAGGATATCTCGTCGCCGTCCTCCACCAGGGCGATGGGACCGCCCACAGCGGCCTCGGGGGCGCAATGCACGCCGATGGCTCCGTGCGACACGCCGGAGACCCGCGTATCAGAAAGGAAAGCCACCTTGCCGTCCAGTTCGGGCAAGGCGAGCGCAGCTGTGGCCACCAGCACCTCGGGCATGCCACAAGCCACGGGACCTTGGTAACGCAAGACGACGACCATGCCGGGCTTGATTTCACCAGCTTCCACCGCTTGAGCCACGTCTCGGGCATCATCGAAGCACAGGGCGGTGCCTTGGAAGGAAGTTTCCTCCATGCTGGACACCTTGAACACCACGCCGCCGGGAGCAACGTTCCCGAAGCAGACCTGCATGTCGGCATGGGCCTTGAAAGGTTGATCATCTGAGGCCAGGAGGTCCTGATCACTGGAGACCCCAGGCACTCCAGACAAGTTCTCTCTCACTGTCTTGCCGATCACAGTAATACAATCACCGTTCAACAAGCCGGCATCGAGCAGGAGTTTAAGGAAGACGGGCGTGCCGCCTAGATTATGCAGGTCCACCATGGTTCGTTTGCCCCGTGGCGCGAAATTGGCCAACACGGGAGTCGAACGGAGAATGCCCTGCACGTCGGAGAGGTCGAAGGACACTCCGGCCTCTCGGGCCAAGGCCAACAGGTGGAGGATACCGTTGGTCGAGCCACCGGCTGCGGCGATGGCGGTGGTGGCGTTGGCAAAGGCCTCCTTGGTCAATATGTCGCGTGGCCGCAAATTCTCGGTCAAAAGCCCATGCACCAATTGGCCGACGCCGAGGCATTCCTCTCGCTTTTCCGGAGTGTCCGCTGGAATCGAGCTGCTGTACGGCGGCATCAGGCCGATGGCTTCCATGGCGATGCCCCAGGTATTGAAGGAAGCCGCTATCCCGCAACCGCCTGGGCCGGGACATGCGGTGCGTAATATTTGATTGGCTTCCTCCTTGGTCATAACTCCAGCGTTGGCTGCGGCCTGAGAGTCGTAGACGTCGAGTATGGTGACGTCGCGGCCGTCGTGGCAGCCCGGCTTGATGCTTCCTCCGGATAGAATCAGTCCGGGATAGTTCGTGCGGGCCAAGGCCATGGCGAACCCGGGACCGTTCTTGTCGCAGTGGTGGAGGCCGACGAGGGCGTCGTAACCATGGGCCGTGACCACGCACTCGGCGGAATTGGCGATCAGGTTGCGGGAAGGCAGGCTGCCGTTGCCACCCTCGTGTCCCTGCGAAATATTGTCGCTTACACTAGGTGTCCCAAAAGGAAATCCAACGAGGCCAGCATGCTGGCATCCCTCAGCCACTTTGCGGGCCAACTCATGGGCATGAAGATTGCATAGGTTGCCCTCGAGCAAAGGTGTTCCAATACCGACTTGGCCACGCTCGAGGTCCTGATCGCTAAAGCCCAGGCCATAGTAGAAGGCGTTGACGCCTTGTTGCCAACCGCCTGTCAGGCGACCGCTGTTCCAATTAAGTGGATGGGACAAGTTCGATTCTCCGATTAAGGATGGGAAGTCGACATTGTCCCTCAGTCCCCAGAGGAGGCAATCGGTTTCTCAAACGAAGAGGGCAACTATTTGGAGGCGCCCAAACAGAGCAGTTCGCCCCCCTGAGTGGACAGGAACAAGTTGCCACCTGCGATAGCGAGACCATCCCACATTGGGGAAGGAACTTGGCGCTCTGCCACGACCTTGCCATCCGAGGCATCGAAAACCTTCAGGCGGCCATCCTTGTGCACCGCGTAGAGACGACCGTTGCCGGCCAGCGCCATGGCGTAGACGTCATTCGAGAGTTGAGTTCCTTTTTTGAATGGCTTGGCCTTTTCATCGGCGGGAGTGAAAGGATCGACCGTCCACTTGGCCCCTTCGGCGACCCGGTAGGTGCGAAACGGTTTCTGGCCGCTTTTAGCGCCACGGGACGCTTGCCAGCCAGTAATCCATTTACCGTTGAACTTCTTGACTGCCTCGGCATCGAAGTCTCTTCGAAAAACATCGGTGCTTGCATTGAGTTGCCCATATACGGCCCCATCGCGAAACACAACCAAGGGGCGTCGTGGAGCTTCGCCAGGGAAACGATCTTGATGACGGGCCCCATAATTCCATGAACCACGGGGCACCCACACCGGACCGCCACCGGTATCGAGTTTGGCGAAGGCGTTCCACTTGTCCACCGCCACGGTTTTACCGTCGGCGGAAAATATCCAGCGTGACATGGCGATACCATCGCCTTCCTGATGGAGGATGTCGACGGGATCGAACTCGAGTCCCGAGTTTTCATAAAATCCCTTGAACGGGTTCTTTCCCGTCGGGTCGGCCTGCTGAGGAATATGGTCGAGGCGATGGACCCACTGCTTTTCACCGGTGAGGGCATCAAGGGCGAAGACCAGCACACCGCCATCCGCCAATTGCTGGCGACCGGCGACAAAGTAAACCAACTTGTCCCTAGTCAGAACTGCGCCGGGGATCGGCCATGGACTCTCGACCTGACCATAGGCAACAATCCGCTCGTCATGGGGAGCAGCTTGAAATTCCCAGACCAGTTCGCCAGTCAATGCATCCAAGGCGTAAACATATCCGGCATGGCATCCGAAAAGAGCCAGACCACGGTGAATGGTTGGTGGAGTGTCGACACGACCTCGAGCAGTGAAACGCCATGACGTCTTGCCGGAAACTGCATTGAGTGAAATCACCTCATGGGCATCGGAACGAGCTATGAATACACGACCGTGGGCAATGGTGGGAGGACTGACGACACCCTTGACGAAGGGGTTTTCTCTCCAGTCGTGGAGAATCGGCCCATCGGGCAAGGCGGCGGGGTCGGCGAGCCTAGTTCTCCACTTGGTCTGAAGCGAGGTGGGCCCATCTCCAGCTGAACTGCCACTGCGCCATCGATCGCCACGGTAGGTGGGCCAATCGTCAGTGGTTGGCGAAGCGGCTAAAGAATCGGGTGACCCTGAGCCCTTGACCAAGGAGAACTCAATCTCTTCGATCGGCTTCTTGACTGGATTGTCCTTGGCGGATGAAGCCGGAGCCATGGCAACGTACCCGCGCAGCATGGGCCAACAGGTGCAATGCTTGGGAGTGGTATAAATGAGTCCGTTGGCAGGAACCCAGCCATTTTCTCGAGAACAATTGGCCTTGGTGATGCGATTGGCCACGACGTCGCCTGTTTCCATGTCGGTCATGTCAAGCACCCCCGCCAAGACGTAACGAGGAGTTGCCACCGGTGGAAAGCAATGGGCCAACCCAGCGGGGAGAGTCTTTATCACCTTGCCTGTCTTGGGGTCTAGAGAGGAAACTTGAATGGCTGAGCGGGTGGTCCCTTCCTTGGTCTTGGTGTTTTCCTTTCCACCATGTAGAATCCACATGTGCTCGCCAGCAAACATGGCTCGTGCTTGGCGGGCATGATTCATGCCCGGGGGAAAATCCTTTTCCCAAGCCAACTTGCCTGTCTCAGCGGAGAGAACATGTATGCCGTTTCCTGCATCATGGTCGCTCAGCGAGGACACCTCGAAGGCTGCGTGGTCACCATGCATGACGACCCGATAGACCTTGTTCATCCAAGGAAAGTGGGATGCCTGCCACTTGACCTTGCCGGTTCGCAGGTCGACCGACAAAGCCTCCGTAGGTTCACCGCGCTTGGGACGTCCCTGTATAAGGCAAACCGTTTCCTTGTCTGCGGTCAGGTTGCGGGGATCACTGGCATTCAGTTCCCACAACTGCATGGCGTCATTGGCACTGAAGGCCCGAACGTAATTGTCATCCACTGCAATTACTACGTCGCGATGGTGGATAACCTCGTCAGGCTGACCAATGCCAGGATACTCACGAACCAGTTCTCCGGTAGCAGCATCAATGGCGACGAGTTTGTCCTTGCCTGAAACGAACACGTATTTGCCGGAAGCAACAGGTCTAGCCTCGGTATAGGAAAGGCGTCGGAAATTGAACTGCGGATGGTTCAGTTCGCTCTTACCGACGTCTCGATGCCACAAGCGGAGGCCGTTAAAGCTATCCCGAGCCAACAAACTACCATAGAAATTGCGACCGTCCGCAGTGACCAAGCCCTCCACTTCGGAAATTGCCGCGGCCACCCAACGAACCCGCTCAGGCGGACCCACCGCAGTGTCTTGAGAAACCGCGTTGCCGTTGGCGGCGTGGCGAGGGTGAGACCATGAGTCCATGTTATTAGGCCATGGCTTGCGGGAAAGGAGAGAACCATCGTCTTGAGCTGTGACCGAAACGAAACCTGCGGCCTTGAGCTTGTTTGCTTTCAATTTGGCGCCTGACGAAACCAACAAGAAACCTCTCGGCGTAAGGATGCGAAACACCTCGGAGAGCGGCACTCCGCCAGATATTTGGAGCATGACCGCATTGACTACGTTTTCAGCGTATGGAAGATGATTGGGGTCAGCCAATGTCTCAGCGAAGGCGAGACCGTAGGTCCCTTTTGTTCGCAAGGACTTGCGTGCCTTGCCGGCAATCCCCGAATCAACGTCGAGCAAGTGGACGAGGTAGCGTCCGGTGCCGCTCAGTTGAGCGGCAAGATCCGTGTCGGAGGCTCCGATCTGGACCACAAGTCCGCCGTGCAAGTCGGCGATGGCAAGGGGTTCGTCGGCTTTCAGGAGGACAGGGCAGGAGGATACAAGGATCGAAAAAAGCGCCTTACCGAGGGAGAAAGCATTCATAAACTGGAGGAGAGGGTTGAGCGTTGGGCAGGGATAGCCAGAAAATGACGGTATCGCCAGCTAATCATTGAAAGAGCGCGTCCACGACTTCCTGGATTTCTAGTTCGGGCAAATCGTCGGGCACCAAATCCAATCTGGCACCGAAGAGAACGTCGACGACCTCATCCATGGAAAGCTTCCTAAAGTTAGCGGTGACCAGCTTTTCACCATCCGCGGTCAGGGTTGCCGTGGAGGAATCGCCAGAGGCGTCCCCTCCCCATCCTGTGAAAACATAACCGGTGTCGGGGGTAGCGATCAAGGTAACCTCATCATTTATGCCGTAGATGCCGTCACCGCTCACGTCGCCGCCCTCACCTACGTCTACCGTAACGCGCACGGTTCCTTCCTCACGCCATTCATCAAAGGCGTAATGGTAGAATAGACGGGGATTCAAGGTCTCGGGGTCATGATAAGTCCAGTCCCGATCAATATGAGCATAAAGAGGATGCTGTTGCTCAGCAACGTAGACGGACGGATGGGTCCAGAGCCAGTCAACCATACCGAGATCGTAGACCCAGAGGCCGCCACTGTCGGTCATCACCGGGTAGATCCAACCATGATGCTTGTGATAGATCCAACCGTTGCCCCGGCCGGCATCGTGGAAGTGCCCGAACCATGACGAATGAAACCAATTATCCGAAGTAGTCGTATCGGATGCCAAGGTGAAATCAGTAAAGTCATCATGGATTGGCGAACTGGCTTTGGTGACCTCAATGAAAAACCTCTGGGTATCGAAATCGATTCCATCGGTAACCGTTAGCTCGACGCTGTGCGTTCCCACCTGTCCCGAAGCGGATCCACTCAAGACGGCACTACCGTTTCCATTATCGGTCAGGGTCAACCAACTGGGCAGGGTTGTCGCGTTGACGTCCAAGTTCTCGTTGCCATCGGAATCAATCGCCGAAATCAAATAAGTATAAGTGGCATCATCGCTCACGCTGGTAACACCAAAACTAGTGAATTCGGGTGCGCTGTTCACTGCGGAAACGGCCACCGTGAAGTTGTCGTCCACTGCGACCCCGTTGCTGGTTCCGGTCACCGTGATCGTGGCCAAACCGTGTTGATCCGCCTGGTAGTCCAGGGTCAAGGTGTTGTTCGCGTCCACGGACACCGTCACCAAGCTGTCGTCGCTGGAGACTGCCGTCGTCGTGATCGAACCATTGTCGTCGTCCACGTCGGTGAACACGTTGCTCAAGTCGAT
>MDTC01054250.1_pt1 | contig 11672 bp, 9 predicted proteins | sample 811181 | NCBI WGS metagenome assembly MDTC01 (sample SAMN05326644, study PRJNA326480) | marine metagenome | isolation source: seawater | place: Pacific Ocean: North | collected 2011 | reverse complement strand
GATAAAGATTCTTTGATTCAGGCATGCAAGGAAGTCGATATTGTCTTCCATGCTGCGGCCGATTACCGGCTTTGGGTAAGATATCCAGAAGAATTATATGAATCCAATGTTACTGGAACAAAAAATTTACTCGAGGCTGCATACAAATCAGATGTTAAAAAAGTAATCTACACGAGCAGTGTGGCAACTCTAGGTACAAACTCGGATGGCTCACCTGCTGATGAAGAGACACCAGTAGCGATTGAACAAATGATAGGCCATTATAAAAAGTCAAAATTTTTGGCAGAGAAAACAGTCCTATCTTTTTTTTCCGATACTCAGTTACCGATTATTATCGTTAATCCTTCAACACCAATAGGTCCTCGAGATATTAAACCCACTCCAACTGGACGAGTATTAAAAGACGCTGCGAATCAATTGATTCCTGCTTATGTTGATACTGGACTTAATCTAGTACACGTCGATGATGTCGCAATTGGACACCTTCTCGCACTTAAACGTGGTATTCCAGGTAGAAAATACATTTTGGGAGGAGAGAATTATTCTCTGCTTGAGATTCTGAGAACAGTTGCTCAGATTCAGGGTACTCGAGAGCCAATAATCCGACTCAACAGACACATACTTTATCCATTTGCATGGCTTTGGGAGTTATCTGCTTTCTTGTTCAATTTAAAAGAACCCTTGCTAACAGTAGACGGATTAAAAATGGCCTCTAAAAAAATGTATTTCTCCTCAGATCGAGCTAAAAAGGAACTAGGCTATACTTACCGTAATCCAAAACAAGGTATTCTTGACGCTATTAATTGGTTCACTAACAATTAACTAATCATAATATTTACCATCATAACTCATCTTTTAATATCAAATTTCAAAGACAGAAGTAAACTAAAAAATATCCAAACCAAATCCCTTGCTCGTCTAACCAGGGACGCAGATAAGCCTAGTTCTGCTGAGCCTAGGAGTATTTCAGAACCTATAAAAAAGGCACCTTCTTGAGTTCCGATTGCAGATGGTATGAAGAAAGTCATGGTACGCACTAACTGAATTAAGCTCTCAAGTATTATAGCATCCTCTAATGTAAGCGGTTTACCTAAAAATAAAAAAATCAGATAAAGCTCAATTACACCAAAAAACCAATTTAAAGAGGCAAAAAGAAACGACAAAGCAAGGCGTTTTTTATGGGCGGTGTAAAATATATTAAATGTATTATCAACACTTTTTACGCCATCTAAAAATTTTAAAAATTTTTTTTTAGAAGTCCGTTTTATTAAGAGTTGAGCAAATTTTGATAAAAAACGGTTGCGCTGCAAAATAAGAAAAATTAGTAGAAAAAAAATAGCTACAAATAATAGTAAAATAGCTGCCTTTTTATGAGTCAAGCTTACCTCAGAGTTATCCAATGATAGGATAAAAGCAAAACCAATTAATATAACAAGCGACAGCATACTGACCGTTTTTGAGATTATTAACGCCGAAGTGGAATCGACATAAGAAACATTATAATTATTTTTCAATATCCAAGCTTTTAATGGCTCGCCACCGAGTGATGCCGCGGGTAAAATATTGTTATAAGCCTCTCCTACCATTCGAATCGTAAAAAAACGTCTTACCCAAGAGAAGTTAAATCCAATAGAGGTAAAAGTCATTTGCCAACTAACAGAGTCTGATCCAAAATACAGAATAAAAATCAGGAAAATAAGAAAAAATCCCTTAAAACCGAGGAAAATAATTTGATTTAAGATATCATTTAAATTACTTAACGACAAAAAATAGGAGAATAAAGTTAAGCCTGCTAAAAAGAAAAATAATTTAAGTAATTTACTCTGCATCTAAATAATCAAATTTTTAAAATGCTATTATTATGAACATCTCCACTACATTGCAATTAGAAACTTCATTTTCTCAACTAAAATCCAAACTAGACGAGATAATAAACGATTACTACAAAAACGATGAATTTGTCATTATACCAAACTTTTTATCTAAGGAAGTGGTCGAAATTATGGAAAAAGAATGCTCTCAACTGAGTAATGATATCCATAGAAGTTTCATTCCAAAACATAAAAAAGGAGGAAGCGTTTCACGCAATACGATTTATAAAAAAACAAATATTTTTAAAGAGCTCTACGAGTCAAATGATTTACGTGAGATTCTCTGTAAAATAACAAATGAAAAATTAGTGATATGCCCGGAAGATGATCAGCACGGCTGCGCCTTGTATTTTTACAATAAAGAGGATGATTTTATTGGTTATCATTTCGATACATCCTATTATGCCGGAAAAAGATACACCTTACTTATTGGCATAGTTGATAAATCATCTTGCTATTTAGAATACGAACTATTCCACAAACGAAAACATTCAGAAATTAAAAGAGATAAAACCAAAATCGAACCTGGTTCACTAGTTTTATTTAATGGTGACAAACTCAGGCACAGGATAACGCCAGCAAAAAAAAATGACTTAAGAATCGTGCTTACATTAGAGTATGTTTCTGATACCGCTATGAATCCTTTTTTAAAATTTGTTTCAAATATGAAAGATTCAATCGCTTATTTTGGATTTAGAAGTGTTTTTCGAAAGAGAAAAAAATAAATGCATGCAATCATACTAGCAGCAGGTACTGGCACTCGCTTACGTATCGCTCATAATCAACCTAAGATTTTATTGAGATTCAATAATAAATCACTCTTAGAGCGACACATCGAGAACCTAAAATTAAATCAGGTTGAAAAGATTACCATTGTGGTTGGGCATCAAAATCAATTGATCGTTAATAAATTAAGAAGCTTAAACTACCCACAAATAAACGTCATTATTAATCCAGACTATGAAATGGGGTCAATCCTAAGTGTCTATCATGGCTTAAAAGAAACTGCTCTTGAAGATGACATCTTACTAATGGATGGCGATGTTTTATACGATGAAAAAATTTTAAATTTATTGCTAAAAAACCACGAAAGTTGCCTCGCTTATGATACTGAATTTGAAGACGACGATGAACCAGTTAAAGTTTGCATGGTGAACAACGAAATTCAAGAATTTGGTAAAGGGAAGTTCTCAAGAAAAGAATTTACCTTAATCGGAGAGTCAGTTGGATTCTTCAAAATTAAATATCCTGATACAGTTAAATTCACTAGCGTTTGTAATACAATGATTGCCAAAGGAAAAATTAAGTTGCCCCATGAATATGCTATTCGAGATATCATAAAAACAAAAAACTTTTTTTTTAAACCTATTAACATTACTGGAATTCCTTGGACTGAAATAGATTTTCCAGAAGATATTGAAAAAGCTAAAACTAAAATATTAAAAATATTAGAAAATAATGAATAAAAAAACCACTCAATTCAGATCACTATTAAATTCAAAAAACCTCGATTTCATTATGGAAGCTCACAATGGAATGAGTGCAAAAATCGTTGAAGAGGCCGGCTTTAAAGGAATCTGGGCAAGTGGGCTTGCATTGTCAGCACAGTATGGAGTCAGAGACAACAATGAAGCTAGCTGGACGCAAATTGTTGATATGATTGAGTTCATGTCGGATGCAACGAAAATACCGATTCTTTTAGATGGTGACACTGGATACGGGAATTTTAATAATTTAAGAAGGTTGGTCAGAAAATTAGAACAAAGGGATATCGCTGGAGTTTGCATAGAAGACAAAATCTTCCCGAAAACAAACAGTTTTATTAAGGGAGAAAAACAACAACTTGCAGATATATCAGAATTTTCAGGAAAAATAGCGGCAGGAAAAGACTCGCAGCTCGATGATGAGTTTTCAATTATCGCCAGAGTCGAGGCTTTCATAGCAGGTTTTAATTTGAAAGAAGCCATAAAAAGAGCGGAGGCATATCGAGTCGCTGGCGCTGACGGAATCCTTATCCACAGCGCTTTATCTAACCCGTCTCAAATTTTGGAATTCGCCAAAGAGTGGGATGGAAGATGTCCATTAATTATTGTTCCTACTAAATACTACAGTACGCCAACAGAAGTTTTTAAAAAATCAAATATTCAAATCATTATTTGGGCCAACCACCTTATAAGAAGTTCAGTAAAGTATATGCAAACCGTTGCCTCAAACATAAAAAAGAGAGAATCAGTAACGGAGATCGAAGACAACATAGCAACTGTGGAGGAATTATTCAGATTACAAGGCTCTGATGAACTACTCGACGCCGAAAAAAAATATTTCAGCGAAAAAACTTCAAAATGCAGAGCAATAATATTAGCTGCCTCTAGAGGAGAAAATTTTGAAAGCCTTACCCAAAACAGTCCAAAAGCAATGCTCTCTATAAATGGAAAGCCCATTTTAGCAAGAACGCTTGAACGGTTAAATAGGGCTGACATCAAGGATATTATAGTTGTGGGTGGATATGCTGCCGAAAAAATCAATCTACCTAGTATCCGCCTACTAAAAAATCCAAAGTTTGACGACTCTGGTGAATTAGCATCGTTATTAATCGCTCAGACTGAGTTCACCGATGATATGGTAATACTTTACGGAGATATAATTTTTAGAGGTTATATCTTAAAGGGATTAATTGATTCAAAAAGAGAGATAACAGTTGTTGTTGACTCCAGTAAGATCCAATCTAATAGCCAAAATCAGGCAGATTACGCCTATTGTAGCGAAGAGGATAACCGAGAACTCTGGGGAAGAGATATTGAGCTTAAACAAATTGTTAATTCCACACCGGACTCCGCCAATAAGATTTCTGGACAATGGATTGGAATGATCGGAATAAAAAATGAAGGAAAACAATGGATTGAGGAGGCAGTAGAGCAATTATCAAGTGAACCGAACTTTCAAAATCATTCATTAATTGATCTATTAAACAGGATAATATTAAACGGCCACCAAATTCGAGTGATTTATATACATGGCCATTGGTTAGACATTAATTCCCTAAATGATCTTGAACAGGCTGGGAATTTTTCATCATATGACAGTGAGTTATGATTACAGCAAAGTCATTTATAAAAATTGCTTCCGATTACGGGTTTAGTACTTATTCAGGTGTTCCTTGTTCATTTCTTACACCATTCATTAATGAAGTTATATCGAATGATCAATTGAAATATATACCTGCTAGTAACGAGGGCGACGCCGTGGCCATTGCGTCGGGAGCTTGGCTTGGAAAAAAAAGAGGAATAGCAATGATGCAAAATTCTGGGTTAGGTAATGCTATTAGTCCACTTACTTCGTTAAATTTTCCATTCAAAATCCCAGTTCTTATAATTTGCACTTTGCGCGGAGAAATTGGATTACACGATGAGCCACAACACGAGTTAATGGGTCAAATAACCACCCGATTATTCGAAAACATTAAGATTCCTTGGGAGTACTTTCCCGCTAAAACCAACGAATTAAAACCTACTTTACATAGAGTTAATCAACATTTTAAAGCGATAGGCAGACCTTTTGCTTTAATAATGAAGAAGGGTACTTGCAAAGATGGAAACCAATTAAAACAGAAAAGAAAAAGATATTATAAATCTGAGCGAGTCAATCAATTTGATTACTTCCAAGGAACACAAAAACCTACGAGAAAAAAAATACTTTCAAGCTTGATCAATATTACTAGTTCCAGAAAATCCATAATTTTGACAACCACAGGATTTTCTGGAAGGGAGCTTTATGAGATAAATGATTGCTCTAATCATTTCTATATGGTCGGGTCTATGGGATGTGCTCCTTCATTAGGATTAGGCCTCGCTATATCCCTCCCTGGTTATAAAATCGTCGTAATCGATGGTGATGGGGCAGCACTCATGCGTTTAGGAAATTTTGCAACCGTCGGCTCTCAACAGCCAAAAAATCTCTTCCATTTACTGTTAGATAACGAATCCCATGAATCTACAGGAGGGCAAAATACAAACTCGAACGCTATTGACCTTGCTGGAGTCGCTTTTGCCTGCGGCTATAAAAATATTATTAGAAGCAATTTACTAAAAAGCGCTTTTTTTGATAAAATTGGGCCAACTTTTATTCATATAAAAACAAAAAGTGTAAAAGATATCGCGCTTCCAAGACCTGCTATTTCTCCTGCACAACAAGCAATTAGACTAAGAAATTATTTAAATGATCTTACTTAATCCAGGGCCTGTGACATTAACAAATCGGGTAAAAAACTCGCTTTTAAAAGAAGACTTATGTCATCGGGAGCCAGAGTTTAGTAAATTACAACAAGATATAAGAGAAAAGCTTCTTAGAGTATACAATCTCAATCATTCTGATTGGACCTCAATCCTTCTAACAGGCTCAGGGACCGCCGCAGTTGAAGCGCTTATAACTTCATTAGTGCCAAAAAATGCCAAACTGCTCATCGCGGAAAACGGGGTCTACGGCGAAAGACTGCAAAAAATTGCCTCAACGTTCCGAATCGATAATGACCAGATTAAATCAGATTGGATTGACGCCATCAATTTAGTTTCATTGGAAAAGGCAATAGCTACAAAAAAGTATAGCCATCTTGCTCTAGTCCATCATGAAACGACAACAGGCCGATTGAATGAATTAGATCAAATTCAAGATATATGTGAGCAATTTGATTGCAAGATCTTACTCGACGCTGTAAGTAGCTTTGGCGCAGAAGATATAATATTTAGAAATAACATAATAGCCGGCGTTGCTGCAACTGCTAATAAATGTCTTCACGGAGTTCCAGGGAGCTCTTTCGTAATCGTAAATAAAAAATTTTTTACGGCTGAAAAAAATCCAAAAAGGTCAATATACCTTAATCTTTATGATTATTTTTCTGCACAGGAGAAAAGAACAACACCATATACTCAATCCGTACAATGTATGTATGCTTTAAATGAAGCCCTTGATGAATACATAGAAAGTGGAGGCCTCAGAGTACGGCAGGACCTTTATAAAAGTAGAATCGATTTCTCTGAAAACTTTTTACAAGAACTAGGCGTCTCTACATTATTAAAAAGAGAAGAATCTTCCTGTGTACTCCGGTCATTTTACATCCCAACTAATTTTACTTATGACCATATTCATGACTATCTTAAAGAAAAAGGTTTTATAATCTACTCAGGTCAAGGTCACCTCAGAGAAAAGTTATTTAGATTATCATTTATGGGAGATATTTCTCCAAAAGATTTAGAGAATTTAAAGTTATCCTTTCAGTCATTATTTAATTAATTTTATTTTAGATTGTACGAAAGATCGAAAATTCTCCCGATCGAGCCCGGCCTCATAAAGCATATCTTCCCTGGAACCATGAGCTAATAATTTATCGGGTAAGCCATAATTAAAAATATAGGGTTTTATACCTTCACCTAATAAAAATTCGTTAACCGCGCTTCCCGCACCCCCTTCTATCACACTCTCTTCTATCGTAAAAATCATGTCGTAATCGTTCCCAATTTGTATCAGCTTTTGCTCATCGAGAGGCTTGATAAATCGCATATCTATTAAAGTCGCCTTCAGTTCTGAAGCAACGTCTCTCGCAATCTCAAGAACAGCACCAAAAGATAAAATTGCAATAGACTCACCCTCAATGATTGTCTTTGACTCTCCGATAGGTATGGCGGTCATTTCTTTTTTTATATTTGCACCAGGCCCTTCACCCCTCGGATATCGTACTACAGCAGGTTTATCCAACCTGAATCCAGTATAGAGCATCTGCCGACATTCGTTTTCGTCCGAAGGTGCCATGATAACAATATTGGGCAGACATCTAATAAAGGATACATCATAGCTACCGTTGTGAGTCGGCCCGTCCGCTCCTACAACACCGGCCCGATCAACTGCAAATAATACTGGGAGAGATTGATTAACAACGTCATGCACTAATTGATCAAACGCCCTTTGTAAAAAAGTGGAGTAGATAGCAACGACTGGTTTCAAACCTTCGCATGCCATACCTGCCGCAACATTTACGCAATGCTGTTCAGCTATGGCAACATCAAAATAACGTTCAGGATATATTTGTTCAAATTTTACCAAACCAGAACCTTCACGCATTGCCGGTGTTAATGCAACCAGACTCGTATCATATGCAGCCATATCGCAAAGCCATTCTCCAAAAACTTGGCTATAAGTTGGACCCCCTTTCTTCTCTGTGGCCCTGATTCCCTGATCTGGATCGAATGAAGAAACTCCGTGATATTTAACCGGATCTTGTTCTGCCAAACCGTATCCTTTACCTTTCTTAGTGATGACATGTAAAAATTGAGGGCCTTTTAGTTTTTTTAAATTTTTTAATGTAGCTAGTAACGTGGGAATATCATGACCATCGATTGGTCCGATATAATTAAAACCAAATTCTTCAAACAAGGTTCCTGGCACCACTAGCCCTTTGACATGCTCTTCTGTTCTGCGAACCGCTTCCCATGCGGAGGGCATTTGTTTAAGAACTTTTTTACTTCCTTCTCGTATGCTTGTATAAATTTTACCTGATAATATTTGAGCAAACCTATTTGATAAAGCACCAACATTGGGTGAGATTGACATGTCGTTATCGTTTAATATTACCAACATATCCGCTTCAAGATCACCCGCATGGTTTAAAGCCTCGAAGGCTAGACCTGCTGTCATAGCTCCGTCACCAATTATGGCAACGCAATGTCTTTCTATTTTTTCTAATTTAGATGCTATTGCCATACCCAGCGCAGCGCTTATCGAGGTGCTTGAGTGCCCGACACCAAACGTATCGTAGTCACTTTCATCGCGCTTAGGAAAAGGCGCGAGCCCGCCGCTTTTGCGAATAGTGTCAAGTCTATCTTTCCGACCTGTCAAGATTTTATGAGGATAGGCCTGATGGCCGACATCCCAGACAATCCGGTCGTGCGGAGTATCATACAGATAATGCAATGCAACAGTTAACTCGACTGAGCCTAATCCAGATGCAAAGTGCCCCCCACTAGAACTCACCGAGTTGACCAAAAAATTTCTCACTTCATCGGCGACGTCTCTTAGGGAAGACTCTGGCAGTTCTCGCAATTGCTTCGGAGAATCTATTGAATCAAGAAGCGGGTAAGTCACATTTTTATAAGAAAATTTTTCATTACTCATTTATTTTGGTCGCTCCTAGAACTGCCTGACAACATTGTAAAACAAACTATACTGGGTTTGGAAAATTATTTTAGTTTAACATCATTCTGGTAAAATCTTTAGAGCTTAAAGAATCGTATAAAATAATATATAATTTCAAAATATAACTATGGGATAATATAAAAATACGTTAGACTTCACGACTGGGTTTTATTTAGCGTACGAAAAACGCAATTTTGTTAAAAAACAAGAGGAATTTGATATGGGTGTCCCACTTATTCAGCAGCTTAGGGTAGGTTCTTATATAATAAAACAAAAACTGAAGGGTAATCAGCGATACCCGCTTGTTCTCATGTTAGAACCATTATTTAGGTGTAACTTAGCATGCGCTGGATGTGGAAAGATTGATTATCCTGACGAAATTCTAAACAAAAGATTATCTTTTGACGAGTGTATTGACTCAGTGGAAGAATGTGGCTCCCCAATGGTTTCTATAGCCGGTGGTGAACCTTTAATACACAAAGAAATGAGTGCTATTGTAAAAGAGCTAATCGAGCGCAAAAAATTTATATATTTATGCACCAATGCGCTTTTGCTAGATAAAAAAATGGACGAATATAGCCCATCCCCCTACCTCACATTCTCTGTTCATTTAGATGGTGATAAGGAACGACATGACGCGTCCGTTTGCCGAGATGGAGTTTATGACAAATGCGTAGATGTCATTAAGAAAGCTTTGGGTCGTGGCTTTAGGGTTACTGTAAATTGCACCCTTTTCCAAGGCGAAAGTGCTGAGGAAGTTGCTGAGTTCATGGACAACATGATGGCTTTAGGGGTTGAAGGTGTTACTATCTCTCCCGGGTATTCGTACGAAAGAGCTCCGCGGCAAGATGTCTTCTTAAAGCGAACTGGAAGCAAAAATCTGTTCAGAAAGCTGTTTGAATTAGGCAAACATAAAAGCTGGAGATTTAACCAGTCAAGCCTGTATCTGGATTTTTTAGCTGGCAATCAAACCTATCACTGCACACCTTGGGGTAACCCTACAAGAAACATATTTGGATGGCAAAAGCCCTGTTATTTACTGGTCGGAGAAGGTTATACAAATAGTTTCAAAGCCCTAATGGAAGAGACAAAATGGAATCAATACGGGACAGGCACAAATCCCAAGTGCGACGATTGCATGGTCCACTCAGGATATGAAGCGACTGCAGTTGACGACACATTCAAAAGTCCTCTGAAAGCTTTATCTGTCTTTTTGAAAGGGCCCCGAACCTCCGGAGCAATGGCGCCCGAGGTGCCTTTCCTTTACAGCGAGGATTCTACGGCTAACAAGTTTGGCCGCATAAAAATAGTTGAATCGAAGAGCTGCAGCAAAAGTAAGGTCGCCTAGACCCTCTTAATCTGTGATAATAATTGCGTTATCTTGTCTGTGTATATGGCTGGCGTTCCTGTTAGTACCTTTCAGGCCGTGGTCCACCAGAGAGAGAATTGAGGGAACCTCTGATAAACCAATTCCCAACCTCCTTGAAGTAACGGCTCTGGTACCAGCTCGCAATGAAGAAGCCCATATCAAGAATCTTGTAGAAAAACTTGCTAAATCAAACCTTTTCAAGCATATCATCGTTGTAAATGATGAAAGCACCGACAACACTTTAAATGAATTAAAAGAAGTAAATTCGAGAAGCCTGACGATTGTAGACGGCTCAGCTCCCCCAAAGGGCTGGGTAGGCAAAGTTTGGGCCCTGCACCAAGGATCAGTTGAAATTAAAACACAATTCACACTACTTATTGATGCTGATATTGAATTTAATGAGGCAACTCTGCATTCAATATTTAACAAAACTTATTGTGAAAAACTACAATTAACCTCAGTAATGGCATTATTGAAGATCGAATCTAAATGGGATGAATTACTGATACCTGCTTTTATTTATTTTTTTAAATCATTGTACCCTTTTAAACTATCAAATAACCGAAAATATCAGAATATTGCAGGCGCTGCTGGTGGATTTATTCTTATTAAAACCTCAACATTGTGGAATATAGGCGGATTTAATTCACTAAAAAATGCACTCATAGATGACTGTACCTTAGCAAAACTCGTCAAAAAAGCTGGCGGTAATACTTGGATCGGATTAAGCAAAGGAATAAAAACAAAAAGAAGCTACAACAGTCTTTCAAATATTTGGTCAATGGTTGAGAGAACGGCTTTTACACAGCTCAATTATTCTATCCCTATGTTGTTCTTATGCACATTTACGATGGTACTTATCTTTATTGCCCCTGTAGCAGGTTTAATCTTTTTTGATGATCTTATTGCAGCAATAAGCGCTATTTCAATATTAATCATGGGCTTTACTTACCATCCTGTTCTCAAATATTACGAACTAAACGCATTAAAAAGCATAACTTTACCGCTCGCTGGCCTATTGTTTTTACTAATGACATGGACTTCCGCTGTAAAATATATGGTCGGAAGAAGAAGCAAATGGAAAGGAAGAGTTTATAAAAAATGAAACAAAAATCTATATTTTTATTTTTAATTGTTGTTACCATTAATGTCTGTTCGGATGATATCGAGCACTCCATCACCTTTAAGCAGCCAGAAGAGACTGTGAGCGCATTCGAGGCAGTCACAATCAATTTATTAAAAATGTCCAT
>MDTC01043517.1_pt1 | contig 11673 bp, 10 predicted proteins | sample 811181 | NCBI WGS metagenome assembly MDTC01 (sample SAMN05326644, study PRJNA326480) | marine metagenome | isolation source: seawater | place: Pacific Ocean: North | collected 2011 | reverse complement strand
TCCCCGCCAGACGATCCCCGCCCCGCCACGATCCCACCCGCAGCGACCCGACCCCTCACACCCCGACCGTCTCCCGCTTCTCCAGCAACCGCCGCTGCAGCTCCTCGAGGTTGCGCGTCGGCAGGCCGGCCGCCTGGATGTCCGCGATCCGCTGGGCCAGCAGGACCGGGGTCTGGTCAGCGATCTTCGTGTAGTGCACGCGGAAGAAGGCCTCGAAGTCCAGCGGGGCGAGGGGCAGGATGTGGCGCAGGGCGAAGCCCAGCATCCCGGGGCCCAGGGTGCGCTGGAACAGCGGCGTGCGCTTGCCCGTCTTCCGCTCGGCCCAGGCCCAGCTCTCCCGCATGCAGGAGATGGCCAGCTGGAGCAGGGCCCGGTCTGCGGACAACGCGCGCATCGACCAGCCGGAGAGCTCGAACGGGATGACGACGTTCGCCAGGATCGGACCGGCGAATGCCTGATCCGCGTGGATGTCCTCCCGCGCCGTGGACGGCCCACCGCCCGCGTTCATGACCTGCACCAGGGGGGCGACCCGGGCGTCGGGGCCGGAGAAGCCGAGCTTGCTGCCCCAGGGCACCCAGAAGCCCTGACCGGGCTCGGGCAGATCCTGGCCGGGGAGGGGAGCGGGCCAGGCCACCAGGCTGATGAGGCCCCACACGACCTGATCCCGCGGGGCGCGGGCGAACACGTACTCGGGGACCGACGTACCGGGCTGCAGGGAGACCAGGGTCGCGTCGCCGAGGCCGGCGCACAGCTGGTCGAACCACGCGCTGCCGAACATCGCGGTGGCGGACGTGGCGACGCAGTAGACGTCGGCCTGCAGGGCGAGCGCCTCCTCGACGGAGGTCACGAGCTCGTAGTCCTTCCACTGTACCGGCACCGGGCGCTGCTTCGCCGGGCGGTTCCACGGGTAGAGCACGACGCCGTCCCGCAGGCTCTCGACGTGGCTGGGCTTGACCTGGTAGGTGACGCGGGCGCCGCCGCGCTGGAGGAAGTACCCGTAGGACTGGCCGACCGAGCCCGCTCCGATCACCACCACGTGCATGCCGCCTCCACCCCTTCACGGCCGGGGACCGGCGCGCTGGCGGCGGGCCGATAACGCGGAGAACACGATGGGCGAGGCAGCGCGACTTCGAGTCACCGGGCAGGGGCCGCCGATGCTGCTGCTGCATGGCAACCCCGACACCGGCGCGATGTGGAACCCGGTCGTGGAGCGCCTGCAGGATCGCTTCACCTGCCTGGTGCCCGACCTGCCTGGCTTCGGCGGATCTTCGGCTTGTGACGCGGACATCACCACGGTGGGCATGGCGGACTGGAGCGCGCGCGTGCTCGACCAGGCCGGCGTCGACGGGCCCGTGCACGTGGTCGCCCACGACTTCGGTGGGCCCTACGGCTGCGCGTTTGCCGTCGTGCACGAGGACCGCCTGGCCTCGGTCACCCTGACCAACACGCTCTTCTTCCGCGGCCTGCGCTGGCACTTCTGGGCGCGGGTCTGGCGCACGCCGATCCTCGGAGAGCTGGCCACGCTGACCACGCCCTACCCGCTGTTCCGCCGGGAGGTCCTGCGCGGCAGCCCCCGGCTGCCCGAGCACCACATCCGATCGTCGTTCGCGGCCATGACCCCGGCCACCCGCCGCCACGTGCTGAAGCTCTACCGCGCCCACCCCACCGATATCTTCGAGCGCCCCGTGCCCGGCCGGGACCAGTCGTGGGCCGACGCCTTTCGCGCGGTCGCCCGCCGGGTGCCCAGCCAGGTGCTGTGGGGCGAGCTCGACCCGTACCTGACCTCCGACAACGCCGATCGCTTCGACGCCCAGCGGGTCGTGCGCTTCCCAGACCTCGGCCACTGGGCCGCCGCGGAGGGGCCGGACGCGTTCTGCGAGGCGCTGGTGGCGGGGCTCGTCGCGCAGGGGGCGGTCGAGGGGTGACCGCCAGGGGTCAGGTCAGGGAAGTGCGGCCAGGAACGCCCGGACCTCGTCGTCCCAGCTGGTGGGCAGGGTCTGGTTGTGGGTGTAGCCCTCGTGCACGACGAAGCGCTGGTCGCGGCCGATCGCGTGGTGCAGGCGCTCGCCGATGTGGAACGGGATCACCTCGTCGACCGTTCCGTGGGTCTGCAGGACCGGGCCGCGGTACCGGCGCATGGCGGCCGCGCTGTCGAGGGGCTCGGAGAGCAGGTGGCCGAGGCCCGGAATGGGCACGCGCAGGGCGGTCATGTCCTTCAGCGAGCTGAACGTGTTGACCAGGATGAGGGCGCGGGCCCCGTCGCGGTCGGCGACGGCACAGCTCACGCCACCACCCAGGCTGCGTCCGTGGAGGATCAGCTGGTCGCGGGGCACGCCGGTGCGATCCGCGAGGAAGGCGGCGGCGGCGCGACCGTCCTGCTCCACGCCGCGCAGGGAGGGGGACCCCTCGCTCTTGCCGTAGCCGCGGTAGTCGTAGAGCAGGGTGGGGCAGCCGGACAGGCGGGCGACCCGGAGCAGCTGGGGGCCGCGGCTGGCGACGTCGCCCGCGTTGCCGTGGGACATGAGCACGGCGCAGTCGCCCTCGCCGGGCACGAACCAGCCGTGCAGGGTGCTGCCGTCCGCGGTCGGGAAGCGCACCTCCTCGATGCCTGTGTCCGCAGGTGGGTGATCGGCGGAGGGTGCGCCTGGGAACAGGATCATCGCTCGCTCGACCTGGCGCAGCACCGGACCTCCCACGGCCATGGGAGCCACCAGCACCAGCGCGGCGAGCATGCCGGCCAACAGCGCACGGGTTCGGGTCAGGGCGGCCTCCGTGGGCCTCGCCTATACCACCCGGTCGGCTCCGGCGAAGTCGCTGGGCAGTCCCAGGCTGCGGGTCGGCTCGACGCGCACGTCCATGACGATGGGGCTCGCGGGCATGAGGCCCAGGCGCGCCTCGGGCACGAGTCCGACGCCGGGGGCCAGCTCGAAGCGGGCGACCCGGACCAGGGTGGCGAGCATGACCTGCAGCTCGGCGGTGGCGTAGTGGGAGCCGAGGCACTTGCGGGGCCCGCCGCCGAACGGGATGAAGCTCATCGGCGTCACCGGCTGGTCGAAGCGGTCGGGGTCGAAGCCTTCGGGGTTGGGCCACAGCTCGCGGTCGTGGTGCACGGCCCACGGGCTGATCAGCACCTGGGTGCCGGCCGGCAAGACGGTGTCGCGCAGCACGATGTCGGTGGTCGCCTCGCGGGTGAAGAGTCAGCTGGGCGGGAACAGGCGCATGGTCTCGGAGACGATGTTGCGGTTGAGGGTCATCGCGGGCAGATCTGCCCCCTGCACCCTGCGATCTCCGCAACGAGCACCCACCTCGGCGCGGTGGCGCCGGGCGACGTCGGGGTGGCGTGAGAGCAGGCCCAGGGCGAAGAGCAGGGCGGTCGCGCTGGTCTCGTAGCCGCCGACGAAGATCGTCATGACCTCGTCGCGGAGCTCCTGGTCGGTGAGCTGGCCGCCGTCCTCGTGCCGGGCGGCGATGAGCATGGCCAGCAGGCTGCCGTCGTCGCCGGTGCGTCGCTTCTCGCCGATCAGCTCCCACAGGGTGTCGGCGATGGTCTGGCGGGCGTCTTCGACCTCGAGCGGCACCTCCTTGTCGACGAAGCGATCGGCGAGGAAGGCGAAGATGGTCTCCCAGGCGTCGATCAGCTCGCCCATGCGCTCGTCGACGCTGGCCTTGAAGAGGTTGTGCACGGTCAGCTCGACGAAGAGCGAGAGCAGGGCGGGGCGCAGGTCCTGGCGGCCGACCCGGATCCAGCGGTTCGCGTGGTCGACGGTGCGCTCGACGACGGCGTCGTAGATGGCCTCGATCTGGCGCTTCTTGAAGGCGGGCTGCACCAGGCGGCGGCGCTGCTTCCAGTCGTCGCCGTCGAGCAGCAGCGAGCCCCTCCCGAGCATGCCGGCCATGCGCTGGGCGGCGCGGCCCTTGCGGAAGCTGCGGAAGTCGCTGACCAGGATCTGCTCGATGAGGGCGGGGTCGCTGACCAGGACGGCGTCGTCACCCAGCGCGGTCAGGCCGTCTCCCGCGAGATCCAGCACGGTGGTCAGGTTCAGGGGCTGCACGCACACCTCGGGGCCGAGAGTTCGGGCCTCCATCGGTCGGAGGGTGCGCACCTTGAGGCGAATCCGCCCCGGACCTCAGAAGCCGACCTCCACGCCGACCAGCACGGAGCGGCCCTCTCCGCGGTGCTGCTCCGGGTACCGGGGCTGGGGGGCGGCCGGATCGCCGACCACCCGGTCCACCTCGTCGCGGTAGACGGCGGTCTCGTAGGGCGTGTCGAGCAGGTTGCGGATGGTGGCCTGCACGCCGATGTTCTTCTGCTTGCCCAGGTTGCGGGCGTAGACCGTGCCGTGGAGCAGGCCGAAGGGCGCGCCGTCGTTCAGCCCGGAGCTGGGGGTCCAGTCGGTGCGCGGGCGGCTGCCGTAGACCTCGCCCAGCACGGTCGCGCTCCAGGTGTCGTTGGCCCGCACGGTGACGTGGCCCTTCACCATGTGCGGCGGCATCTCGTACTGCTGGCGACCGGCGTAGGGGCCCTCGTTGGTGTACCGCCCCCAGGTGAACGCGTAGGCCAGGCGCGCCTCGAGGATGGAGTATCGACCGATGATCTCGGCGCGTCCCGTGGCCAGCGACAGGGCGCCGGGCAGGTTCTGGTACTGGTTGGGTGGGCTGACCTTGTCGATCTCCACGGTCAAGGTCGAGAACGAGCCGGCACCGCGCAGGGTGATGCCGTCCACGGGGCTGGCCTCGACCTCCACGTCCACGGTGTCGATCTGCTCGGGGCGCAGGTCCAGGGAGCCGTTGCTGAAGGGGTAGAAGCCGTCGGCGTCGGGGGAGGACTGGACCAGGGTCTCGCGCACGTTGGCGTGGCGGAACGCGCGTCCGTACAGGACCTTGGCGTTGACCTGGGGCACCGGGTTGAGCACCAGACCGACCCGGGGACTGACCAGCAGGCGGAAGGCGTCCTTGGTGCCGTCGTCGGTCTCGTTGGCGGGGAAGCGCTTGTCCAGGCGCCCACCCAGGGTCAGCTCGGCCTGGGGGCCGATGGTCCAGGTGTGGGCGGCGTAGGCGTGGCCGTTGCGCAGGTGCGAGCCGGTGGGGGCGCGGAAGGCGGACGCCTCGCCCTCGGTCGAGAAGTTCTCGAAGGCGACGTCCTGGAGCAGGAGCACGGTGGTCTGGTCGAAGCCGATGCCGCCGACCAGCACGTGATCGGCATGGGGGCGGGCCTCGGCGTCGACCGATGCGCTCCACAGGCGGGTCGCCTTGTCGGTCTCGACCAGGGTCAGGTCGAGGGTGTCGATGCTGCCGTTCTCGTCGGTGCCCTCGGACCAGAAGCCGTACAGTCCGGGGTTGTCGTGACGCTGGGAGGTGAGCCGCGGCGAGATCCGCAGTCCCGGGGTCGGCTTGATGTCGTAGCGCACGTCGACCACGGTGGCGGCGTAGAAGAGGCCGAAGCCGTCCAGATCGTTGGCGAAGACGTCGAACAGGTCGTCCTGCTCCTGGGTCAGGTAGCTGTGGCGGTAGTCGATGTGCTGGATGCGGGCGGTGAGGTTCTCGATCTGCACCGTGGCGCCGGCAGCGATGCCGCGCTTGGGGTCTTCGCCGCGCACGTCGCGCCGGCCGCGGGGGGTGACGTCGATGCCGAGGCCGTCCTGGGAGAGCACCCGCCCGTAGACCGACGCCTCCACCGGCACGCCCATCACCTTGCCGGAGTCCCCGGCGGTGACGCCGATGTCGACCCGATCCCCCGAGCCGACCAGCGCGCGGACCTTGCCACCCTTCAGGTCCGCGCCGTCCCAGGTGACGACGTTGATGACGCCCGCGAAGGCATTCGTGCCGTAGATCGCCGATCCTGGGCCCTCGATGAGCTCGATCTGGCGCACGTGGTGCAGCGGCAGGTAGTCGTCGATCCAGGCGTGGGTGTAGACGCCGTCGTAGAGCGGCACGCCGTCGACCAGCAGCAGGATCTTGTTGTTGTCGGCGCTCACGACGCCCCGGAGCGCGACCAGCTTGCGGCCCTCCTGGGCGGTCCAGACGTAGGCTCCGGGCAGGTCGCGGAAGGCGTCGCTGATGGTGCGGTAGCCGCGCTCGCGGATCTGCTGGGCGTCGATGACGGTGACGACGTTGGGCGCCTTCTTGGGCGACTGGGCGAAGCGGGTGGCGACGGTGACGAGCTTCTGGTCGAAGGCGAAGAACTCGGATTCGTCGGGCTCCCGGAACGGGTTGCGGCCACCGCCGGCGTGGGCGGCGACGGGCAGGAGTGCAGTCGTGGCTACAGAGGTGGCGAGGAGGAGGAGGGTCGGGCGCACGCAAGCTCCGGGAGCGACGCCAGGGTAGCAGCGGCGGCGTTACGGATGCGCCCGTGGAGGTTGCATGCGGTGGGCGAGCGCGCTCGAGACCGGCGAGGACACCGAGGAGGCGGTGCGCCAGGTCGCCGAGCGCCTGGAGGCGGCCTTCGGAGAGTCGAGGGTGGACCTGATCTTCGCCTTCGTCACCCGCACCCACCGGGCCCGCTACGCCGCCGTGCCCGCCCTGCTCCGCCAGCGCTTTCCCGGTGCTGCCGTGATCGGCTGCTCCGCCGGCGGGGTGAGCGCGTCGTCGCGCGAGGTGGAGGACGCCCCCGGGCTCGCCGTCGTCGCCGCCCACCTGCCGGACACCGACATCCACGTCTTCCACACTGAAGTCGAGGGCGGCGTGCTCGACGAAGCCCAGTGGCGCGCGGTCGTCGGGGTCGACCCGCTGACCCGGCCGGTCCTCGTGCTCCTGTCCGACCCGTTCAGCGTGCGCACCGAGCAGGCCCTGCCCGCCCTCGACGACGCGTTTCCCCACAGCCCCAAGGTGGGCGGGCTCGCGTCTGGCGGGGAGGAGCCCGGCCAGGTCGCCCTGTTTGCCGAGGGCTTCCTGCACCGCCGCGGCCTCGTCGGCGTCGCCTTGGTCGGGGACGTCGAGATGGACACGGTGGTCGCCCAGGGGGCCCGGCCGGTCGGCCCCGTGTTCGCCGTGACCGGGGGGCGGGACAACCTGATCACCTCGCTCGACGGAGAGCCTGTCCTGGACGTGCTCACGAGCGTGTACGAGGGCCTGGACCAGGCGGACCAGGCCCTGTTCCAGCGCCAGCCGATGATCGGCTTGACCCCGGACAACCACCCGCTCGCGGGCCGGGCCGGCGAGGTCCTGGTGCGCTCGGTGATGGGCGTGCACCGCGCGACCGGCGTCATGGCGGTCGGCTTCGGCGTCGAGGTGGGCCAGAGCGTGCGCTTCCACGTCCGCGACGCCGCCAGCGCCCACGAAGAGCTCCAGGATCTCCTCCGCGAGGCCCGCCGCCCCGAGCGCCACGCCGGCGCGCTGCTCTTCTCGTGTCTGGGGCGGGGGAGGGCCTTCTTCGGCGAGCCCGACCACGACGCCCGGGCGCTGCAGGCGGGGGTCGGTCCACTGCCTGCTGCGGGGTTTGCGTGCAACGGGGAGATCGGCCCGGTGAGGGGGCGGAGCCACGTGCACAGCTACACGGCGAGCATCGGGCTGTTCCGGCCGGGGAGCTGGGACTGAGAGGCTGGCGACAGGGGGAAGTGTCGAGGCGCCGATCCGCCCTCGGGAAGCCGTGTGGCTGCGGGCAAGGGAGTGGAGGGGCGGTCTCTGGGCGCTGGTCCCTGGGGCCCGCTGCGAGCGGGGGCTCCCGGCGTTCACCGCGTGGCCACGTGGCGCCGCGACGCTCACGCCATCGCTCGGCCGGAAGACCCGTTGTTCCTGCCTGGAGGCGGACCATCTACGGGCGCACCGCGGTGTTGGGGCGACCAGAGGTGTCGTGGGCCCAGAGACCAGAGACCAGCGACCAGAGACCGCCCCTCCACTCTCTCGCTTGAAGCTACGCGACCCTCCGCGGAGGCCGCCACCGTCGTTCGCCCTTCCCGGCCCCAGAACGCCTCCCCCCTAATCGAAGCAAATCGAAAGAGACCTGGCATGCCACGCCGCTCCAATCGTGGGAACCTGCTCCTGTTCTCACTCCCCGAACGGAGGATCTCTCGATGTCTCTCGCCCGCGCCTCGCTCCTCGCCCTGCTCCTCGCTGCTGTCGCCTGTGACGACGGCGGCACCGACTTCACGGACGACACCGACGTCGACACGGACACCGACACGGACACGGACACGGACACGGACACGGACACCGACACCGACACGGACACGGACACGGACACCGACACCGACACCGACACCGACACGGATACCGACACGGATACCGATACGGACACGGATCCGCCGCCGACGTGGGCGAGGGACATCCGTCCGCTGCTTCAGAGCCGGTGCTCGGGGTGCCACACCGCCGGTGGGATCTCGGGGGGGATGGCGCTGGGGTCGGACGGGTATGACGTCATTGTCGAGGTCGCGTCTTCGCAGGCGTCCGGCGTGGACCGCATCGCGCCCGGCGATCCGGACAACAGCTACCTCTTCCTCAAGGTGACCAACCGTCAGGCGGAGGTCGACGGCGTCGGCGTGCGCATGCCCCGCGGCGGCATGCTGTCGGCGTCGGAGATCGATCTCATCGAGGACTGGATCCTGGCCGACGCGCCGGAGTGATCAGCCGCGCCAGACCCGGTCCTTCCACGTGGGGCCCCAGCCCTCGATGAGGATCTCGGCAGAGACGGCCTCGCGGACCGCGTGGCGCAGCTCTCCCGGGCCGCCGCGCTGGATCTCGGGCTTGGCGCGCATCAGGCTGCGGGCCAGCTCGGCGCGACCGGCGATGTCGTCGGCCTCGCCGGGATCCCAGGTGCTCACGGCGCCGCCTTTCACCCGGTGGCCGACGACCATCGGCCAGGCACCGCGGGGCTGGTCCATGTGGTTGATCACGACCGCGTCGAGGTGACCGACGACCTGGGCGGCGTAGCGCAACAGCACCAGGTCCAGCGCGCCGTGGCGGAAGGCGCCCTGCCAGCCGCTGCCGGAGTTGTGCGGCTCGGCGAGCACGTCGAGGTTGGGGTCCTGGCCGGGCAGGGGACCGGGGCCGTGGCGGCAGGTGGTGGTGCGGGTCAAGCCGAGCACGTAGGCGGGCCGGTCGCCGAGCAGCCGGTGGGCGGAGGCGGGGGTGGTGTCGCCCCAGGAGACGTAGGGGTGCAGGCCCCAGGTCTCGTCGAGCATCACGCCCTGGGCGCCCTCGAACAGGGGCTGGCGGGCCTCGGCGATGCGCTGCTCGACCTGCCCGGGGGGAGCAATCTCGACCTTGCGCAGCGAGTTCCATGCCTCGACGATTCTCTTGGAAGCGGTGGAATCATCGAGCAACCCAAAGGCGCGCTCGACCCGGAGGTCGACGTGCTTGCGGGTCAGCAGGTCGCGCAGCTCGGCGAGCTCGGCGCGCTTGCGCTCCTGCTGGCGCTCGAGGCGGGCACGGACGGCGTCGGGATCCACGAGGTCGCCGGCGACCACACAGTCGTCGTGGCCGGCGGCGGCGTCGCGCACGCAGGCGTCGATGCCGACCCCGGTGGTGCCGTGGCCGCTCCGCCCCCGACCCAGCTCGCGCAGGTGGACCTCGGCCTGCTGGTAGGGGGTGATGACCCGGGCGCGCGCGTCGATGGTCAGGCGAGCCAGGGCGTCGTCGATGCCTTCGCGGGCGAGGTGCTCGCTCTCGATGAGCAGGGCGAGCGGGTGCAGGACGAAGGCGTCGGCGAGCAGGGTGCGCACGCCACGGACGAAGCTGCCCGAGCCGATCTGGCTGAAGCAGTGGTGCCGACCGCCGGGGAGCACGACGTTGTGGCCGGCCTGGGCGCCGCCGTGGTGCCGCACGACCACGTCCGCCTCGAGCCGGCGGGTGAGGTGATCGATGGTGGCGCCCTTGCCGGCGTCGCCGAAGCCCAGGTCCAGCACGACCCAGGCGGGTCGCTCGGTTCTTCGAGCGGTGGGGTCCGGACTCACTGCAGCGAGGCACCCCCGAGCCCGGGGCCCGGGGTGCCGTCCTTGCCCAGGTTCGCCGCGAACGGCGTCAGCGCGCGCACGACCGCCTGCACGACCTCGCGATCCACGCCGCTGTCACCCAGCCGACGGGCCAGGCCGTCGAGGTCGTCCACGCCGCCCTCGAGCAGGGAGACCAGGCCGGCGGCGACGTAGCTGGTGTGGTCGGGATGCTCCATGGCGACCACACGATCTCCAAGGAGATCCCTCCACTGTCGCTCGACCTGGCGGGCGCGGCCCGGGTCGGGGATGAGGTAGAACGGCTCGAATGCGCGCATGGTCTCGTCGATGACCTCCCGGATGGGGATGTCGGCGGCGAGGTCATCGCCGATGACGGCCTTCACTTGCGCGGCACTCACAGCGGGGTTCGGCGGCTCGTCCCCGGTGATGAAGAGGTAGCCCCGGCGGCCACGCTTGCTGACGCAGTCCATGTCGGTGTGGCGGGCACAGAAGTACATCGCGAGCTCGTAGCTCTCGTTGCCGCCGCCTCCGCCGCCCTCCAGGTAGAGGTTGGTGAGCCACTGGTCCATCAGCCGCTCGGTGGACTCGAACTGGCCCACCTGGAGCGGCGCCCGGTCGCCGTTGGCGCAGCCGACGCCCATGAAGAGCACCTGGGGATCGGGCACGCCGGACTCGAGCATGGCCTGCATGAACGTGGGCAGGGTGGCTGTGGCGAGGCGGGCCGGGATCTCTCCCATGGACCCGCTGACGTCGAGCGCGAACACCACGCCGACCGAGTTCGGGTGGGCCTCGCTGTCCCGGGACTCTCGCTTGCCGACCCCGTGGGGGTCCATCAGCGGGTGGCAGCTGCGCTGGGTGAAGACCTCGGTCCCCTTGCCGGACCGCGAGCGGGTCATCGCCACGTGAGCCTGATGCGAGTACGATCCGTAGCCCATGGAGCCTCCAACAGGTGACACCGTAGCAGCGGGAACGGTCGTGGGGGCCGGGGTGCTGAAAAATCTCTTTCAGTCAGCCGAAGTACCGCCCCAACCCGGCATTCGAAGCGGGCTGTAGCGCGGTGGTCCGTAGGCCTGTCGTGCGATTTCATCCAGGCGGTCGCGCAACGCCCAGGCGTCGTGGTGCTGACCCCGGCTGGCCTCGCGGACGACCCGACCGATGGGAGCGGGCAGGCTGCCGAAGCGATCGACGAGGAGCCCCCGGGCGCCGGCGGCACGCTCGATGCAGCGGGCGGCCATGGCGAGGTCGGTGGCCCGGTCCGCCGGGCCGCCCCGGCGGACGTCGTCCGGGTAGATGTCGGCGTGGACCTTGGAGATCCGGGGGAGGGGCAGCCCGGCGCCGCCGCGGGTCCGGGCGACCGCCGCGCCCCAGCCGACCAGGATGGCCCCGTGGTCGCGGGGGTGCACGAGGACGTGGCTCGGCAGGACCGCTCCGTGGAGCACGCCGGCGCGGTGGGTGAAGGCGAGCAGCTCGAGCAGGCGCTTGAAGATCCAGACCAGCACGCGCCCGTCGAGGCCGTCGGGGAAGGCCTCGATGGCGTCCTGCAGGCTCGTGTGGAAGCCGCTGCGCCACTGCATGACGCTCACCACGCGTTCGGTGCCGGCCACCTGGACCGGGGCGAGGGCGATGGGGGTGGGGAGCAGGCGGGCGAAGTGATCGGCGCCGACCGCGGGGCTGTCGGCGAGGCGGCGCAGGAAGGCGGCCTCGTGGCGCAGGGCGTCGCCGTCGGGCTTGTGCCGGGCGATCTTGAGGATCACCAGCTCGCCGAGGCGCACGACCCAGCGCCCCCGGT
>MDTC01241299.1_pt1 | contig 11675 bp, 11 predicted proteins | sample 811181 | NCBI WGS metagenome assembly MDTC01 (sample SAMN05326644, study PRJNA326480) | marine metagenome | isolation source: seawater | place: Pacific Ocean: North | collected 2011 | reverse complement strand
TAGATCGAGAAATAAGCGTATTATCTGGTTTTCATTATGGGATGTTTAATCCCTGGTGGGCACATCAAAAAAATAAAAATAATAAGTACAAGAAACTTTTTGATAAATTTTCTACTGAGATTAGGTCTCAGGATTTAGAACCGCTTATTTGTCCCTCTGGAGCGACATGGATTAGTACAATAAATAGTCTTAGAAAGTTTAATTCTTTTTACAGTGAAAATTATACATTTTACAAATTAAACTGGCAAGAAGCTGTGGACATTGATGATGAGTCAGATTTACTTCTTGCAAAAGCAGCATATTTAATTTTGAATGAAAAAATATAAATGTCTTAATAAACAAGTATTCGTAATTGATGAATATCAGTTGGTTCCAATTCGTTATAAGGATCGTTATAAAATAATGAAATGGAGAAATGATCAAATCTATCATCTACGTCAAAAAGATATTTTAACAAAGAGTAAACAGGATTTATATTTTGGAAATGTTGTTAGTAAACAATTTGATTTAGAAAAGCCAGATCAACTGCTATTCTCTTTTTTAAAGGAAGATGTATGCATTGGTTATGGGGGTTTAGTTCATTTAAATTGGACAGAGAGGAATGCAGAAGTTTCTTTTGTAATGGATACTAATCAGGAGGCGTTAAATTTTGTTCATCTGTGGAATATTTTTTTAACCTTATTAAAGCAGGTTGTATTTAAATATCTTAGTTTTCATAAAATATTTACCTACGCATATGATTTAAGACCAAAGCTTTATGATGCATTATCGCAAAGTGGGTTTAAATTTGAAGGACGATTAGAGGATCATTGTTTGGTAGATTCAAAGTTCCATGATGTTCTATACCATAGTTGTATAAACCCTATTGAGAGTCTCAGAATTAGAGGAGTTAAAAAAGAAGATTCTATTGTTTTATTTGAGTGGAGTAATGACCCTTTGGTTAGAAGAAATGCATTTGATTCAAAAAAAATTGATTGGGATTCACATGAAAAATGGTTTCAAAATAAATTATTGGACAACAATTGTAAGATTTTTATTTTTGAAAATAAACAGGGTCACCCTGTGGGCCAAGTAAGGTTAGATTATTTGGATAAAAAATGGTTAATAGACTACAGTATTGATCAATTTTTTAGGGGATTAGGACTGGGAAAAAAGATTATAAGTAAAGCAATTAATATGATTGATAAAGGTACTTTTATGGCTAGGGTAAAATATAAAAATCAAGCCTCTATAAAAACTTTTCTGAACTTAGGGTTTAAAAATACATCTCAAGAAGTAAGTTTTAAAAACTTTGAATTCATCAAATGATTAATTATTTGTTAGTTACGAGTAAACCCTGGCATGATGTTTTATTCGAAAAACTTAGAAAAAGAAACGGCGAAAACTGGAGCCGAATCATAGAAAAAGAACAATTAAATTCATATTTTCTAAAAAATTTTAAACCCAAAAAAATTTTTATACCCCATTGGTCACATATCATCCCAAAGGAAATTTGGACAAGATATAAATGTGTAGTTTTTCATATGACTGACCTACCTTATGGTAGGGGGGGTAGCCCACTACAAAATCTTATTGTCAGGGGAAAAAAAGAAACAAAAATAACGGCACTTAAAGTTAATCATGGAATTGATGAGGGAGACATTTATTTAAAAAAACCACTTTCTTTATCTGGAAATGCTAGAGAAATTTTTGAAAAATCTTCAAATATAATTTTTAATATGATTGAAGAAATAATTGAAAAAAAAATAGAACCTTACCCTCAAAAGGGAATTGCTACAAACTTCAGGCGTAGATTAAGAGAGGATGGAGATATTAAGAACTTAAAAGAACTAAATAAAGTTTACGATTATATCAGAATGTTGGATTGTGAGGGATATGAGAATGCATTTATTGAATTAAAAAATTTTAAAATTTTTTTTAATAATGCTACAATAAAAAATCAAGAAATCAATGCTAATGTTAGAATCATTAAGAAATAAAAAAATATTATTTGTTGTTGCACACCCAGATGATGAGATAATTGGTCCCGGTGCAACAATACATAAATTAGTTAAAGATTACGATTGTTTAGTTAGAGTTTTGATTTTGGGAGAGGGTTTGACCTCTCGTTCTGAAAAAAGAGATCCTTTGATATGGAAAGATAAAATGCAAATCCATATCAATAATATAGATAAGGCCAAAAATTTGATTGGCTATGACTCATTTCGTAATTATGATTTTCCAGATAATCGATTCGATTCCATTGATTTAATCGATATAATTAAAGTGATAGAAAAACAAAATGATGAATTTGAGGCCAATACCATATTTACGCATCATGGGGGAGATTTAAATATTGATCATCAAAAAACTTTTGAGGCTGTAATTACTGCGATTAGACCCTTACCTGAAGAATCTGTATGTAATCTTATAACTTTTGAAACTATGTCAGGAACTGAATGGCAAGCATCCTCTGATCCAAGAAAATTTAACCCTAATTTATTTGTTGAATTAACGAAAGAAGAAATTGAAATCAAATGTAATGCAATGGAGTGTTATGATTTTGAGAAAAGGAATTTTCCTCACCCAAGATCCAGCAAGGCTCTGACTTTACGTGCTCAAATGTGGGGAATTTCAAATGGAGTTAACTACGCTGAACCTTTTCAAATAATAAGATTGATTAATAAGACATGAACATAGGAGATTTTAATTTTTCTGATAACAGGGTATTCATCATTGCTGAGCTTTCAGCAAATCACAATGGTAGTATAGATACTGCGATCGAAACAATTCATGCAGCAAAAAGAACGGGTGCAGATGCAATTAAATTACAAACTTATACTGCAGATACAATGACCATTAATTCTAAAAAGGATGATTTCACCATAAAAGGTACCATCTGGGGGGGGCAAAACTTATATGAACTCTATGAAAAGGCATATACACCATGGGAATGGCATAAGACTCTTTTTAAAGTTGCAAAGGATGAGGGATTGATCTGTTTCTCAACTCCTTTTGATACTACCGCAGTTGATTTTTTGGAGTCGTTTAATGTACCTGCCTATAAAATTGCTTCTTTTGAAATAACAGACCTGCCTTTTATCAGTTATGTAGCTTCCAAAAGAAAACCCATTATTATTTCTACAGGGATTGCCACCGAGGAGGATATTGATATGGCTATAAAAACTTGTCACGAGCAAGATAATTTTGACATCGTATTATTAAAATGCACCTCTAGCTATCCGGCACCCATAGACGAAGCAAATCTATGTATGATTAAAGATTTAGCTAATAAATATGGAGTAATTAGTGGGTTATCAGATCACACATTAGGTATTACAGCTCCTATTGTTGCTGTGACACAAGGAGCAAAAATTATAGAAAAACATTTTATTTTGGATCGAACTATTGGTGGTCCAGATGCAAGTTTTTCGCTCAATGAGGAAGAATTTACTCAAATGGTGAGAGCCACTAGAGAGGCCGAAATTGCAATTGGAGAGGTGAATTATACTTTATCTGAAAAACAGCTACAGGGCAGGAGTTTTTCTAGATCTCTCTACTTTGTAAAAGATGTTGAAAAGGGAGAAACTATAAGTAAACTACACATTAAAAGTATAAGGCCTGGCCATGGTGCTCATCCAAAATATTTGAAAGACATTATTGGTCTTCGCACAAAGAAAAGTTATAAAAAAGGAGATCGAGTTCTAATAGAGGAAATACTTGACTAAAATTATTTGAATTTGTTAAAATCTTGAAATATAATTATAGGACTTTTTTGACTCTTGTTGGAAAATACAACAGAGCTTTTTATTTTTCAACATTTTTTATTCTACTCTCTTCGATTTATGAAATGGGGTCCCTTTTGTTGTTGATTCCTTACATAGAAATTTTACAAAACGGAGAAATAATAGATGGTTCTTCAAAAACAGGATTTATAATTAATTGGGTGAAAGATTCTTTTCAATTAAATACTAATCTGGAAATATTAATTTTTTCATCAGTTTCTATAAGTTTAATTTTTTTTGTAGGGTTCTTTTTTAAGTATTTTTCAAGTAAACTCTCAACAAAGCTTACTTTTAAAATTGCTCATGATTTAAGTCAAAAGGCTTTTTTGGATCTAGTAAGAAAACCATTCAAATTTATTAGATCAGAAAATTCAAGCGAGTATATATCATTGATTTCAGTAAAAATCACTCAAATTGTGTACGGTTATTTTTTATCACTTTATAACCTTTTAAACGGGATATTTCTTTTTGGATTTTTGCTCATATTCATTCTTTCAATTAATCTCTCGCTAGGTTTTACGATTCTTTTTTCACTTATTTTAATTTTTGGGGGCTTAATCAAATTTAAAGGGAGAAAAATTTACAATAGGGGGACAAAAATATCTGAAAAAAATTCTCAAATAGTAAAATTTATTCAGGAAACTAGGGGCTTTATTAGACAAATTTTTTTATATGAATTAGGTGATTTTTTTGTGTCAAAATTTAAAGATCTTGATAAAGAGTCAAAAAAATTACAATTTCAAAATCAGTGGCAGGGAACTTATCCTAAATTTTTTGTAGAGTCTAGCGTTTTGACAATTATTCCATTATTAATTATTCTGTCTATTACATTATCATACAAAAGCACTTCAAGTCAAGGCGAGCTAATTAGTAATTCACTCAAATTATTTGTTTTTCTAATTGTTTCAATTCAAAGATTATTACCCGTTGCCAATCAAATGTATGTCGGGATTATTACCATAAAAGGTACTCAAGGCAGTATTAACGACTATTTACGGTTGGTAAACAATTTAAGTTTTAAATCAAAGTTGTCAAAAAAAACAGTTGAAATATCATTTAATAATAAAATTTCAATAGAGAATATATCTTTTCAGTATGTCAAGCAAAATGAATTGTTCAATAACTTGAATTTTCAAATATTTAAATCTCAAAAAATAGCATTAATTGGAAAATCTGGGGCCGGCAAAAGTACTTTTATTGACCTGCTTTCAGGTTTAAGTATACCTACTGAAGGGGAAATTAAAATTGACGAGGTTTTATTGTCAAATTCTAATCGGAGATCATGGTCTAGAAAGGTAACATATGTCCCTCAGCAGGATTTTTTTCTTGATGAACCCGTTCTAGAAAATATTCTTTTAGGATCAAACATAGAGACTTTTGATTTCGAAAGGTTGAAGTGGGCGTGTAAAATGGCAATGGTTGATGATTTTATTGAAATATCTGAATCTGGATTAAGTGTATCTATGGGAGAAAATGGAAATAAATTCTCCGGTGGTCAAAAGCAACGAATTGGAATAGCAAGAGCTATGTATAGAAATTCTGAATTATTGATTTTAGACGAATCTACTTCATCTTTAGATGTTGAAATAGAAAAGAAAATAATCCAAAATATACTAAATCTTAAAAACCAAACTATCATTTTTGTAACGCACAGGTTAAGAGTATTAAGACATTTTGATAAGGTTTATAGGGTGGATAATCAAAAAATTAAATTGGAAAATAGTGAAATTTAAAACCGGTATTTATCTAGGTTCTAATATTGACGAGTCGTCCTATGAATATATGTTGTCAAAAAAGAACATAGTTCTTTTTGCAAGTAAAGTTTTTCCAGAAAGAGTTCATTCGAAATATAAAGGTAAACTTAATTATTTTGATGAGAATCTTGATCAGATATATTCTGAATCCTTTGACTATGAATTGATTGATAGTGTAATTTCGGATTACAACCTTTCTCTTCTTTGGAACAGATTTCACTTCAAATTTAGAAAGAAATTTAGAAATGAAATTTCAAGATATGAATTTCAACTGAGCATCATACACTCTTCTATACATTTTATACAAAAACATAATTTGGAGAATATTTATTTTGCATACGAGCCGCACAATCTACTGACCTACATTTTCAAAAAAGTATGTATTTATCTTGGTATAAATTCTGTTACGATGAGAGTATCCCCATTTGTTTCTAGATTATTTGCTTATGATGATCTTAAAAAAACAATAATAGAAAATAAAAACAAAGATGCATTTGCTTTAGAAAAATTTATTAAATCAAGAGAATTTAATACCGCTAATCATGACGAAATGTCCAGCGACTCAATAAATTATCCTTTAAATAAATCATTATATCACAATCTTAGATATCATAAATATCTTTTTAAAAGCTCAACTCCTAGAGATCAAATTTTTAAATCTGATTTTATAATTTTCTTTTTGCATTATCAGCCTGAGTCAACTACTTTACCTGACGGTGGGGTATTTGTAAGTCAGTTTGAGGCATTAAAAGTTCTTTCAAAACTATGTGAAAGTTTAAATTTTAAATTAGTTGTTAGAGATCATCCCGCGACTGTTAGGTTCTTTAATAAAAACTGGAGGAGTAAGTACTTTGTTGATAAAATTAAAAATATCGGAAAAAATGTTTTCTTTGATGACTATCGAAAGTCAAACGTTGAAATACTAAAAAAATGTAAGGCAGTTGCTACAATAACTGGTACAGTAATTAACGAAGGGTTAGTAAATGGGATACCTGTAATTACTTTTGGAGATCACCCTTTTCATGGTTGGAGAGGAAAATCAATAGTTCAATTTAAGGGGAGTTTCGATCATTTAATTTCATCATTTAAAATTGTACTTCAATTGAAAAAAGATGAGATTATAAAAGAGACAAAGAAATATTTATCATTTGCTTCAAAAAAATCCTTTGGAGGGGATTTTTTAGGAATCGAAAAAGACAGTCAAACATCAACATTATGGTTCAATAGACACAAGGCATTCAAAGATTATATAAATTCGATTGATAATGAAAATTAATTTAGCCTGTGGGGGAAAACTTTGTCTGCTTCCGGAATGGGAAAATGTGGATTTTCAAAATTCTGGAAAACATGTCAAGTCAATGAATCTCGCCAAAAAACTAAAATATAAAGATGATTCAGTAGATGTGATTTATCATTCACAATTTATCGAACACCTTAATCCAGAGCAGGGATTATTCTTTTTAAAAGAGTGTTTAAGAATTTTAAAAAAAGGAGGAATAATGAGAATTGTTACTCCCGATTTTGAAAATCAAGTGATGGAATATCTTTCACTCTTAAACCAAATGAAAAGCGATCCAGACAATATAAATAATAGTTTAAAGTATAAATGGATCAAGCTGGAAATACTTGATCAATTGGCTAGAAATCAATCCGGAGGAGAGCAAGTCACATTTTTAATGAAGAATGGGAAAAAATTACGCGATTATATTATAAATAGACTAGGAAGATCTGGAAGAGATTTATTAGATCATTTGGGACATTCTTCAGATGATGGCTTTTTTAAAAGTATAGCTAGAAAATGGTACCGAAAGATTAAGAATTTTGGAAGTATCTATTCAAAAATCGGAAAATTTAGGTTAGGTGGAGAAGTTCATTATACTGTATATGACGCTTATGATCTGAAAGTTTTATTGAATAGGGCAGGATTTAACTCGGTTGAGGTAATGAGTTTTGATAAAAGCAATATTCCTGATTGGAATTTAACAGAATTAGATTCTACAAATGATGGACTACACGATGGGAAAAATTGTTTATTTATTGAAGTAATCAAATGATAAAATTAAATAGAATTAAATGGGCTCTTAGAAAATTGTCTCTTCCCGTAAAACGAAATGAGATTGTTTTAGATATAGGTTCAGGCGGATATCCCTATCCAAGAGCAGATTTTCTAGTAGATCGTATTTCAGGAGCTGAGCACAGAAATAATCTTTCTTTGATAACCGATAGAATTACAATTCTTTCAGATGCCAGAAAACTACCATTCAAGGATAAAAGTATTGATTTTTCAATTGCTTCACATGTTTTAGAGCATATATCAAACCCGGAGATTTTTATCAAAGAATTGATTCGAGTCTCAAAAAGGGGGTACATAGAAGTTCCCTCTGCACTGTTTGAGAGAATATTCCCATATGATATTCATTGCCTAGAAATTGACGTTATTAATGACGAATTGATAATACACAAAAAATCAAAACCAATAATTGATGATTTTATGCATTCATTCTCTTATTTAGATAGTAAAGGAAGATTGGGAAAAATAATGCATAAAAACCCAGCCTCATTCCATGTTCGTTTCTTTTGGAAGGATAATATTAAATTCAAAATAATAAATGAAGAAGTCGATAGCTCTTGGGTTGAATCAATCTATTTTCATGAAAACAATGATTCTATTAGTACAAATCAACTTGTAAATAATTTTACATGGAGAAATTTAGGATTTTATCTGGCAACAAATTTTTATAAACTGACTCGAAAGAAATATAGGAACGATTTACTAATAAAAAAATTATTATGTTGCCCTGATTGTCATAATGATCTGGAGTTTAATAAAAATAATTCTTTTTGCATAAACTGCTCTAAAGAATATGAAACTGTTAAATCGGTCTATAATTTTGAATTAGGGTTTTGAAAATAGTTCATTTGACAACCCAAATCAATGGTGGAGCTGGTAATTTTGCAGCGAATGTATTTAAAGCTGGACTTAAAATAAATAATCATCAGAATTATTTATATTCATTGGATTCCTTAAAATTAAACTTTTTTTTCAGTCTTTATTCTTCATTATTAAATCGAGTTTATGATAAAATTTATTTTCTAGCAAGTTCTTTTAAAATATTGAAATATCATCATTTCTTTTTTGGGCTATATCCGTCAGCTATATTTAAAGGAAAAATTACAAAAGAATTAATCAATGTTGATGTATTTTTTGTCTACTGGATTTCTAAATTTTTGGACAACCAGGACCTAATTTATTTAAAAAAAATGAACCCAAAGGCAAAATTCATTTTTTTGAGCACAGATGAAGCTCATTTTACTGGGGGGTGTCATTATAAATTTGATTGTAAAGAATATAAAAATTTATGTACCAATTGTCCTGGGGTAAATTTAATTTTATTACAAAAAAAAATTTATAAAGAATTTATTTCTAAAATAAAATTATATGAAAAACTAAATTCATTATTTGTTCTTCCTTCTTCTAAATTTAAAAAAGATTTTAAAAATTCTTTTATAATTAATAATTACAAAAATAAAGTAATACCATTTGGTGCTTACTTTGAAGATGAATTAAATAGTTTTTTACATAATCGAAAAAATTACTTATCCAATAGTAACAACACATTAAATATCCTTATGAGATCAAGCTCAGAGCCGAGAAAAGGTTGTCAATTATTTATAAACTCAATAAAGGACTTATTAGCGAGTAATTTTATACGTTTAGATAGTTTTCAATTAAATATAATTGGAGATAATTATCTATTAGATAATGGGATTAGTAAAATGATTAATACTAAATTTCATGGTATTGTAAAAAGGAATAGACTTCTAGAACTCTATGCTGAAAGTGACGTTTTTATAGTTACATCTGAGGAGGATTCAGGACCAATAATGATTAACGAATGTTCTGGATTAGGGGTTTATATATTGTCAACTGATGTGGGAGTAGCTTCCGACTTGATTAATGATGATAATGGCAAAATATATGATCGAAATTCTGGATCACTTGCTGAATCAATTAAAAGCTTAAACCTTAAAAACATTCGAAATTTTTCCAAGAGCCATTTAGAATCTGATGATTTTAATAACCTAACTTTTGAAAAATTTTATTGGAAAATAATTAACGAAATAAACTAATGAAAAGATATATTGTTCTGGAGGGACTTTTTGACTATGAGACCTTATCTAAAAACAAGACACTTTCTGCAGCTGTAACCAGATGGCTTTCAGTTTTTCTTTCTGAAGTAAATTATGTTTTTATCGGTCATGAGTATTCCAGAGTTTGGCCTTTAGGTAGGATGAATTTAAAATCAAAAAGATCAAATAAAGGTTTTATTTTAGGTTATATAAACATTTTCGTGTTTAGAAAAATTCACCTATTTGCAAGCTATATTTATAAAGTATATGATCTTTTAAAAAACTCTTCTTTTCAGGATACTATAATAATCCACAGTTGTTTGGATTATAAAAAAAAACTTACCGTTCAAATTCTAGTTGCAAAACTATTTAAAAAGTTTAAAGGGTTAAATGTAATTTGTGTAGTTGGAGATGGTTATGAACCTGATGGATTTGATGCCTACTTTTTCGTTTCCTACCATACTTATAGACTTGCAAAACAAAAAAATAAATTTTTATTTGAGGGAGTTGTTGAAAATCAAAACATCCAAAAAGAAACTATATCTTACCCAAAAAAATCTTCGAAAAAAATTAAGTTAATGTACAGTGGAGCGATTGACGGACATGTTTCATTAGAAAATCTTGTAGATGCTTTACAGGAACAAAAATTCACTAACAAATACGAACTTATAATTACAGGGATATGCAATGATAATGGTCTTACAGATTATTTTAATTCTTTCAATAATGTTAAATATTTAGGATTTTTAAAAGACGACGAACTTTATTATAAAGCTCAAGAAGTAGATGCATTTATAAATCCAAGAAGAATGGATTTTTTGCCTAATGAATTCAATTTTCCCTCAAAACTTTTATTTTATATGCAATTTGATAAACTAATTATTTCTTCAGTCACTAAAGGAGTAAGTCCGGTTTTTCTCGAATTTTTGATGCCAATTGAAGGAGATAAAAAAACAGATTATGAAAGCGCGCTTGATAATTTTAATAAACTAACCCAAAAAGAGATTGAGACTCTCCTCAGAAAACAAAAGGCATTAAAGATTAATTTATCAAAAGAAAATGCCTCAAATCTGCTTTTAAAATTTTAAAAATTGAGAAGTTTAATTAAAAAAGACATTAGATTTTTATATGATATATCTGAACAAGATTACCTTGTAACTGGGATAAGGGTTTTAAATATTAGAGATTTTAAAATCTTTAGTCTTTCAGATGAAACTAGAAAAACATTTCAAAAGATAATTACTGAATTTATTAATAAGGGTATTGAGTTTGTTTCTATTAGATCAATTCAGAGTTTTAATTCATCCATGATTCTATCGGAAAATAACTTTACATATATTGAAACTTTATTAAAACCATTTTTGACAATAAACAGGAAATTTGATTGTAATGTTAACATTACCATTTCAGAGGTTTTAGAGAGAGACCTTGAAGAGGTAAAAAATATTGCTTTCTCGAGTTTTAAAACAGACCGATTCCATTTTGACAAGCGATTTAAAAAAAAAATAGGTAATAAAAGATACTCTTTATGGGTTGAGCACTCTCACAACAATAAAAAATATCACCTTCTTAAAATAAATCTAAATAATAAAATTGTGGGATTTTTTATTGTTGAGTACATAGATCAAAAAAATGTTTATTGGCATTTAACTGCTATTGAAAAAAAATTTCAGGGTAGAGGATTAGGATATGAAATTTGGAAGGGAATTATTAATAAACATTTTGACGATGGTTTTCAATCAGTTGAAACTGCAATTTCGTCCAATAACTTAGCTGCATTGAATTTATATTCTAAATTGAATTTTAAAATTTTGGAAGGATTTAACACTTACCACAAATTTTTGAAACAGTGAAAATACAGTTTAATCAACCCTCAATAAGTGGGAACGAGCTTAACTACATTTCAGATGCAATTAAAAAAGGGCATATCTCTGGAGATGGATTTTACACAAAAGCTTGTCATAGTTGGTTTGAAAAAAATTATAAAACAAAATGCGCATTACTTACACATTCAGCTACTGCTGCC
>MDTC01062805.1_pt1 | contig 11675 bp, 5 predicted proteins | sample 811181 | NCBI WGS metagenome assembly MDTC01 (sample SAMN05326644, study PRJNA326480) | marine metagenome | isolation source: seawater | place: Pacific Ocean: North | collected 2011 | reverse complement strand
GTTTCGCGGCATCCCAGTATGGAGTTTCATTCTTTAGGATTTTCCATCATCCCAATGCATGGTCTTCTACCGTTCCATCAGGAACTCTTTTTAAAGATATAACTCTCGGTCAGATGATATTTCTAAGTCCTATAGATAGTAATAGCAGTAGTCCAAATAACGCATCAGAAAGCAGTTCCGGTTGTGGATTCTAGGAGAAAATAAATGGGATCTAATAAAGGTATAACACAAATATTAAATAAAACATTTGCAAATCATTTTGCAACTGAAATCAAACAGAATCCTTTGACTCTAGTCATCGGAAAATTTTCTGGTGAGCAGAATGAAGATGTATCTTCTGATGTTGCTAAGGATAGTTTAGCAGGAGCGGTTGTAGGTAAAACTATGAGCGAAAATGTATCAGAAAACATTTCATTAGTAACAAAACGAATTAATTGGAAAAAGGGTGCTATATTCACACCATACGATCCGAATAAGTCAAGTAATGATAACCATTACTGCTTAGTTGATGATAATGGAGTATTTTCTGTCTATATGTGTGTTTCAAATGGAAAGGGATATGACAGTGGATTAATTTCAACCATAAAACCTGCTGGTAATTTTGGTGTTATTATAAAAAGTGAAGATGGTTATGAATGGTTAAAATTATATACAATTTCCGGAAGTCTTTCTCAGTTCCTAACCGCAAAGTTTATGCCTGTTCCTACTTTCAATGAAATTAAAAATGCACCTACAAATTCTATATTGAGACTTGCACAGAAGACTGTTGATTACTGGTATTCTAAGAGAAATTCTATTTTACGAATAGATATAGATTCTTCAATTAAGAATATCAGATGGACTTCACAACCAGAGATTTCATTAAGACAAATCCCTGAAAGCACTGCAAAATTAAACATTATATTTTCCAATGATACTACCAATACCATACAGACAAGAAGAGGTTTTAAATTGGAAAGAATTGATGTTCTTGGTGGAGGAAAGGGATATGGAAATGTTGTTAATGCGTTTTCTTTATCTGCCGAACCAGATTATTCTGAATTGAATATAACTTCAGACCACATAGTAGGAAACTCATACAACAGTAGTCTCAAAAAATATGGTCCTTTAATTAAACCCGTATTATATGCAGGGTATTTGGATTATGCTTCTGTTCTAAATGCCGACAGAACGATGGTTAATTTTTTCATAGACTCTGCTGAAATACAACAAACAACCAGTGTAACAAGTTTTGACAGTGTAGCAATTGTACAAAATCTAAAAACTTCCACAGACGCTACAGTGAATATTGAATCCAAGGTAGGGAAAAATAAACCCTTCAGGATGTCTGATGTAATCCAAACCTCTTCTAGTAATTCTTTCGTAGTTGGAAATGAAGTGCAAAGTACAGTAGTGTCTGGAAGTAATAATACAAGAGGAACTGGAGCGAAAGTTGCTGCGAAACCAAATTCGACCAGCATTGAAGTGACTCGACATGATGGTAATATTATCACAACTGATACTGTATGGAGTCCTACTCTTACTAGCAATACAACAATAACCACATCATTATCAAACGATACTTCCGGTGTTAGTATAGGAACGGCAAAAGCAGCAGCGAATACGATCACCGGAAAATATCTTGGTGGTTCCGTTGCTGCCGCATCTTCCTCTGTTGCTACGGTCTCTTCGGTTGATAAGGGAGAAGGAAAATTAGCACAGGACAGTCTGGTGCTATACTCAAATAATCTTGGTGCTACTGACACAATAACACAATCTGAAGGAATACGAGTTAGATTTATTATTGGTGGTTCAGAGGTTTCAACAGTATAAATAAAGGAATAGAGGAATAACAAATGGGTGTATTTTATAGATTTCAAGACTCCGGTTTAGATGACTGGAAAAAAGAGAAGAACTTCGTGCAACTGGGGTTTCGGCCTGGTTTTGCTATTCAGGCAAGAGAGTTAACTCAAATACAGAGCATGTTTCAATTTCAATTGGATGCAATAGCATCTAGTGTTGGGTTGAAAAGTGGAACTATTCTTGACACAACAAATGTTAGCATAAGTCAGGGTGGAGGCGGTAGTAATTATTCCGTATCCATATCTCCCAGCAATTTCTGGATAAAACCTTCTCTTAGAGATTTTGGTTATGTTGTGGCATCAAATGAAATATTACAATTAGGTAATATCCAAGTAAACCCAGATAGCACGACTATTTTGTATCTAATAATAGAAGAAACTCAGGTAAATCCTAACGGAGACCCATATCCTGCTGGTGGTGGTTATGCTAAAGTTACCGTGGACGAAAGTTTGAATGATAACGCTCAGGGATTTACAAACTCTTCTGCTCCAGGCGCAACTAGATATGCTATAAATATTATTGACGTTTCAACAAGAATAGACGGAGAAGGAAATCCTCCTCCAAACTCAGTAGATTTTATAAAATTTGTTAATGGTTCACCGATCTACGCAGCAACCGGACTACCAGTAACTTTCTAAGGAGATAAGATAAATGCCAGGTTATTTTTCAGGATGCACAGGATACACATGGGCGTACGGCCAGGGGCCGGTTACGTCGGCATATTCATACCCTGGCGGAACGGGAAGTATTTTTCCCGGAGAGTATGGCGAAGTTCCTGCGTATGAATATAAAGGTTATGACCAGTGGAGCGGGCCCCGTGGATGGACTCAGGACGTTTACTGGTCTGGATATAAAATTGATAATGTAAGTTTAAATGACACCTTCGAAACTTGGAGGAATAAAACTAACAGCGAAATAATTCAAAAATTAAATCTAATGAAAGTTTATGGAGTTACCTATGGTGATGGTATCATGGGTTCCAACTCAACGGGCGGTACTGCTGCTATCGCATTTTCTGGTATGGTTACCAGAACACACGTTACTTTCTGTAATAATCTTAATGTTGGAAAATCTCTTAAGGTAGCAGGAGTAGATTTACTTCCTCCCGCATCCGGTGAGGTTGGAGGTTCGCCTTCTGGTAGTATCACTGGTGGTTATCCATTTAATCAAAATCTGTTAGTATTAGATAATAAAGATGATAAGATCGGATGTAACTTTTCAGGAATTATAGTTGGTGGTGGTGCCACAGGGCCCGCAAACAACTTCCAATTGAACGATATTTCAAGACCGGAATCAATCGGAAGCAATAGAGATCCGCTCAATAACTTCGTTTACGATAGACCATATTGGTTGCATAAAAATGCTAAATGGAGAACAAAGGAATCTCTGTGGTTAGAAGGTTATCTTGACCACAAAGCAGTATATTCGGGAAGAACTGCGGATGGTAGTTTTGGTGAAGAATATCCTAACGGTCCTTATGGTTATACGGGTTGTGGCGTTACTTATGATGATGACCAGAAGATTAAAGGTCCATCTGGTGGTGTCGTTCGAATCTTCTTTGGACCGACATTAACAACTTCGAACTATCTTGATATTGATGGTAGAGGTGGATCCGCCGGTGCTACTGGTATGCCTTGGTGTGATCCCATGGATTCTACCAACAATAGAGGATTTAAAGAAATAGGTGGTGCAACTGGAGCATTGGTAATATCTAATAGCACTGGTCCTGTACTAGAATTCGATACTTCTTATGGAGCATTGGATGGTGCTGCGACCGGAGGTGGACCGTTTGGATTTACTAATATCCACCGAGGAGCAAACCGAAAACGATGCATTAAAAAGAGTCATGGTTTTATTGTCGGAAATGTTTTAAGATTCAGTGGAATAACTCATGGGTTTGTAAAGGCTTCTGCTGCTGGTGATTTTGACACGGACGGACATGGTAAAAATGCAGCGGAAGTTATTGGTGTTGTTTCTAAGGTTGTAAATGCAAACACATTCGATATAGCGTTTAGTGGTGAAATTGTAGGTACTACCGCAGGTTGGAACGCAGCACTTGTTGAAAATCATACAAAGGGTCTTGTTCCCGGTTGTGTGTATCACCTCTCTCAATTCGGTGGAGCGGATAAAGGAAAAATTCAATATTCAAGACCATCCTCGGTGGGTTATGTTGTAAAACCTGTTCTGATTGCAACTGGAAACAATACTGCCGTTGTAGTTCCTTTCACCGGAACATACTTATCGCCAACTGGTTGTACTGGTGGAGGTTCTGGTTCTGGAGGTGCATCTGGAGATGATGCAACCTTAATTGAATTTGGATTTATCGACAGTCAGCAATCGTTCAAAGAAGGTGATATTGTTTGTGTGGACCCCACCAAGGGAAGTAATGTTGGACATGCTGATTCCTTTTCATCGAAACTGAACGAACAGAATCCTTTTGGTGTAGTTTACTCTGTAAATACAGACGCTAGTACGATAACAATTGCTACGAGTGGTACAATTTCATGGCCATCACATAGACTGAAGACGATTGGAACTTATTACTTAGGAGAAAATGGTCAAGCGACTCAAACTCCCGGTCCTAATGTAGTTAAGGTATGGGATGCCCACTCGATGGCAACAGTTACCTTAAATATAGGATATGGTGCTGTTCAGTCCAAACGCGGAAATGACAAATCTGCCGGTGGTGGTACTTACAGGAGACGAGGGTCTGATGTAGCATATCCGGGGGAATTTAAACGAATTCTTTCTCCGACAGGAGCGACTGGATATACATTCGACAACGCGACTCAGGTCAATGAAAACCATCTAATCAACCCAGACTTTGGTATATGGCAAAGAGGTATTGGTGTTACGGGTTCGTATACCGGAATCTCCCAAACATATTTTGCTGATCGTTGGTTAAGAGTTTCTCAAACAGGAACCTATGGAGCATATGGAAACAACCCATACCATTCCAATCAGGGATACCTATCAGGTGCGAAACCTGGCGGAATCTCTGCGGGTACTCATAGAACTTTGGACTATAAACTCAAACAAGGTTTGTTTGACAAGAAACAAATTGATGTCGAATCACATCCTGATTATTATGCAATTGTGAAAGGTGCAATTACATATCACGGTGGAACAAACAACAATGAGTACTACAAAGTAGAACAGAGAATTCCAGACGTTACATCATTCGCCGGTAATGTTATGACTGCATCTTGGTACGCTAAGACTGCAACTGGCACTGGTGATATGCTTCTTGCATGGATTCAGAACTTGTCTGGTACAACAGGACCAACACCGGGATCAACCGGAGGCGGACAGTTCATTTCTACTACTCCCTTGGGTGTAACTGCTAACGAATTGTTTACTCCTATCACAAGATTTAGAGTAACTCCAAATTGGTCAAGATATGCCTTCTCATTCTTTGTTCCCGAAGTTTCTAGTTTAGCGGGTGCGTCTGGAAGTGCAACTTCTATTACAAGAGGCACAACAGCAGATCACTTTGCTGCACTCTCTTTCTACACACAACTTACTGCATATCCAACTATTGGAAAGGAAAGCGAAGACTTTAATATTAACTTCCCACATGAGTTGCATCTTGCAAATGTTAAACTAGAGAGAGGAAATATATCCACAGCGTTTAACTATATTAATCCAAATGAAGAACTTAGGAAGTGTCAGAGATTCTACCAAACCAGTTACGAGTATAATATTCCGGTAGGATCGAAGACTATGAAAACGTCCAGTAGGCCGGATACTTCTGGTGTTACCTTTATTGTGCCTGGATTGTTTATTCATCTTTACGAATTCCCAGAGAGAATGAGATTTGTTCCAACATGTGGATTGATTTCACCCACTGGAATACCCAATGAAGGATTCAACCGGGACGTTAAGAAGGATCTTAGACTTGTTGCAGGAACTAAGGGAACTTTGGGTGAGGTTAGAAGTGTTGCTGCAAATTCATCAAATATTAGTTGCTACACAGATACTGCGAATGCTCTTGAGATTAGAGTAATCCGAGGTGCTTCTAGATTAGATACTGTTACGGTTCATTATTTTGCGGATGCGGAATTAAATAACGGCTTACCTACAAAACCAGTAACTACATAATAGAGGAAAGATAATAAATGTCAAATAATGCAAGTTGTAATAATTCAATAATAGATCCCTCCATTTGTGTTCAAGGTGCAGGTGGAATCGGTTCTAAAATTGCAATCACCGTAAACCAAGATTATCATGGGTTTAGTGCAGGGACTGCGGTTCGTTGGGATAGTGCTAAAAATGGAAACACTGCTGGATATAAAGCAGCACAGGCAAATAATGCCTACAATGCAGAAGTTTTAGGCATAGTGTCTTCCGTTCTAAGTCAAAATTCATTTGAACTGACACTTAGCGGTGTTGTTAGAATGAATGATTTCTTTAGCAACACCACCGGGAGCATTCCAGGCGGTAAACAAAACGATGATGTATTTTTCCTGAGTGGTTATACTGCTGGTTGGTTGGATATTCAAAGACCTACTCAACCGGGGTGGGTTGCTAAACCAATAATTACTAGATTTGCAGAAGATGTCAACGGAAATATATTTGGTAGTGTTATTAATTATGTGGGAGCGATCAATGGAGGAAATATTGCAACCTCTCTTGGTCAAATTGTTCCGGTTGGAACTCTTCAGGCATGGTTAGGACAATTTAATAAAGTTCCTCATGGATGGGCATTATGTGACGGAGAAGGATTTAAAGATAGCAATGGGGTTCCCGGAATTTCAGTATCAAAATATCCTGAATACAATTCGACTGTTGGTAAAGAATATGGTTGGGTTGAATGTATTTATACCGGAAACACATCATTAACCGATGGAGACAGAATTAGACAAACTGTCAATAATGGACAGAAACAAATTGTAGGAACAGTTGTTGGTGCTTCTGGTGGAATTAATGAAGACGGAAAAAGATATCTTTTTGTCAGACAGTCCGTTAACGAACACAATGTAGGCGAAAATGTAGAAGAATATATTAATAATAACTTTGCAAAGATAGTAAAGGACACCACCCTCCGAGGAGGTTATCAAGCAAACAATCAATCACAATCCACAGAAGATAATGCCTTTTATTACTTAGTTGGTGTTCGTGATTTTCATGAATTTGAAAAAAGTGATCTTGGTGTTCCATATGATATTATTAAAGAAAGTGGTGAAGTAGAAGGTGGTTCTGTTTTATTCCAAGACAAGAGTAAAAATGCAGGAACCTTCAGTATTCTTACTCCAGATTTAAGAGAAAGATTTGTTCGAGGCGCAAAAGACGAGAGTCAGGTCAGCGATCCAAATTCAGACGGTGTGAAAACAAGAGGTGAAATTGGTGGTAATGAATCTTTCAACCTCGGATTAAATAATAGCATTTTAGGATATGACGGTTATATTAATTCCGACTCAGATAACCAAGCGAATTACATTTCTCAATCAACACTTCCTCCTTATGTAACAGCAAACTGGATAGTAAGAGTAGATCCTAATGCAAGTGCAGCAGTTATTGATCTTCTAGAAATTAAAGACCTTAAACTTACAGACCTCCCAACATCATCATCCGGGGAAGATGTAAATACAATTTTCGTCGAAAATGGTATACTAAAAATAGTTCAATAAGAGGGGACTAACTATATGGCAAACAATCCCCTAAGTCCTACATCTTTTAGTGTAAGCGCCCACCCTTTGATGATCGGAAGTATTGGTGCTACTGGTCCTCTCGGATCAGAGTTATCTGTTGTACAAGGCCCCGTTGGATCATCTGGACCGACTGGTCCTGTTGGACTTTCCGGTCCTTCTGGATTTAGTGGACCCGTTCCAATCGGAATTACATACTCTTCTGGTCAAGGAGGAGATCCCGAGGGCGGGAAACCACATCACTTAATTGTTAGATATTCAGACGGAACAACTTATGATGCCGGTTACTTCAGAGGAGAGACTGGAGAAACTCGTCACTGGATCGTCGGAGAAAATATAGGTTCTGCTGCACGAGCAGGACATCCTGCGACCGGCGGTAGTTGGTTCCAAGAAGCACCCAACGGAAAACTAATTCTTAAAGGATTGACTGGTGGTGGGGGAGTTAGAGTAATTGATGAGGGTGATTCGATCAGAATCGCCTACGATACTTTTGATGCAGTTCAAGTTGTCAATGGAGTAAAAGGTCAACTTGTATTTATGAATCAAGATTCTGCTGGCAATACAGGAATGTCAGGCGCAACATTTACAAACTACTATCCCGGTCCTACTTACTCTTTAGATGTGACAACTATAGGATACAAAGAAATTGCTGGTTTTCTTGATCCGTATAGATTTGATGAGGAAACTTATACTATGATTTATAGAATAAATCCAAATGAATTATTAACGTTTAAGTCAGCAAAAAATAAAACAAGCACAGGAAATACTATACTCATTAATCCAAAAGAAGATTACAGAAGACTATTCGGAGGGCCTTTATTAGATAATAATAAAGCACCCTTCTATAGAATTATAGATTCATCTGCACCCAGTGATGATGTTTTTTCGGTTTTCTTTGGAGAGAAAACCAGTTGTGGGTTTACATTAATGATAAACGCAGACAATAAAACAGAGAGACTCGGTACAGATTCCTTGCCAGTAAAAAATAAACATATAACTTTCCCATCAAACTGGAATTTTCCCAATAACGCTAATCCTCGTCAAGATTCTGGCATAGATATTATACAGTTTATAAGTATTGGTGACGTTGATCCACATACTAACAAAACTGAATGGTATGGTTTATATCAAAGTTCGCAAAGAAATCCATTCAACGGTTAATTTAAGATAGAGGAATAACGTTTGAGTAATAGTGCCCACATCATAGTAATGGGTCCGACAGGACCACGCGGACGAACTGGAGGATCAGATAATCCAGAACAAGCACCCGATGGTATTTCTCTGGGCGCTGGAACCGGACCCAGAGGAGCAACAGGCGCAACAGGAACAACGGGTGCAACCGGAACAACAGGTGCAACAGGTTATGGATTCGGATTACCCGCAACAGGACCAAATGGCGAAGTTAATAATTGGAAATACTATGAATATGCTGGTGTTACAGGAACTCCTCCTCATTCACTATTTTTCCGTCTAGGAACAGGTTCTACCGGAGGTGGAACTGGCGGAGGACACATTCTTGTTGTTCCCGGTGGGGCGCACGGAAATGTTCCCGATACAAGAGGAGTTTACCGTGGAGTTGTTGCCGACATCCGAGGTGCTACTGGACTGACCGCAGAAAATCCAACAGTTCCTTTAAATATAACCACTCTAGGTTTAGATAAAGGTGCAGTTTCCTTACTTGCATCTGCAACAGAAGATGCAAACGGTTTCCAGTCTGCTGCATTCAAGCGTATACAATCAGGCGGTGATGTTCAAATTCAACTGTTTGATAACAGTGCAAACTCAAACATAGTAGATGAAACACTGTACCTAGCAGGAATTGCTGCTAATGCTCCTGATGGAATTAAAGTAGGAGCAACTGGTGAATTGGTTTTCATGACCAGTCTCACGACTGCCGAGGGAGCATCTGGAACTTTTGTAAATGCAAGTGGATGGCCGTTGCCGGCAGATGGTGCAACTGCTCCAAGTGAAACTTTAAGTTTACGTTTAGGTAATCAAAGAGAAGTTATAAAAAGACACGGAAACTATCAGGGTGCTACTGCGTACCCAGTGGGATATTCTGAGACGTTCAGAAAAAATGTAGTAATAGATCCATCTAATGGTAATATTCATAAAGTATATTGTGGTGCAACAACAGGATATATCGTTCTTCCAGATGCAGATGATTACGCTGGTACAACATACGATTCATATTCTAACCTAACAATAATTTTACATAATGCAAAAAATCATGGAATGATTGTTGGTAATCCATTAATTAATAATGGAACCACGGTTGATTATGATGTTGATATTTTTGAAAATAGAAAAATAGAAAAAACACCCTTCTGGTTCGGAACACAAGTTCTTAATAATTACTATTCACTCGGTTCTAATAAATTAATCGACGGTGACGAAGAACTGACTAATGAAAAGAAATGGTCTGACTTTAAGTTTACAGACGGAATTGATATTATCAATTTCCAAAGAATATTAAATGATGATTTATTCCCAACCATTAAAAATAAGTGGGTTTGGAAAGCACTTAACCCAGTAGTGGGTCTTAATAATGATATAAACTTTGAACCAGATCTTTTTGAACTAGGTGCGTGCTGCGATCAGGAAAATGAACTTTGCGAAAATTATGTAACTGCACAACAATGTTCTCTACAGTCGGGTCTGTTTTTTGCAGAAACTTTATGCGAAAATACAAACTGCATTGAGTCGGAAGGTTCTTGTTGTACTTTAGGTGGTTGTATTGAAACGTCTGCAAGTAAGTGCGATTTATTCAACGGGTATTTTGTTCCTGACGCAAATTGTAATACTCCGGGACTAAATTGTAATGACTTTCCATGTGATATACCAACCACTCCAACCGGTGTTTGTTGTTTATACGATAATATTAACGATTGTCAAAGTTGTCTTGAGGTTACTTTAGGACAATGTGATGCCTTTGGAGGAGACTTCAAAGGATATAACACCACATGCGTAGGAAATCCATGTGCATATCTAGGTGAGCAGTGTCCTATGGGCGCTTGCTGTTCTCCAGATCCAATGGATCCTTCTGTTAATCTATGTTCCGATGTAGGAGAAGGTATTTGTGCTAGTCCCCTAAACGGAACATATTATGGAGAAGGATCCGATTGTTGCGATGGAACAGTCAGACCAGCAATATGGTATGGTGTTGCATGTTCGGGTGGACAAATAACTTCAGTAGTTGGTGATAGTCTTGAGGAAGTTCAAACAGAACTTAATGCTAGTGGGGCATCAGAAGCATGTAAGAAGTTCGCACAATGGAATGCTGATGGAGAATATCCTGATAGTTTCCGTCCAGCATATTCTATATGTCCAACTGGAACAAATCAGGATGGAACTCATGCCTCTCCTGCGTTATTAGATGAAGCGTTTTGTGTAAATTGTCCAGAATGTGATTGTGCTACACCAAGACCAACAGAAATTTTAGGAACATGTTGTTTCCCCTATAAAATTCCAACAGACAATGGCATCGCTTGCGATTTCCTACCATATTATGACCGAGGAACATGTGAAGGTGTTGGTGGCGAATGGCAAGCAGATCAAAATTGCGAAGGCGCACCATATGATTGCTTTGGTGAAGGATGTGGAACTGCTGGTGATAATAGCGGAGACAGTGCTTCATGCATCGACTGTAACGAAAAGGGAGCATGTTGCTTAGGACAGTATTGTATTTACAGAAGTGAAAATGAATGTGCAGATGTTGGCGGAACATACCAAGGAAATAATACTTGTTGTCCTGATCAGGGTTGTGACAATCCAGTGGATTGTTGTGAACTTCAGATAGGTGCTTGCTGTAAAGATGGAGTATGTCAGTCTAATTTCCATCCAGTAGTTTGCAGAAATTCCGGAGGAATTTTCCAAGGACTCGGTAGTAGTTGCTCCGATTCAAATATTGATTGTTGCGATGATAGTTCTGGTGCTTACGGAGCATGTTGCTGTGATGGTTGTGATTGTGAAGATAACCTTACTGCACAGGAATGTGCATCTAAGAATGGAACTAATGGTTGCAGTAATTGCAATCACATTCCTTATGGAAACTGTTTTGATACTTGCGCCGGGGCCGGGAGCGGATGTCCGGATTGTCAGGGATATGATGAGAACAAAGGTTCTTGGGACATTTTCATTCCTGCCGAATCATTGGGTAGTTCCATCGTTAATGATGGTCCTTAT
>MDTC01265492.1_pt1 | contig 11676 bp, 12 predicted proteins | sample 811181 | NCBI WGS metagenome assembly MDTC01 (sample SAMN05326644, study PRJNA326480) | marine metagenome | isolation source: seawater | place: Pacific Ocean: North | collected 2011 | reverse complement strand
GACATCACAATTATCTCCGCTCAAATAAAGATATCCGCTACCGTGCTTTTCCGTGGTTAAAGTTTATCTCCTTCCTTTTGATTTTCTCTGCGTTCAATCGTCTTCTATCAGTTCCTTGAGAAGTTTCTTTCCCTTCCCGTTATCCGGGTTAATGGCCAATAGATAATCGAACCTCTGCATGACTTCATCTTTACTAACTCATTAAATTTTGAACGGTATTGAAGATATTGAGCTTCCGCTAGCGCCATAAGCGCCTCTTCCTGAAATGGATTAAGTAAAATCACTTTTGTGTAACATTAGATATTCTATACGATTTATAATTTCTTATCAGACATGGCAATAATGTTTTTTGAAGTCACCAAGAAAGACCATCTCAAAGCTGACACCTGTTATCGAAAAAACAAATTTGAGGAATGATACATGCAGATGACAATAGATATTTTACATGCCTGTTTTGGTAATTCCTTATTTCCGACTACCTGCCCTAAACATCGAAAGCAAAGTCCATACTGACAAATAGCGATAAATTTTAATTAATAAAATAATTGAATGGGAAGATAAATATAGTACTGGAGTATCAATAATTGATGAAGAGCACAAGAAGCTTATTGACATTGTAAATAAGGTAATTATTGCAAGGGGGCACAGCAACAATCCGGAAAAAATATCTAAAATATTAAATGAAATGATGAAATACACACATGAACATTTTAAAAACGAAGAGGCATATATGATAGAGTTTAATTTTCCAATGTATCAATACCACAAAGAAGAACACCTTGATTTCTCCATTAGAACGCTCTCGTATCAAAGCAGAGTAACCAACGGTGATTTTGATGTTGCAAACGGAATACTTGAATACCTAAAGCGGTGGCTGCTTAACCATATTCAAAGGACTGATAAAAAATATTCTGACTGCTTCAAGAAAAACGGGCTCAAATAAAATATTAAGCAGATTTATATCTTAAAAACTAGCTTACGTATTATTTGAATAAACCGGAGTAAACATTGAAAGAAAAAAAGTGTACTTATTGAAGACAACCCAGACCATTCGGAATTGATCACAGAAGCCCTTGGGGATGAGGACAAAGAAAACAACATTATCTTGTTAAATGACGGCATGAAGGCTATTGATTATTTTCAGGAATATAGTATTGAAAGCCAGATAGAGAACAGAATCAAGTTAATTGCAATATACCTTAAATTGTCAAAAATCAACAGAATGGATCTCCTTAAGTTTTTTAAAGAGAATTCAAAGTATAGCAAAATATCCACAATCATTTTCAGCAACTTCTGACCAGGAAGCGATTGATGAAGCGTATAAAAATGGAGCAAACGGTTATTTTGTTAAGCCTGTTGATCATAAAGAATTTGCTGAAAAGATTAAAATCTTGAAAAAATGCTATTAAATTCAGCTATGTTTCAGCATAATTCACTTCCCGCCTGACAATCAATAAATATTAATCAACCTGAATATTTCATTATTTAATACCTTCCCTGTCTGCCAGTTTGCTATGCGAAAATACATTAGTTGTTATATCTGTTTTCTCCCCGGTCAACTCACATCAAAATTTACGACTAGAAATCCCGGGATGAAAATGGTATGTTTCTCATCATGTGTGTTGTTCTGATATTATCTTAACTGTTTAATCTGTTTAAAACTCGGAGCTTACCTATATGTTAAAAAGAGATAAAAAAGCTGAATTTCTTGAGATCGGTATTGTCTCCATGAAATATCAATTTACTACCGAAAAAAAATTCAGCAAAAGTTCACTATCCAAATCCAAATATATGAAGTTATTAGAACTGCAGGGCAGTGACCCGGTAAAAGTTATGGCAGAAGAGGATACCAACAAGAATTGGTGGATGTTTCAGGATGAATTCTTTATTGAAGATGAAGAGCTGAATGCGGATGATGTAAAAGCCTTTGCCCTCAAAGGAATTAGAAAGAAAAAATAAGAAGCTGTATGTTTTAAGCTGCCTACCACTGCATTTCGATTGCTTCACCTTTATAGTTCCAAACCACCATTTTAAATTACCAGTTTCTTACACAAAGCCACTAAGGGTAAAGATTATATATTAAATTACCATGGCCAATTATTATAACTTAAACGTATCAGACACCATCAATTCGATAGGTACTTCTCAGAAAGGTTTGTCTGTAGAAGAGTCAAGTAAAAGACTGGAAGAGTATGGCAGTAACGAGCTTAAACAGAAAGAAAAGATTTCACCGTTCCAAATTTTAATCAGGCAGTTTACCTCATCTATTGTTTTCATCCTCCTGACAGCCCTCATCATCTCTCTTTTGATCGGAGAAAAACTGGACGCTATTGTCATCTCAACTATAGTCGTCCTTAATGGAGTATTTGGCTTCATTCAGGAATTTAAGGCAGAAAAAGCTATTGAGGCGTTGAAAAAGTTAACTGCGCTGAAAGCAAAGGTCATCAGAGACGGAAAAGAGTCGGAGATAGATTCAAGAGAGTTAGTTCCTGGAGATATAATACTTTTAGAGACCGGAAGCAAGGTTCCCGCCGACGCAAGGCTGATTGACATTGCTGCATTCCAGATTGACGAAGCATCATTAACCGGAGAATCGGTTCCGTCCGACAAAACTACTGATCCTCTTAAGAATAATATATTGGTAAACGATCAGAAGAATATGGTGTTTATGGGCACAATTGTAACAAGAGGCCACGCAATGGCCGTTGTTACCGGTACCGGTATGGATACTGAAATTGGCAAAATCGCTGACATAGTCCAGGACGTAGAAGAGAAGTTGTCTCCTTTACAGGTAAAACTGAAGAAGTTTGGCAGATGGCTCGGCATTGTAACTATTGGGATCTGCCTGGTTGTCTTTGGAGTAGGAGTTCTGAGGGAATATCTGATTACAGCTCTGTTTGAAAGATCCTTTGTGGCTGAAATGTTCCTGGCTTCTGTGGCCCTGGCTGTTGCGGCCATTCCTGAAGGCCTCCCTGCTATTGTGACTATCTCTCTGGCTTTTGGTGTCAGAAGGATGGCAAGCCGAAATGCCTTGATCAGAAAGCTTCCTGCTGTTGAAACACTCGGCTGCACCAATATCATCTGTTCCGACAAAACAGGAACTTTAACAAAAAACGAGATGACCGTCAGGGATATTTATGCCAATAACACACTTATAGAGGTCACCGGTGATGGTTATACACCGGAAGGCAGTTTTATACAGGCAGGCGATGAGGAGGTAAACATTTCAGATCTGGAACTGTTATTCAGAAGCAGTACACTGTGTAATGATTCGAGGTTGAACTGCAATGAAAGATGGGAGATATTCGGGGATCCTACAGAAGGTGCATTACTTGTCTCTGCCGGTAAGGCCGGTTTTAAGAAGAGTGAATTGGAGAACCGATTTCCCAGGACAGATGAGATTCCTTTTGATTCAGAAAGGAAATGTATGACAACTATACATAGGGTTAACGAGGAAAACACTGCTTATGTTAAAGGAGCGCCGGATGTAATCCTTGTTAAATGTAGATATATTTCCATAAACGGCCAGATAAAAGAATTAACCGGAGAGGACAGAAAGAGAATCCTGGATACTAACCATGAGATGGCAAACAGGGCCTTGAGGGTTTTAGGGTTTGCGTATAGATCATTAAACGCAAAATATACACCTGAGCCTGAAGAAATTGAAAGGGATTTAACCTTTATTGGTCTGCAGGCTATGATCGACCCACCAAGAGAAGAGGTCAGAGAATCAATTGCAAAATGCAGGTCGGCAGGCATCAGTACTGTCGTAATTACAGGGGATCACAAATTAACTGCTATTGCTATTACGAAAGAGTTAGGCTTGTTTAAAGATGGAGACAGGGCGTTAAGCGGCGAAGAGTTAGATAAATTAAGTGATGATGAGCTCGATGAGATTGTTGAAAGCGTTGCAATCTGCGCAAGGGTCAGCCCGGAACACAAGGTCAGGATCTTAAGCGCCTTGAAAAAGAGGGGACATGTTGTTGCAATGACAGGAGATGGAGTAAACGATGCCCCGGCTTTAAAGAGATCTGATATCGGAATTGCAATGGGGATTACCGGAACTGATGTCGCCAAGGAAGCCTCTGATATGGTACTTACAGATGACAACTTTGCTTCGATTGTAAATGCGGTAGAAAATGGAAGAGGAATTTACAGCACCATTAAGCAATTTGCCCAATACACACTCTCTTCAAATTTTGGAGAGATACTTGTTATTTTCCTGGCAATCCTCATTGGATGGCCCCTCCCGTTGATCGCTATTCAAATACTCTGGGTAAATTTGCTGACAGACGGCCTGCCTGGACTGGCACTTGGTCTGGATCCTTTCAGCAAAGACATTATGAAGAGACCGCCCAGAAAGAGAGAAGAAGAGATAATGTCTAAAGACGTTATCTACAACATTGCAATAGTCGGTGTTGTGATGGGAGTAGGAACACTGTTTTTGTTTTACGGTTATGGGGTCGAGACCGTCAAGGCTAAATCCATTGCCTTCACTACTCTTGTAATGTTCCAGTTATTCAATGTATTAACTTACAGAGCAAAAAACTTTAAAATAGATTTCAAGACAAGTAAATATTTAACCGTTTCAGTTGTGATTTCACTGTTGATGCAGTTTGCTGTTCTTTATACTCCTTTAAACGTCGCTTTTAAAACTGTCCCTCTTGGGATGGTTGACCTGATTATAATATTTCTGGTATCAAGCTCATTGTACCTTACACTTGAAACAAGGAAGATGTATCTGAACTATCTGGATACAAAGAGTTCAGGAGAATAGCCGCAGGGTTTTGTGATTTACGAATTACTATTTCAGATATTAGGTTTAAAAGGATAGGGAGGAGCGAAAAATGGAAACATTCGTCATAATAGCAACTGTCAGTGTGGAGTTCATATTTCTTTTCTGGTTTATCCTGAAAGTAAGAGATGAGAACCGCAGGCTTTTAAAGAAACAGGAAGAGTTATTAACAAAGATCTAGGAAGCACAGAACGAGGGGTTTAAGGTATTGAAAGAGGGGCAAAGCATGCTGTCAAAAACCATGTATAAACTTGATCTGGAAGAGAGAGCTGGGCTGAAGACATTGGAAGAGATATCTAAAAAAACCGGGGAGAGAAAAGAGGAGAAGCCGGAACAAAAATAACCTTAGCAATCGCTTGTAATATCCTGCTCATCTTCGTTGTTACTTGCCTTTTGTGTATCTTTCATCTATAATTTTACTGCGTTTTTCTCAATCTGACTTTCCATTGATGTGTGTTTTGCATGCAATCATTCCCTTTTTGTTATACTACCATGCAATAACAAACGTATGTTTTATCATTTATGAAATATTCTAATAATTGAGCTGAGGTATTTTTATGGGTATGTTAGGTGCCGCACTGGTTTATGTTGGTTTTGTACTGTTTATGAATGGCCTGGAGACTCTTGGGAAACTCAAGGCCAGTCATGTTATCCCGATGAATTTATTTACCGGCACACTTATTGTTGCCGGAGCGATAAGGACGGTACTGCTCCACGGAGAGGGAATCACTCCCTATTTCTATGCAATGCAGTCACTCCTGTTCGGGTTCACCTATTTATGGGTTGCCATTAACTCTATATGGAACCTGGAAAATGATGGGTTGGGCTGGTATTGCATGCTGGTTACTGTAGTAGCAGTACCAACTGCATTCACTACCTTACCGGATACCGGTATGTTAGTACTCTGGTTGATGTGGGCAAGCCTGTGGTTTATGTTCTTCCTCCTGTTAACCCTTCGAATAAAAATTGCAAAGATTACTGGATACTGGACAATTGTCAATGCTATTGTGACAGGTACAGCAGGGTATACTATCCTGATTAAAGTTTGGCCGTGGCTGTAGCCTTTTCGGTTACTTTGTAATTTATTATAGGAAAATCATTCTATTTATTACATTTCTGAAAGGAATATATTATGTCAAAAAATGCCCTGGTACCAATATCAGACGGTTGTGAAGAGATTGAAGCGTCATGTATTATTGATGTCCTGAGACGTGCGGACACTGATGTGACAGTAGCATCAGTTGGTAATTTGCAAATAACTACGTCGAGAGGAATAAAAATAATTGCAGATCGATTAATCTCTGAATGTGCCAATGAATCGTATGATCTGATTGCTTTGCCAGGCGGAATGCCCGGTGCGGAACGTCTGCGAGACTCTAAAGAGTTGACGAAATTGTTGATACACCAGCAACAGGACGGAAAATTGTTTGCCGCAATATGTGCTTCTCCCACAATAGTATTACATCACCACGGACTCTTGGATGATCTAAAGGCAACTGCGTATCCGGGCTTTGCCGAACAGCTTAAAAACAGCGAATCTATTGAGTCACGAGTAGTAGTAGACGGTAATTGCATAACCAGCCGAGGACCCGGTACAGCCATGGAGTTTTCTTTAAAACTGGTTGAAGTACTTTATGGAGAAGATATGGCAAAAAAAATTGCAGATACCATGCTGGTTGATTTGTAAGGAGAGACATTAGTCACTTGTCATTTGTCGCTGTTTTTGTAGTGTCAGCTTGTGGTTTTGTAAGGGGAGTTACCTTTCCATTAAGAACACAACCCCTGCATGATGGATCACACTTTACTCTCAGCCGATTGCAATAATAATCACGTGTCAGATGGGGGCAATCCCAACTCATTTTTAACCTCGAAGAAATTCATTAAAATATCATCGTTAATCTGCGGAAATCCGTGTCCTATTCCTAATCATGCACTTAAAAACTCTTTCTCACCTGTAATCAAATCTTCACATGTCTCTCTTCTCCTTATCGTAGAGAAGCTACTACCATCCACCAATATTTCACACGTACGCGGTCTTGTATTGTAACTTGAACTCATAGTAAAGCCATATGCGCCGGCGCTGAAGAATGCAATCAGATCACCCTCCTTTACATCAGGAAACCATCGCTCTTTTGCAAGAACGTCACTGCTCTCACACACAGGGCCTACTATATCCACCAACTCCAACTTATCATCATCACCCTTCTCTTCTCCGGGATGCTCTACTTCCTGCATCGGTACATCAGTATTCACAGGCCACGCCCTGTGAACTGCATCGTACAGGGATGGACGTGCAAGGTCATTCATAGCAGCGTCACAGATAACAAATTTCTTCCCCCATGTGGCAACCTTTATATAGGTCGTTTTAGTTACCAGTATCCCTGCATTTGCAATAATAAATCTTCCGGGTTCCATTACAACCTTACAACCGAGTATCTTTATTAAGGGCACAATGTCTGCCGCATAATCACGAGGCCTTTTCACCTTCTCTCCCGTATACGACATACAGTAACCGCCTCCTATATTGACGTATTCAATACCTTCTTTACCTTTCTCGTCGAGTGTTTCCTGAACAAATTTATATACTTTTTCAAGGCCCTGAACATAAGGCCCAGTTGAATAGATCGGTGAGCCTAGGTGTACATGTATGCCTTTTAGATCTATATTTTTATAATTATTAATATCCTTTATTAACTGACTGGCGCTTTCAAAATCGATGCCGAACTTGTTCTCCTTCTTACCGGTAGTTGTCTTATCATGTGTCTTGGCATCAATGTCGGGATTGATCCTCAGAGCGACCTTCCCTCTCTTGCCAAGAGATCCTGCTATTCTGTCAATATTTGCCAGTTCTGCTGGAGACTCGACATTGAACATGAAGATATTATTTTCCAACGCATATTTTATCTCTTCCGAAGTTTTGCCTACCCCCGCAAATACAATCTTGTCTGGACTCACACCCACTTTCAATACCCGGTATAGCTCGCCACCGGAAACTACGTCAAACCCTGAACCGGCATCAGCCAGCACCTTAATAACTGACAGATTAGAATTGGCTTTAACGGAGAAACATATGAGAGGGCTCACATCTGCAAATGCATCCCGAATCTCTCTATAATTTTTCAGAATTAAATTTTTGCTGTAAACATATGCTGGTGACCCTGCTTCTTCTACAATATCTTTTATCTTTACGTCTTCACAAAACAGTTCATTATTCCGGTAATCAAAAAAATCAAAACTAGTCATTCATCTCTCCATATATTCAAGCCGTCTGCTTTTTCAACTTCTTCTCCCATGCACTTATCTGTCTCTTAACAGACGGAGGAGATGTCGAGCCATGGCTTTTAAATTGTTTAATATAATTCTTCACACCCAAAACTTTATAAACATCCTTGCCAATCAAAGACGAATGTTTCTTAAAGTCCTCCAGGCTTACATCACATAGCTCCTTACCGCTTTTGCCACACTGGCCAACCAGTTTACCGACAATCTCATGAGCCTCACGGAATGGAACGCCTTTCACAACAAGATATTCCGCCAACACCGTTGCATCCAGGAACCCTTTTCTACAGCTGTTCTCCATATTATCAAGCTTCAGAGTTGTCTTGTTTATCAACTCTTTAAGGATAGAGAGGCAGTTCTTTACCGTGTCGGAAGAGTCAAATATCGGCTCTTTGTCCTCCTGCATATCTCTGTTATAGGAGAGAGGCAGGCCCTTCATTAACGTAAGAAGAGAGAACAGATTACCATACACACGTCCGCATTTACCTCTGATCAGTTCAAGTATGTCCGGGTTTTTCTTCTGCGGCATAATACTAGAACCCGTACAGTAGGAATCATCAATATCCAGAAAGTCAAATTCCTGACTCGACCAGATAATCCACTCCTCACAAAATCTTGAGAGATGCATTGAGATTATGGACAATGCGGAAGCATATTCCAGACAAAAATCTCTATCGCTCACAACATCAAGACTGTTGTTAAAAACAGAATCAAAACCAAGGAGCTTACTCGTGATCTCAGGTTTTGTATCGAGTGTTGTACCTCCCAGAGCACATGCACCAATTGGTGATTGATTCAGACGTTTCAGGCAATCAGCTAGTCTCGTGCGGTCACGCTCCAGCATCTCTACATATGCCAGGAAGTAGTGCCCTACCAGTATCGGTTGAGCGTGCTGAAGGTGCGTAAACCCAGGCAGTATACCATCCCATATCGGTTTGGCTTTTTTTACAATCTCCTGCTGAAGAAAAATGATGATGCTCATCATCTCCTGAATCTGATCGCGAGCCCAAAGACGCAGGTCCAAAGAAACCTGATCATTTCTGCTTCTGGCCGTATGGAGTTTCTTTGCGACATCACCTATACGCTTCACTAAGGCTGACTCTATATTCATGTGTATATCTTCATGCTCAGCCTTGAACTTGAACTTTCCGGATTCGATATCCTTCAAAATACCTTTCAAGCCTTTGATAATCGCACCTTTCTCTTTATTCGTTATCAGTTTGCATTTCGCAAGCATCGTAGTATGCGCGATGCTCCCTTCAATATCGTATTTATACAAACGGCTATCAAACGATATAGATTCCGTAAAAGATTCGACTGAAGAAGCCGTCTTCTTTTTGAATCTTCCACCCCATGCTTTTTTAGTTGCCATTGTTCTTTGCTTCCAATTTAATTAATCTTAATAAATCCTGAGGTAATATATCCAAAGGTGTTGTACGTGTCAAGTTCTATATACATTCTAGAGGCTATCTAAATCTCAATTACTATTTAACTTAGAACATAAGGCACTCAATCAGGATAAGATTTTTTCCGAGAACGAGACATTCACCTTGCATAAATAAAAGTTATATTTATACTCATCCATTATGAAGGTATTAGGAATTGAAACGTCAAGTTTTGTCGGAAACATAGCGGTCTGTGATGGCAATAAAGTCGTCGCCAGGAAGTCGTATGGCAAGAACTTTAGCCACGGCAAAGAGATTATCTCCTCTCTTGAATCGCTGTTTAACGAAATCAAATGGGAAGCGAGCGATATAGACTTGATAGCCGTCAGCACCGGCCCGGGCTCTTATACAGGGCTTAGAGTAGGCGTTACATGTGCGAAAACACTTGCGTATGGATTGGGAACGCCTGTCATTGATGTCCCGACGCTGGACGTATTAGTAGAGAATGTAAAGGGTAATGGTGCTAAAACTATCTGCCCTGTTCTTGATGCGAAGAGGAAGAGTGTATACGCTTGCATTTATGAGAGAAGCGGTAATAAAAGCAGGAAGAGTACAGATTTTTTGATTATTTCACCTGACAGTCTCACTGATATTTTGCCTGAATCCACCTTAATCTTCGGAGACGGAATAGCGCCCTATAGAAAGATCTTCACACAAAAGAACCTCACAATAGTAGATGATGAAAAGCTGGGTATTGCTGATGCGGCTGATATTGTCAGATTAGGCTTGAAAAGGTATGAACAGGGTATGCGCTGTGAAGTTAATGCGCTGGCTCCACTATATTTGAGAAAATCAGAAGCGGAAGAACGACTGAAGGAGAGTTGCTAGCAGAATTACTTCCAACTACAGCAGTAACTTTTGGAAGGCTTAATTCGTGCTAAAGGACAGACCTGCCTCAGGCATGGCCTTCCGCTACCATTAAATTAAATGACATCATCTTTTACGGCCTGGACATTTACTGCTCTTCAACAGAATCAGCCAACACAACAACCTTATTTCCTCTGACTTCCATAAAGCCTCCGCACAGAGCCATTGTAGTTACTTTCTCACCGGGCTCCGTAATCTTAAACGGACCCGGTTCAAGTGATGTTACAAGTGGCGTATGATGAGCCAGAACACCCAGATGCCCACTGGTACCATGGGCAACGATAGCGGTTACTTCTTTACTATAGACTATCTTCTCCGGAGTGATTACATCTAAATTATAAGTACTTTCTGCCATTATTTTAAATTAACCTCGTTAATAGAGTGTTTAATTAATTTGATTATAATGGAAAGCTATCTGCCCGAAGGACAGAAAATTTATTCCTTAGCTTCCATCTCTTTTGCTTTTTCTACAACCTCTTCAATACCACCTACCATGTAGAACGCCTGTTCCGGCAGATGATCATGTTTGCCGTCAAGTATTTCTTTAATACTTCTTACGGTATCTTCGATCTTAACGTATTTACCTTTTATGCCGGTAAACTGTTCTGCCACGAAGAAAGGCTGTGACAGGAATCTCTGCAATCTTCTGGCTCTACCTACAAGCAGTTTATCCTCTTCCGACAGCTCTTCCATACCCAAAATGGCAATGAAGTCCTGAAGGTCGTTGTAGCGCTGCAAGACTTTCTGCGTGTCTCTTGCGGCATTATAGTGTTCCTCTCCAACTGTGAGCGGGTCAAGAATACGTGAAGTTGACTTCAACGGGTCAACCGCAGGGTATATACCCATCTCCGCAATCTGCCTTGATAACCATATTGTGGAATCCAAATGAGGGAATGTTGCAACCGGAGCAGGGTCTGTAAAGTCATCCGCAGGTACATATATAGCCTGCATTGAAGTAATAGAACCCTTCTTGGTTGATGTAATTCTCTCCTGCAAGTCACCCATCTCATTAGATAGAGTTGGCTGATAACCCACAGCAGAAGGCATACGTCCCAACAGCGCTGACACTTCTGATCCAGCCTGTACGAAACGGAATATGTTATCTACGAATAACAGTACATCCTGCCCTTCAGAATCTCTGAAATCCTCTGCCATGGTAAGCCCTGACAAGGCAACTCTCAATCTCGCACCAGGAGGTTCGTTCATCTGTCCAAACATGAGAACGGTTTTATCCAAAACTCCGGACTCTTTCATTTCAAGCCAGAGGTCATTTCCCTCTCTCGTTCTTTC
>MDTC01252510.1_pt1 | contig 11676 bp, 10 predicted proteins | sample 811181 | NCBI WGS metagenome assembly MDTC01 (sample SAMN05326644, study PRJNA326480) | marine metagenome | isolation source: seawater | place: Pacific Ocean: North | collected 2011 | reverse complement strand
TTTCAATCCGCCGCTTGGGTTAATGCAGGTTTCACCGTCATTTCTACGACCTCGCGATTCTCTTGCAAACAGCCCTCCTTCACCGCGCTTGGCAAACCCTAGATCTTCGGTGGCCAGCAATTCTGCGATAGTAAAACAATCATGTACCTCGGCTAAATCGATATTGCTGGGAGTCAGGTTAGCCATCGAATAGGCCCTTTTAGCAGCTAATTGTGTGGCAACTAATTGAGTAATAGAAGGTCGGTCATGTAGGGCTAAATAGTCAGATGCGGCTGCAGAGGCGTGAATCCATACAGGATCTTCAGTGAACTGTCTGACGACATGGTCAGCAGCAAGTATGACACAAGAAGCTCCGTCTGACGTTGGACAACAGTCGTACAACGTGAGTGGGTCTGCTACCATAAATCCGTTCTTGGCTTTGTCAAATGTTACATCTTTCCGAATGTGTGCTACTGTATTATCAAGTCCGTGGTAGTGATTTTTGACACTAATGTGTACTAAATCGTCGTGGCTTGATTCGAACTCATGAAAATACCGACGCGCCATTAATGCATAGGTTCCTGGAAAGGTAAGTCCTGCCAGTCTCTCCCATTCAGTATCACCTGATACCCCAAGCCAAAACCGTTTCCGTTCGGGGGTCAAATCGTTCATTTTTTCTATTCCACCAGCGATAACGACATCCGCTTGACCACTCTTAATTGCCATCCATGCGTCTCTTAGCGCAAATCCAGACGATGCGCAGGCATTTTCTACTCTTCGCACAGGCTTACCTTGCATTCCGGAGTGCTCAGTCAGTAATGCTGCTGTGTTGCCTAACTGGCCACCACCAAAGGCGACACTGCCAATAAAAGCTTCATCTATCTGACTTGGTTGGAAATCTTTGTCTACGCTGTCGTAAGCACTGCGAGCTGCTTCTGCCCACATACCTTTCATACCGAGTTGATGATTGCCATATTTGGTTTGGCCAGCACCGACTATGGCAACATCAACCATGCCTATCCCAGTGGTACGTAGCATTTGAGTAAAGCGGTTGAATGTAACCCAACTACATAGTTTATTTGATTGGGGGAGTTTTGCATAGATACTAATAACATAGTCTCTCCGCGTAGAATCATGCTAAGACAATGTAGAGACAATGGATGTGAAACTAAGTTCTTCATAGGCAGTAATTGTCACGTTTGTAACGAGGAAGGCAAATTCATTATGAGTGATCGTGAATCGCAATCACTCGGTAGAATACTAGCCCTAGTATTACGTCATGCTCCGGAAAAATTCGGTGTAGATATGGACATAAATGGCTGGGTAAACACAAGGGAATTATCCGATGCAATTTCCAATCAACGAAGACACTACCACTGGCTGAGAGGATGGCATTTTGAAGCCATTGCCAATTCAGATGAAAAAGGTAGATATCAAGTCGAGGGGGAGATGATTAGGGCGACATATGGTCATTCTATAGAACTAGAACTGGACCTACCAACCGATGATATTCCAGAAGCATTGTTTTGGCCGTGTGAGCCAGATCAAGTAGCAACGATTCTTGAGCTTGGTATTACTGCCGGCGACCGACAACACGTACACTTGTCCAAAACCATCGCTAAAGCCATGGAAGCTGGTCACGTGAGGATTGACCGGCCTGCAATCATTGAAGTTGATACAACAAGAGCAATTGCTGATGGTAACACAATATTTAGGGCAGGCAAATCGGTGTTTTTAGTCACGGATATGCCCTCTGACTACCTATACCAGGTGGAGGGTGATGATCCAGTGATTACTGAAATAGTTGCTCGATGGGAAGCCGAGGAAGAAGAGTGATCTATTCGTTTTTGGCCCCACAAGAAGGACAAAAGTCTAGTTCAGGATCTAGAGCAGAACCACATTTTTGACAATTAGCTACACCTAGAGTTAGTGCTTGAGATTTGGTTGCTGGCGGGGGGGCTTCTTGGCCAACTTTTTGACTCACTAAGACTAATGGGTCAATACCGTGACTAAGCAATTCATTGTATCTATTTTTGAAAATGATTGCTTCCTGTATTGCTGTCTCTAGCTGTAGAATTCTTTCATTACGCTCAATTTTGTCCTCAATTTGCATTGCTTCATCCAAACTTGCCTGGAGATGTCGCATGAACTCTTCCACTAATGGACCGTCTGACATGATAAGACTGTACATACCCTTATTCATGAATCCTTGTGAGTGGCAATAGTATTGAGTAAGCAATAGTTGGCAAGTGTATGGCCGAGGTTGTGGTAGTCAAGTTCGGCGGTGGTCTGATTACTAACAAATCAAAACTATGCACTCCGATGCTTGAAACAATCGATAATTTGGTTGAAGTAATCGACCGCATTATTAACTGTGGATTGAAGGTAATAGTCGTGCATGGGGCAGGCTCCTTCGGACACTTAAGAGCCAAGTATTGGCGGTTGAATGAAGGGATGGTTGATGGTCATAAATTCGCCCCCCAAATTGACTGTCAAAACCAATATCAGGCTGTTAGTCTAGTTCGTAAAGATATGCTTACATTGAACTCGATAGTTTGTGACGCCTTCACGAAAAGGGGCATTTCAACTAGATCACTGCCTCCCCACCAGTGGGCTAAGAATACCGGTAGTAACTTTAGCGGAGAAATCTCGACAAGATTTGCTGCTGCTGAGGATGTAATCGTAACATTCGGTGATGTTGTAGATTGTGATATTGGTGAATTCGGTATTCTATCTGGTGATGACTTGGTGGTAAGAATCTGCCGAGATATACCGCAGGTGTCAAGATTAGTTTTTGCCGTAAAAGGGGTTGATGGTATCCTTAGTAAACCACCAAATGTCGCAACAGATGAGGATTTGATTCACGAATGGTCTCCTTCAGTATCCTACTCGGGAGTTCATGACACGGATATTGATGTTACCGGAGGCATCGCACTCAAGGCCAATCGTGGTGCAGAAGTTGCATCTATGGGGATTGAGGTTGTCATCATTAACGGTGAAAAACCTGAGCGGCTATTTGATGCTTGTCTGGGTAAAAGCACACGCGGAACAAGAATCCTCGACAAATAGCGTTTTCAATAAGGGAACTATTCATTTATCGAGTTCTACTGCAATGCATGGTGATGGCTTGGCAGGATACCAGATAGATGATGTTCCGTCGGTTAAAATTGATGACGAACTTAGGCAAGTTTTGGTCAACAATTCAGCAGATAGCGAGCAAATTTCTCTCATGTCAGAAGCAGTTATTATGGTCGATGAAAACGATCAAGTTATAGGCGAGGCGTCAAAAGTCTCAGCACACTATCAGGCAGGCGTTCTTCACCGAGCGTTTAGCGTGCTATTATTCGACCTAGACGGCAAGCTGCTGTTACAGAAACGGGCTGATGACAAAGTAACCTTCCCCGGAGTTTGGGCAAACTCTTGTTGCTCTCATCCCCTCAACTCAGCAGATGAACTGGAATCGACCGATTCCATGGGAGTCAAGCGTGCAGCAATCCGGAAACTTCACCAAGAACTGGGTATTGAACCATCCCAGCTTGATATTAATGATTTTCACTTTATCACCAAGATGATGTATTCTGCACGTATGAATGCAGATTGGATAGAGCGAGAAATTGACCACATCTTAGTCATCCAAGCGGACGTTAATTTGTCAATTAACAAAAACGAGGTGTCCAAAACAAAGTGGGTTAGTCAGGAACAACTACATCAAATCCTGTCTGGCAATGAGCAGATAGGTGGCGAGATTGCGCCATGGTTCAGGTGTATTGCCGAGAGAATAATGTCCGATGAGTGGTGGTCTGCAGTCGGCGAACCGACAAAATTAGCCAGTTTACGCGACGATATTATTCATGATATGGGCGATGTTTCAGACATGCTGTCATATTCCTCAGGAGCCGGCTTAACGACCTCAATAATGGAGGTAAAGCCCCTGGTAGAGCAAAGGATTTCAGACAGCCTTTGTGCATCAAAACACTCTCGCCTCTCCAACGCTATGATGCACTTAATCGACGGCGGAGGTAAGAGACTTAGAGCGACATTACCATGGTTAGTAGGTAAAGCCGTTGGTGAGTCACATTTTGGCTTGTTAGATGTGGGTGCGGCAATTGAGATTGTCCATAACTTTACCCTAGTGCATGATGACATAATGGACGACGATGATACACGCCGAGGGCTTAATGCCGTTCATATTGAATACGGTTTACCGACTGCAATCAATGCCGGTGATGCCATGCTTGCCATCGCATTCGAAAGGTTAGTTGGGGCTAAGGGCCTAGACGACAAAGATGTTGGTGCCATGGTTAATCGTTTGGCATGGATGGTTAGGCGAGTCAGTGAGGGTCAACAATTAGATATCGAATTTGAAGATAGAATCGCTGTATCCGAGAGTGATTACTTTGAAATGATCGAAGGGAAAACTGCAGTAATGTTCCTCACCTGCGCAGAAATAGGCGCCCGCATGTCTGGTGCAGATGCTGCAACAATCCAGTGCATGGCTGATTGGGGTCTAGCTGTTGGATTATGTTTCCAACTAATGGATGACTTAATCGATGTGTTATCAGACTCTGATACGTTAGGCAAACCGGCTGGCTCAGATTTGGCTCAAGGTAAAAGGACGCTTATGGTCATACATGCACTTTCACAACCTGATTCGCCGGAACTTGATAATTTGCGTTCAGTATTAGGTAAGGGAGAAGCAGCAACACAGGCGGAAATAGATCTTGGTTTGGCTGCCCTAAAGTCCATTGGTTCGGTAGATTATGCTCGAGAAAAGGCGGAAGAATACCACCAAAAGGCGCATTCATGCTTAGACAGGTTACCCAACACCCCTGCTTTGTTGGCCCTTCGTGAACTCACTGATTATCAGCTCAACAGGATTAGTTGATTATCTCGACAGGGTCGTTAATTTTCACGGCCCCCTCTTTGACAACTTTGGCATACCATCTGGTCAGGTTTGGGAATTTTTTGTGTGATATTGTGTTGAACTTTCCATCGGTGAAGGAATCTTTGATGGTTTTACAAGGGGGAGAATCTTGAGTTATTACTAGCTCAACATCAGGGAATACAATTCTCACCCCAGGCGCTATTTCACCTATTGCTAATCCGTTAATGAGGATATTTTCGCCAGTGCTACCTGGACTAATTGGATGCCCTTCATTATTGAGTTGCTCAATTATCTCTTGTTGAAGGAGACAAACTGCTTTGTCGGTTCCACCGTGGTGCTTCAAGTCGTTTTGCTTGTCACCATCACAGCCGTTTTTACCGATTATTAGTAAATCCACGGGGTTTTTTGGGACACCACCATTTGAGGTGTGCAAACCAGTTATTCTGGCTGTCATGTTCCTCAGTCAGAGTAATATGATTCTGGATTTGGTTCAGGTTTCAAACCTTTTCTTGTTCTAATCTCACCAACAACTTTGTCGAATAACTGTGGAGGTAGGGGGTCGAATCCGAGATTTTCAGTATTCCAAACTGCTCTACCTTGGGATGCAGCGCGTATGTCGTTAGAGAAACCAAAGGTTTCAGCAATCGGAATAATACCAACTACTGTTGTTACATCCCCGTCTGATGGCATATCTTCGATAATTCCTCGGCGATTGGTAACCTCACGAGTTACTTGACCTAACCAATCATTGGGAACTGAAACAAAGGCCTTTTGCATCGGCTCCATGATTATGGTTCTTGCTCGCATCATCGCTCCCTTAATTCCATTACGTACAGCTGGGATAGTTTGTGCAGGTCCTCGATGAATTGCATCTTCGTGTAACTTGGCGTCGACTAATCTAACAAACATTCCCTGAACAGGCTCATCGGCGATGGGGCCTTTCACACAAACTTCATTGAACGCTTCAATAATTAATTCTCGAGTTTCATGCAGATTTTGGATACCTTTAGTGTCATTGACCAATACATTAGTACCTTTGATTGCGTAAATTTTTCTCATCAAATCTTTGTCCATACCATGCTCGCCAAATTTGTTACCAGTCTCTTTTGCGTCGCCGCTTCTTACTGGTCCGTCACCGAATTCACCAGATTTCAATGCTTCAATTACTTCTAGTGGTAGTTGTTCGACTTCAAAGTAAAACCTATTGTGACGATTTGGTGATTTACCTTCGAAAGATCTGCCGTGGTTATTTCCTTCTATACCCTCTCTATATACAACGATTGGAGGACTGACCTTGACTTTGATGTTCTGCTCTTCTTCGATTCGGTAAACAGTAATTTCGAGGTGTAATTCACCCATTCCTGCTAACAGTGCTTCACCAGTTTCCTGATTCGTGGTAACTTGTAGCGAGGCATCAGATTTTGCTAATGCTCTCAAAGCATCGATAAACTTGGGCAGGTCTTTCATGCTCTTTGGTTCTACAGCCACAGTGACAACCGGCTCCGAGTAATGTCGAATTGCCTCAAAGGGTGTGAAGTCCTTGTCTCTAGATAGTGTTACACCAGCTGCAGCTGAACGTATGCCAGTGATTGCGGCAATATTACCGGCAACAATCTTTGGAACAGTGATTCGATCTGCACCTACCATCATGCTAACCTGTTGCACTCGCTCTGGTTTGGCTGCGCCGATAGCGAAAACTGACTCACCTTGACTGATCGCACCTGAATAGATTCTTCCGACGGCCACTTCACCTGCGTGTGGATCCATCCAAATTTTGGTAATCATCATGGCAAGCTCCGCCTCAGGGTCACATCCAACCATAGATTTTCCAACGGGTGATTCTAGGTCACCAGTCCAAATATTAGGTATACGGTATGGCTGTGCTTCAACCGGGCTTGGAAGTTTTGTTACCGACATGTCTAGTAGAACTTCGTGAACAGGCGCTTTTTGGGCCAGTTCCTTCTGGTTCTCATCGTTACAATATTGAAATATATCTTTGAATGAGATACCAGATTTCTGCATGTACGGTACGGTGATACCCCAATTGTGGTATGCTGAACCGAAAGCAACTGTACCGTCACCAACACTCACTTGCCAACTTTTCTTGAATTCTTCAGGTGCGAATTGGCGGATTAATTTGTTGACCTTTGTGATTGTTCCCTTAAATCTCTCCATCATGTCTTCGGGGGTAACTTGCAGTTCGTTGATTAGGCGGTCTACTTTGTTAATGAATAAAACGGGCTTAACCTTTTCTTTGAGCGCCTGTCTTACTACAGTTTCTGTCTGCGGCATTGGACCCTCAACAGCACAAGCGAGAATGAAACATCCATCGACAGCACGCATTGCTCTGGTAACGTCACCACCAAAGTCGACGTGGCCAGGAGTGTCAATTAGATTGATTAGGAAATCTGTACCGTCTACTTGGTGGACCATCGATGCAGATGCTGCATTGATAGTAATGCCACGTGCTGATTCTTGCTCATCGAAATCCAAGACACGAGCGGCACCAGCCAGGTCACTAGACATCATACCCGCTCCAGCAATGAGGTTGTCTGACAAAGTTGTCTTACCGTGGTCAATGTGTGCAGCGATACACAGATTGCGAATCTGTGGCAGTACGTGCATCACTTCTGTTGCTTTCTTGATATTGTCTTCTTTTCGGCCCATGGTTCACCACTTCTCGTTATATCCAGCCACTAAAGAGGGGTTCTTAAGCAACTCGCATCCAATAGGGGGACAGCACTGACTGTTAAGAGTAAATAATACGCCGTACCGATAGAAATATCAGATAACTCAAATCAAGCACAGTCACAATTTCACTGCACCCATTTCAGGACCATCTCCCCGGGTAGTATACCGAGGAGTTCAACATCGATTATACAAACTAACAAAATCGCTAGGGTAAATTGATTTGTCAGCGTCATCGAGCAGAGGCAGCAATTCTTTCAAGTTCCTCTTTCTTGGAGACAGCAAAAGATGTTACGTCGCCAGCTGCTGCTTTAGTAAGTTCGTTGATTATACAACTGGTTAAGGTTCGCTTTGATTTATGCGTTCCTTGCTGGGCGCCTTTTGCGAGATTACGCAAGGCGACATCAAGTCTTCTGGATGGGGATGAATCTACCGCCTTTGGTTGGGAGACTGCACCAAATTTGATACGAGTGATTTCTTCCATAGGAGCGCCGTTGCAAATAGCATCAACAAAGGTTTGTAGTGGGTTGTCTCCTGATTTATCAGCAATACTGTCAAGAGCGACCTCGAAGGCTTTCATTGCGCCTTGCTTCTTTCCGGTGTATGGTCCAGTTCTCATCAATTTGTTGATGTATCTCTCGACGACAGATAACTTTGCTTTACCGAACCATGCATTAGCATGGCGACCACCAGTGTGAGGGACACCGACCGTTGTTAGGTTGATGTAAGGTGCTAATCCAGGATCTTTGCAGGTTACCTCAGAGGCATCCCACTTGCCGAATACTAAGGTTCCTATCCCTGCAATTGGCTTGATTTCTTCCTGAGGCTCGACAGTTTCTTGCTCCATTTCTGCTTCAGACATCACAACACCTCATCTAACTGGCTTCTCCTTTCGGCCTCTTACCATTTCATCGAGTGAGACACCGTTGACTTGGATTACCTTGTATCTTACACCGGGAATGTCACCATATGAACGGCCCATGCGTCCACCGATACCTTCGACCATTACTTCATCGTGTTCGTCAATGAAGTTTATTGCACCGTCTCCAGGTGCAAAAGCAGTGAGTTTGTTGCCGTTTTTGATTAGGGATATTTTGACCGCTTTTCTGATACCGGAGTTGGGCTGCTTTGCTTCAATGCCTACTTTTTCTATGACAATGCCCTTAGCTTGCGTCGACCCAGCAAGCGGATCGTGCTTGGCTCTAGACTTGAGCATACGCTTCTTGTATCTACGGTCAGACCAACGGAATTTTTGTCGGTCTTTGGCCATCTTTGCACCTGCGAATAACCCTCTACCCATGTGATACACCTCATTGAAGCATTCCGCCGACTTGAAGCCCCTATTTAACTACGACCCCTAGCACGACAAAAAGTGGACTACTGGATTAATGCAAGATGGTCGATTAGCCACTAGAATTCTCCCAATTAGTATGAAAGGTTAAGCCATTGAATCATGTGGGTCGGATATGGCCTTCAGAGACCATCTCGATGCTGCTGAAATAATCTCAAGTCCGGTAAGTATTATCCACGGTATGTGGGAGTATTCAAGACAAAACAATCATCCACTTTTGGTGTTTGATAATATCACAGAAACTCCTGGTTTTCGGGCGGCAGTTAATCTCCTAACCAGAGAGCGTCTGTGTGCAGCTATAGGTATCAGCCCGGAGGAATATATCGATACTCTTGCTTGGGCAATGGACAATCCATCAACTCCCCATGTTGTTGGTAACGATGAAGCTGAGTGTTTTCAAAATCAACAAAGTGTTGTTGACTTAGAATCTATACCAATTCCACATCACTGGCCACAGGACCGGGGACGTTATTCCTCAGCTAGTGTTATCATTGCGCAGTACAATGGCATACGAAACATGTCATTCCACCGACAATTTCTGCGCGACAGTAATCACACCGTAGTTCGCTTAGTTCCCAGACACCTTCGAACCATGATGTCAGAGGCTCGAGAAAATGGTGAAACAGTGGATGTTGCGGTAGTAAACGCACCAGATCCCGTAGTTTTACTTGCGGCAGCAATGTCATTTGATGATAATATCGATGAGCTCTCAATTGCTGCTGCACTGCATGAAAAGTTGTATCAAAAACCGCTTAGATTAACAGAAATGCCAAACGGAGTAGCAGTTCCAGCTTCTGCAGAATACGTGTTTTGGGGGCGAATAACGCTTGAAAATGACGATGAGGGCCCTTATGTCGATATTACCGGGACTTTAGATGATGTTCGTCAGGAGCCAGTGATTGAATTTGATGGATTAGTACATCGTGACAACGCAATCTTTCATGCCTTAATTCCCGGAGAGGCAGAGCACAAGACCCTGATGGGTCTGCCTCGCTCACCGACGATTAAGGATGCAGTATCCAAAGTCTGCGAGTGTATCGATGTCCACATGACTGAGGGTGGTTGTGGTTGGCTTGCTGCGGTTGTCAAGATTCGGAAAAAGCACCCAGATGATGGTAGGAAGGCGATTGAGGCTGCCCTTGCCGGACATAGAAGTATGAAGATGGTTACTATTGTTGATGAAGATATCAACATTGCTGACCCAGTGCGCGTGGAATGGGCAATGGTCACCAGATGGCAGCCAGATAAGGATACGATCATTCTGTCAAATCAAAAGGGTAGCTCATTGGACCCATCTCGCAACCCTGACGGTACGACCGCCAAAGTAGGATTTGATGCGACTATTTCATTTGACGCAGATAAATCAGGATTTATGTCGGTTCAGTGAGGTGGTTAATTGGTCGAGGACAGCAGGACTCTCCTCCAACACCCTAGACGCAACCTTGGTAACCGATATCGTTCTCAAGCTGAGAAGTTTGTCAATTTAGCAACTAATGATAACAGTCGATTTGCGGAGAACATCGCATGGGCTGAGCAAAGTGCTAGACAAGCCATACTTTACGATTATACAGAAGAGCAAAACTGGCGGTGTTTGGCAAATATCAAAGCAATTGTTTCTGATAGCGAGGGCTTAGTTGCGGTAATGGAGGACCTATTCTCGATACTTGGTCGAGATCCAGATCAAATTGACCAATTAAAACAGGTTGATTTTCAGCAATTCGGCCTTGAATTACTTGAGGCGGTATTTGCTAGAGACCCATTGAATCCAGATATTTGGTGGCAGCAGGTCATGTCAGGCAGTGCGGGGTTTGAAACCCTTGACGAATTCGTCGACCGATGTCAGCGACTCGATTTTCGGGATGCGCGTGCTAATGTTATATTCGGACGGAGAATTGAGCGAATTAGGGACTCAGGTAGGGTAGAGTTGTTTACTGAACTAGCGAGGAATCTTCTCGCCCATCGACCACAAAATCATGAATTATGGTTTGAGTTGGGACGTTTGTATGAACGGCTGAATAGATCTGATGAAGCATGGATCTGTTACGACCACGTGCAGTCACTTCGCCCTCACAGCAGTGTAAGAGAGGAGTTCATGGCTCGATTAACGTCAAGAATGGACGGGGATGGTGTGAAGGTTTGGAGTCGTCCGCCAGTTGCCAAAAGGCAAGAATTTTTAGCCCAGATGGTAGATTTAGCGAGCCGTGTTTCAACACCAAAAACGATGGATAAAAAGGCTGTGGAAGGGACGACTGAATCTAATGTGGCGCAAGAAAAACTACAATTATTGTTGGCACAAGGAGATTATTCTGAGGCTTTTTTTGTTGCTAGAAGATTGGTTGCAGAAGGGGAAGACTGGGCGATAGAATACATGGATAAAGCACGAAATGGATTGGATTGAAATGTCACCTAAGTTTGTTCTCGCATGGATCACGTCAAGTTCGGAGAGTTTACTTACCATGCAAACCGGCGGGCATGTAGTTTTTGTCGAACACCCTCAGCGAGGTTGGGAGATTCCAGGTGGACACTTGAATGACGATGAAACACCCGAGCAAGCGCTTCACAGAGAAGTAAAAGAAGAGACTGGTCTTGAAATTTCAATTATCCAATGGAACAAATCATACTATCGAGATGGATGGGTAGCCTATGTTGAAACAAAATCAACACCAACACAACAGGCATGGAATATTTCCGATGAAAAAGTGGAACAGGTAGCTTGGTGGAGTGATGTACCTCCGGTTGTTACGTGGACAACGCAAGAGTTCATCGACTTAGA
>MDTC01093455.1_pt1 | contig 11678 bp, 10 predicted proteins | sample 811181 | NCBI WGS metagenome assembly MDTC01 (sample SAMN05326644, study PRJNA326480) | marine metagenome | isolation source: seawater | place: Pacific Ocean: North | collected 2011 | reverse complement strand
CTGCAAACCCCGAAACCGCCGGACTCCTCCGCAAACATGGCGGCAAGACCGGTGCGGAGTGAAAGCCGAAGGGAACTAAAACTTCCGATACCTCTCCAATCTCGCTGCCGGTTGTTGAAAGCATTGCGACGCCTTCGCTGGACCGATCCACCCGTTGCAGTCGGTGGAGTGACCTTCCGCGCAAGCGCGACACTTTGATGCTATTTCAACGACCGGCTTGGTCAGGCGGTCAGTTTTTCTTGGCGGCTTTTTTGGCGCGTTGCTCGGCAAAAAACTCGCGCAGGACGGTGGCGCACTGCTGCTCGCCCACGCCGGCGGTGATGGTGCAGTGGTGGTTGAGCCCCTCGTGCTGCAGCAGGTTCATCGCACCACCAGCGGCGCCGCCTTTGGGATCGGGGGCGCCAAAGACGACGCGGTCGAGTCGGCAATGCACCACTGCCCCGGCGCACATCGGGCACGGTTCCTTGGTGACGTAGAGTGTGCAGCCGGTGAGTCGCCAGTTGCCAATCGCCTCCTCAGCGGCGGTGAGGGAGAGCATCTCGGCGTGGGCGGTGGCGTCGTTGAGCAGTTCCACCTGGTTGAATGCCCGGGCGATAATCCGGCCTTCGTGTACGATCACCGCACCGATTGGTACTTCCTCGGCGTCCCACGCTTTCATGGCCTGGCGCAGGGCCTCACCCATGAAGTAGTCGTCGCTGCTGAGGTCGATGATCGGATCGTCAGTCATGGCAGGATTCCTCGGTCGTCCACTCGAAGGCATTCCCATCAATGCAGTGGCAGTGTCCGGAGAAAAAGCCGCCTTGATGTTGCTGGAATAGAGGCCAAAGCTGTTCGCGGTCGGTGCGTGGCACGTCGAGCTTGGCTATTTCGTTATTGTCAAAAAACCCGAATCGACCCTCGCAACAGGGCGGCGGCAGCTTGGCCAGACGCGGCAGAACTTCGAACAAAAAAATGTACCAGTGCGTGCTGCCTTCGTAGCCGTCCTCGCTGATGATCCCGGTGAGATGGAGGTCGCTTGGCTGAAGGTCGAGTCCCATTTCTTCGCGGGCCTCGCGGCAGGCACAGGCGTAGGGTGACTCGCCATGATCAGCCCGCACTTTGCCGCCGGGCGGACTCCATTTGCCAAGGTTGGGTTCCTGTACGCGCTCGAGCAGCAATAACCGGTCGGAGGTATCGAAGCAGTAAAGCAGGGTGGCGATCTTGTGGGGCAGCACCATCGGCGACGACTTTGCCGCGAAACCGACCCGGGACGCAACAGGCAATGGTGCGCCATTGGATTCGGGGATGGATTTTCGGCGCGGTCGGGTGTTACCTTGGGCGCCTTCGCGCTGCGGCGTATTCCTGATGGGACAAAACAAGAAAGAACGGGTGCAACGCCAAGGGTGCCCCAAGCCGGTTTCTGCCGGGTCGGTTTCGTCTGACCCGATGCCGGGTTGGCTGAAAACGGACAAGGCACTCGCCACCGGCGAGTCGTTTTTTCGGCCGGTGGATTGGCTGGCGTTCGGCATCACCACGTTGGTGACGTTGCTGGGATATTGCCTGACGATCTCCCCGGACCTGACGCTGGAGGACTGCGGCGAGCTGGCGGTGGGCTCCATGTACGCCGGCGTGCCACATCCGCCCGGTTACCCGGTGTGGACGCTGTACACGTGGCTGTTTACGAAGCTGGTGCCGATCTCGAACATTGCTTTTCGGGTGGCGCTTTCGTCGGCATTCGCGGCGGCGTTGTCGAGCGGTCTGCTGGCGCTGCTGACCTGCCGGGCTTCGGCGCGAATCATTGAGGGCATGGAGTGGCTCGGCGGCATTGACGAGCGCTTGGTCAAGCGCATCACGCTGGTGGGCGGCTGTGTGGCGGGACTGATGCTCGGCTTCAGTGGGTTCATGTGGAGCCAAGCGGTGATCGTGGAGGTGTACACGCTGAGTGTGCTCTCGCTGATGGGCGTGCTGTGCTGCCTGTATCGTTGGACGCAGGACACGGCCCGGATGCGTTACCTGTACTGGACGTTTTTCTGGTTTGGAATCTGTCTGTGCAACCATCAGACGCTGATCGTAGCGGCGATGGGTATCGAAACGGTGATCCTGTTTGCTCACCCTAGATTGGGCCGGAATTTTTTCACCGTCAACGCGCTGGTTTACCTTGCAGTGTTGGTAGCGATGGCGAGAGGTTCGACCGAGTTGTTCAGCGGCAATGCACCGATGCTGGTGATTTTTCACATGCTCGGCGTCAGTTTCATCGGCATTGCGGGGCTGCTGTGGTTTGTGACGCTGGCGCAGGACAGTGGGCGTGGCGGGTTCAACCCGGTGTTGGAACTTCGCGATAGTCTGAAAATTTTCTGGAGTGGCTTGGCCTATGCCGGAGGAGCAGTGTTTTACCTGTTCATGCCGCTAGCCTCTATGACCAACCCGCCAATCAACTGGGGTTATCCGAGGACTTGGCTTGGCTTCTTGCACGCTTTTACCCGTGGACAATACCAGCAGACCAACCCGACGACCGATTTTTTTCAGTTCTTAGGACAGGCTCGAATGTATATCGAAGGTGCGGCAGACGAGTTCAGCGTGTTCATGTTGCTGGCGATTTTGCCGTTTGCGTTGCTGTTGAAGATGAAGAACCGCGAGCGCGGTTGGATGATTGGCTCATTTGCCATTTACATTTGTCTGGCCGGGTTGCTGATGATCCTGCTCAACCCGACACCTGACAAGCATGGGCGCGATATGACGCGCGTGTTTTTCGCCGCGTCTCACGTCTTGCTCGCAATGTGGATCGGGTTCGGGGTTACGCTGTTTTGTGCATTGATTGCGCGGCGGTATTTTCAGATGCGGCTTGCGCTTGGTTTCGGGCTGGTTGTGGCTGCGGCGATGGCGATGGTTGCCTGGTCCACCGAGTTGGCTGAGACCCAGTTTTTTCTGAATCACTGGACACGGGGTTTTGCTTTTTGCCTCATCGTGTTTTTGGCAGCGCTGTTTTTGGTTCACCGTGACGAACGGGGGAAAGACCGCGGCCAATCATTATCGCCGATGATCGTGCTGGCCGTGCTGGCGTTTCTTCCAGCATGGTCGATCCTCTCACACTGGGGCGAGAACGAGCAGCGCGGGCACCTGTTCGGTTTCTGGTACGGGCACGACATGTTCACGCCACCGTTCACCGAGCAAAATGGTGAACCGATCTATCCTGAGATGTCGGAGAACGCCATCCTGTTTGGCGGCACCGATCCCGGTCGATTCAACCCAACGTACATGATTTTCGCTGAAAGTTTTACCGACCCGGCCAAGCGACGTGATCCCGAATTCGACCGCCGCGACGTGGCGCTCATTACCCAAAACGCCCTCGCCGACAGCACGTATCTGGATACTGTCCGTGCTCACTACCAGCGCAGCAAACAGATCGATTGGAATCTGGCCGACCCTACCTACATCCCGTTTGCTTCCGGAGTGAAAAATAAGCTATTCGGCACCAACTTCCTGTCCGGTTTCTCTGGCGCAATTGACAAGTGGATGATTGGCATGGGTTCGGATTGGGAGGTTGGTCGGCGGACGAGCGGTTCCTATTATGTACCGGAGCAAATCCTGAAACCTGTCGCCTTGGCCAAGCGCATTGCCCATCAGAACGACGAGTTGGCCCGCTCCCTACTTGACAAACTTTCTGACGAGGGCAGGGGAGCCTGCATCAAGCCGACCGCCGATGATGCCCTCCGCGAGATCTTGGCCAACGACTTCAATGCGATCATCGATGGCGATACGATTTGGGATGACGCCGTGTTCGCGGGTTTTGAGTTTTCCAGCACGACGCTTGCTCTGCGCCAGCAAGTTGCCGCGCTTGGCCAAGCGCAGCCGAGGCGTGTCGAGGAAAACGGCTGGTACATCCGCTGGAAGCAGGCGCGTGTGCGATTGAACCGCCGGTTGCTCGACGAGTTGCTGGCGGAGTTTGTCTCACCGGGCCAAGCGGGGCTGTATCCCGACCTTGAGTTGAACACGCCGACGCAGCTTGAGGCGGAGATTGCTTTCGCTGAATATTTGCAGGAGGCCGACGCTCGTGAAAAAGCCGGGGCGCTCAAGCCGGGTGAGGTCGTCAACCGCATCGGCGATCGCGTTTCCGTGGCTGGACAGGTGTCGGTGATGCAAATCAACTCGAAGCTGGCGAAGCTTTTGTTCGACAAAAACCCGGAGCGCGATTTTTTCATTGAGGTCAGTTTCCCGCTGGAGTGGATGTATCCGCACCTCACACCGTACGGGATCATCCTGAAGCTGAATCGCGACGAGGTGCCTGAGATCACCGACGAGATGATGCGTAAGGATCGGCTTTTTTGGGCGCAATACCAGACGCGACTCACCGGCAACTGGATCACTGACGACACGAGCGTCAGGCAGATCGCCGACTGGGCCGTCAAGACTTACCAGCGCTGGAATCTCGACGGCTACACCGGTAACCCGGCGTTCGTCCGTGACGAGGCTTCGCAAAAGGCGTTCAGCAAGCTACGCACCTCGATCGCTGACATCTATCGATGGCGCATCAACAACTACAAGCTCGCCATCACCAAGGAAGCCGACGCGGCCAAGCGCGACGAGATGAAACAAAAACAGGACCGGATGACGCGCGAATACATTTTCGCTCTCAAACAGGCGTGGGCGTTCTGCCCGTACAGCCCGGAGGTGCTGTCGCATTTCACACAACTGCTTCTCACGCTTGGCTACGATGAATTCAAAGCCGGTGACAAGGTATCGGCGCAGGCTCGGCGGGAGGATGCCATTCACCTCGTCACCACCTACGAACGGTTCGATCCCGAAAGCCCGATGCTAAGCCACTTGATCCGGGGCGTTCAGCAATTCAACAGTGTCCTTGAAGGCAAGGCGCCGACTGCCGGCAGCCAAGCTGCCGCATCGGGGCTCGACCTGAGCGACCAAGAGGTGAAACAGATCCAGCAGCAACTCGTCGGCTTGCAGCAGCGCCACACGGCCAACCCTGACGATCCCAAGGTAACACTCGAGTTGGCCACGATCTATCTTCGCCTGAAGCAGAACGACCAAGCTCTCAAGCTGATCGATGCGCTGGTAATAAAGCCGAATCTCGAGATCAGCACCCGATTCACGATTGCGTCGGTCTATCAAAACCTTGGCCAAGGTACCAAGGCCGAGCAGCAAAACCGGATCGCACGCGAGGCGCTCAAGCAGCTCGAGTCGAGGCTGACTGCCGAGCCGGAAAACTTCGATCTCGCGCTGGATTTGGCGACGACGCACGTGCAGCTTGGCCAAGCGCAAAGGGGAGTCGATGTGCTGGCGCAGGCCGTTCAGCAGTCGACGATCAACACGACCAACCTGCTGATGGCCGCGCAGTTTTTCAACCATCTCGGCAGTCAGAAACAACTGGAGGCAGCGCTGGTGGTGCTGACCCGCAAGATGCCGGAGAGCCCCGAGGGCTGGTACGACCTGGCGGCGGTGCAGGCTGCACAGCAGGATCGGACAGAGGATTCGTGGGCCAGCTTGGCCAAGGCGCTCACGCTCGACAAGCAGCGCCGGGCCACCAACGCGACGGCTGACAACATCCACAAACGGGCAGTGAACGATCCTCGTTTTACGGACGTGCGCCGCCTTCCGGGATTCAAGGCGTGGCAGCCGTGAAGTACGTGCACATTATGGCTCCAGTGCTGAGGGCCGTCTCAATTCAGGTAGCACCGCCCAGAGATTGATCGGCATGAAGGTTCTCCCGAACCGGACATATGCCACGTGGCCATCGGCGAAAGCGTGATTGGAACCTCCGCTGCGGGCGTTCTCCTGGGTGCGGTTGTGCATGTTCCAGATCAATTCCTGCCAGGCGTTCCCTTGTCCCTCCAATAGGTCCATAAAGTAATGAACGCTTTCTGGTTTTTTCTCCCCATAAACGATGGTGGCAGACGGTTCGTTGATATCGATGTCGCGTATGACTTTGTCATACAGGAACGGATCGTTAAACAGCAGCCCTTGCTGGAGTAGAAAAAAATCGTTCCAACCGTTGATCATGTAGCTACGGGCAGCCACGTCGGCCGGGTGCGGGTAGGTTGTGGCCGATAGGGGCGGGGGATTCTTGCGGTCACTCGGGCAGACGAGGATATGGGTCGACCCTGTGATGGGATAAAGTCGCCCAGGCCAGCGAGGGTTTTTCAAGTCGGTGCCAGCCGTCCGTGGCGGATAGGCATTCTCGTTGCCCTCGCTGTACAGCAGGGTGGCGATGATGATTTGTTTTTGGTTGTTAATGCACGAAGCTTTACGGGCCATATCCTTGGCACGGGAGATCGCGGGGAGCAACAGGGAAGCCAGGATGGCCAGAATGGCTATGACCACCAGCAACTCGGTGAGTGTAAAGGCTGTCCTTCGGCAATGCATTCTGCGGCCGGTTTCGGGTCAGGTGACCTCCTCGAAAAAGTTCGGCGCAGCCACCTTGGCCAGGGCCTCGGCGCGCGCGAGGATTTGCTTTGGCGACTCGCTGCCCAGCGCAAACTCCGCCAGCTCCCGCGCCTGTGACATCTCGATGCTGCGGATGAGCATCTTCACGCGCGGCACCATCGAGGGGGTCACGCTCAACTCGGCCACGCCCAGCCCCAGCAACAGCGGTACGACAGCCAGGTCGCCGGCCATCTCGCCGCAGACACCGGTCCAGATGCCGTGCGCCTGTCCGGCGTCCACCGTCGCCTTGATCAGGCGAAGGATGCCGGGGTGCGTCGGTTCGTAGAGATGGGCGATTTTTTCGTTCGACCGGTCGACCGCCAGCGCGTACTGGATGAGGTCGTTGGTGCCGATGCTAAAAAACTTCACGCGCTTGGCCAGGCTGTCGGCGATCATCGCTGCGGACGGCGTCTCGATCATCACTCCGATCTCGATGGCCTCGGTGAAGGCCACTCGCTCGGCGCGAAGCTGTCCGCGGCATTCGTCGAGCAGCACGTTGGCGGCCTCGAGTTCCTCCACGCCGGAGACCATCGGGTACATGATTTTCAGGTCGCCAAAGGCGCTCGCCCGCAGGATGGCGCGGAGTTGTGTGCGGAACAGATCCTTCTCCTCAAGGCAGAGCCGGATGGCGCGCCAGCCGAGGAAAGGGTTCATCTCTTCCGCCACGTTCACATGCGAGAGCAGCTTGTCGCCACCGAGGTCGAGGGTGCGGATGATCACAGAATCTGGCGCGAGCGATTCGGCGACTTGGCGGTACGCAGCAAATTGCTCATCCTCGTCCGGCAAGTCGCTGCGGTTGATGAACAAAAACTCGGTGCGGAACAGGCCGACCCCTGTTGCGCCGCTCTTTAGGACGCTCTCGACATCAGCCGCGCGCTCGATATTGGCAGAGAGGGTGATCCGGTGCCCGTCCTTCGTCTCGGCAGCATCGTCGTGGATGACCTTGAGGCTTTCCTCGATCGAGCTCTGCCGGTCGACCAGTTGGCCATACTTGAAGAGCGTTTTTTCCGAGGGGTCGATGACAACAAAGCCGTTGAAGCCGTCGAGCAATACCGACTCTCCGGTGTTCAACTCGCTGGTTGCCCTGCCCAGCCCGAGCACTGCCGGGATGCGCAGCGACCGCGCGAGGATGGCCGTGTGCGACGTACGACTCCCGACCTCGGTGACGAATCCGAGCACCATTGCCGGATCGATCGTCGCCGTGTCGGAGGGTGTCAGGTCGTGGGCCACCACGATGCACGGTTCGGTCAGGTTGGCCAAGACGGTGCACTGCGGGTGCCCCATCAGGTTGGCGAGCACCCGCTGCGTCACGTCGCGGATGTCAGCGGCCCGTTCGCTGAGGTAGTCGTCATCCACCTTGGCCAGCGCGTCGGCGTACTTTTCCGATGCCTGATAAAACGCATACTCGGCAGAGACCAACTCCTCCCGTATGAAACGCGATACCTCCTGCAGCAGCATGGGATCCTCCAGCACCAGCAGGTGTGCGTCGAATATCTGTGCCTCCTCGGTGCCCATCGCCTCGCGCAACCGCTCCTGCACCGCGAGGATTTGCTGGCGCGTTTCCACCAGCGATGACTGAAGCCGATCTTCCTCCCCGGTCAGGTCAGACTCGAGGATGCCCCACTTCGCCGGCTCGATGCGTGTGCGGTCCAGCACGACGACACGGCCGCGCCTTACCCCCTGGGACACGGGGATGCCTCGCAGCATTTTCTCGCCAGTTTTGCGCTCCTTCGGCACGCGCGGGAGGTTAATCGAGCCTCCGAAGCCGGGAAAGAGATTTTCAGGAGCTCAAAAAACTGTGTTGTTACCTACGTTTTCTGCGGCTTGCCCGCAGTTGGTTTTCGGGGAAAAATGGCCCGCACGGCCCGCACGGCCCACCATGACTAAGAAAAACCAATCCAGTCCCGACAGCCTCAAGGCCAGCGCGTTCAGCTTGGCCAAGCGCCTGACCGAGGCCGGATTTCAGGCATTTTGGGTCGGCGGCTGCGTGCGCGACACCCAACTTGGCCAAGCGCCCCAAGATTACGACATCGCCACAGACGCCAAGCCGGAGCAGATTGAGGAACTGTTCCGCAAGACCGTCCCGGTCGGCAAACAGTTCGGCGTGATCATGGTGCTTGAGGCCGGCCACGAATATCAGGTGGCCACCTTCCGCGCCGAGAGCGGCTATATCGACGGCCGTCGGCCCGGCAGCGTCCGCTTCACCAACGCACGCGAGGACGCCCTGCGCCGCGACTTCACCATCAACGGTTTGTTTTACAATCCGCTCGCCGACGAGTTGCACGATTGGGTCGGCGGCCGGGCTGACCTCAAGGCCAAGCGCATCTGCACCATTGGCGATCCGACGCAGCGCTTTGGCGAGGACCGGTTGCGCCTTCTCCGCGCCGTGCGCTTTGCCGCGCAGCTTGGCTTCGAGATTGAGCCGGAGACGTTCGCCGCCGTGCGGCAACACGCCGCCGCCATTCACGAGGTGAGCGCCGAGCGCATCCGCGACGAGTTGCTGAAACTGTTCCGGCCGCCACACGCCGCGCACGGACTCGACCTGTTGAAGGAGAGTCGGTTGCTGCCCGAGGTGCTGCCGGAGTTGGCCGCAACCGTCGGCTGCGAGCAACTGCCGGAGTACCATCCCGAGGGCGATGTGTTCACCCACATCCGCCTCATGCTCAGCCACCTGCCTGCCGACGCCGGCGCGATGCTCACTTGGTCCGTGCTGATGCACGACATCGCCAAGCCGATAACGCAGACCCGTGACGAAGGGCGCATACGTTTTTTGGGCCACGAAAAAGTCGGCGCGGAGATGACGCTGGAAATTATGAATCGGCTGCGCTTCCCCAAGGCCGAGAGCGGTGAGGTGGAAACCTGTGTGCGCCATCACATGCAGTTGAAGGACGCGCAACAGATGCGCCCCGCCACATTGCGAAAACTGTTTCTCCGTCCGACCTTCCCGGTCGAACTGGCATTGCACCGACTCGACAGTCTCGTCTCCACCGGCAGGCTCGACAACTTCGATTTTTTGGAGGCCAAGTTTGCTGAGTTCCAAAAGCAACCGGAGTGGCAAAAACCGCTGGTTGACGGCAGCGACTTGATCGCGCTTGGCCAAGCGCCGGGGGAGGAGTTGGGCAGACTGCTCAAGGACATCCGCAACCGCCAACTCGCCGGCGAACTCACCACCCGCGAACAAGCTCTAGCCCTGGCCCGCGAGGTGTTGGAGTGAACGTCACAAAACCGTGAATGAACAACGAATGGACCCTAATATTAGAAATTAAACGGGGTGGGTCCAGAGACTCAGGGGGTCGCTGAGGAGCTTTTCTTCGCGTTGGCTTAAACCGGCACCGGTTTTTTCCAGATCGGCACCTTCTTCTTCATCTCGTCGATGAGGAATTGGCAGGCATCGAATGCCTCCGGCCGGTGCGGCGCGATCACTTCTAGCCACAGTGATGGCTCGTTCACCGGCACCACGCCGATGCGATGAACCAAGCGTACTGACTCGACCGGCCAGCGTTGGCCAAGCTCGTCGAACAACAATTCGAACTGACGCCGGGCCATTGGCTCGAATGCCTCGTAGTCGATCGCGGTGATCGTGTCATCGCCCTCGCTCCCTCGCACCACGCCCAGAAAGCAGACAACCGCTCCCATCCCATCGTCCATCTCCCGGCACTTGGCCAAGGCCGTCTCGTCGATCGATTCAGTCGAAATGGTCAGTTCGGTTTTCATCGATCAACCACCCTGCACGGGCGGAAAAAACGAAACTTCATCGCCGTTGCTGAGTACGAAATCATCATCCTGATACTCCAAGCCAACGGCTTTGAGCGTGCTATTTTTCGCCCCTGCAAGTTTTGGGAACTGCTCGCAAACGGCTTCGTGCAACTGGGACAATGTCGCTCCATTTTCGAGTTCGATTTCCGTTCTTTTGCAACCGGCTAAATCAGCAAAGTACGACCAGAATTGAGCTGCGATAGTCATGTGAACAGTGGGCAGTAAGCGGTTATTGGTTGTTTCGTAAGCTTCTTTTTTGGACTGAACGTGAGTGCGAGGCATTCTTCGACTTGTTTTTGGACGGATTCTGACAAGTGTCTGACCAGAAGAGATATCTCGGACACCGTCGAAAGTTCGTTGAGTGAGCCGATCGCTATACCCGGATAATTACGGAACTGATCCTTTGATCTGTTTGCCGCGCCTCCACTGATGTTGGCTGGGACAGAAACAGCCGCGTGCCTAATCTGCGAAATCAGCCCAAACTCCCTTTCTTTCGGGAAGCTGTTAGTTAGCCGGTAAAGTTTGAGCACCAACTCCATACCTTTCTGCAAAAATAACATTTTTTTGTGGGATTTCGCCTGCATAACTGCTCATTGCTTACTGTTTACTGCTCACCATCTACTGCCAACTCCTTCAGCACGCCGATGTGGGGCAGGTTGCGGTATTTTTCCGCGTAGTCGAGGCCGTAGCCGACGACGAACTCGTCCGGGATTTCGAAGCCGACGTAGTCGGCAGGGATGTCGTATTCGCGTCGTGCTTTTTTTGAGAGCAGCACGCAGGTACGGATCTGGCGCGGGGTCATACCGTCCAACTTGTCGATGACGCCACGGAGGGTTTTGCCGGTGTCGAGGATGTCGTCCACGAGCAGCACGTCACGTCCGGCCACGTCGAGTCTTAATTCCTTGGTGAAGATGAGTTCGCGCGATTTGGTGCCATCGCGGTAGCTGGACACGCCTATGAAGTCGAGGCGCAGCGGCAGATCGATCTCGCGCACGAGGTCGGCGAGGAACATCAACGTCCCGGTGAGCAGGCCGACCACGACGAGATCGCGCCCGGCGAAGTCCGACTGCACCCGCGCCGCCAATTCTCTGACTCGCCGCTGAATTTCCCTCTCGGAAACCAGCACCTTGGCAATGTCGGCGTTGGGATCGCTCATGGGGTGGTTTTTCAAATGTGGCGTGAGTCGTCCTCGTTTTTTTCGGTGTAGCCGCTGTCTTGCCGCTGGAAGTTGACCTCGTTTTTCTTCACGTATGCCTCGAACACATCGTCGGCGCCCATGCCCAGCACCTGTGCGAGGCTGATTAGGAAATGAAACAGGTCGACCACCTCGACGCGGGCGTTTTGCTCGTCGAGTTCCTGGTACTTGGCCCACCATTTCCACGGCACGCTGTCGGTCAGTTCGGCGATTTCCTGCCCCATGGCGCGGCAGTAGTTTAGTACCCATTCGGTCTTTTGCTCATCACTCATTCCATCGGTATGCACGCCAATACGCTCATTGAGCGACTTCT
>MDTC01009470.1_pt1 | contig 11678 bp, 17 predicted proteins | sample 811181 | NCBI WGS metagenome assembly MDTC01 (sample SAMN05326644, study PRJNA326480) | marine metagenome | isolation source: seawater | place: Pacific Ocean: North | collected 2011 | reverse complement strand
GAAGCTGAAATGAAAAAACATAATGAGTTCGTAATTGATACGGAAATACAAGACTTTTATGGTTACAATGGATCTACCTTTATAAACAGCGTGTTTTTAAAAAAATGATATTCATTTGTTAGTACTTAACGGAACAATTATACTATTAGGTGATCGTGGGCGTGTGTTTAACACTACTTCCCAAGGGAGCAACCATATTTTAAGAAGTGTATCATAAACGTGTATTTGTGATGGTGGAACTTCTGATGTATAAGCAATGGCGTTTGTTGAACTTACAAAACGATTTCTCATAATATTTTAGTTTTTTTAATTGGTATAAAAAAAATTAAAATGTATGCCCCAGTACCACAATATGCATCACCTCCAAAACAATATACACCACCACCAAAACAATATGTTCCACCACCAAAACAATATGTTCCACCACCGAAACAATATGTTCCACCACCGAAACAATATGCATCGCCTGTTCAAACGCCAAACTATTATGTACAAAATGAAAGAAACATCGTTTCCATTATTTTAAAATGTGTTTTTGTATTTTTAGTATTATATTTTATTTATAAAATATATGAAAATATTCCCGGATTTGATGATTTGTTTGATTATAATGAATGGTTGTCGTTGTTTAAATGGTTATTCTTTCTTATTATACTACTTATTTCATTTTACATGTATTGTAAACTAAAAAAAGGAGAATCTTTGCCTAATATACTACAACAATCGTTCATGAAATTCGTTCCCGTGTTGGGTCAATATCAATTGGTTACAGAAGTTTACGAATGTTTCATGAACTAGTCGAAAAGTTGGTCCATAATGTGGTTGACGACGAAGACCATCTGAGTTCATTGTTTGAGATTTCAGAAAGAGAAGTGGAGTGCATTTTATTTTTTAAAGAGGTTTTTTCTAAATTTATTTTTTTATCAAGTTTATAAGTATTAAATTGTGGCCCAAAGTAATTTTTTATTTTTTGTAATAAAAATGGACAAAAAGTTAAAAATAGAAGTCACGCAAGAAAAAATAAGACAAATCATGAAAAATAATAAAATAAAAGTTCCTAATTCTAAAAAACCACTTTTTGAATGGATTGTCCCTAAATTAACAACAAGTGGAAATCTTAACTGGTCAGAATGGATAAATGAAGTAAAGGAACAAAAAGAAGGTTTGACAGATTTAATAGAGAGTGGAAACTCATTCTTTTTGTGGAAAAAAACACAAACAAAGTATACCGATGACATTGACACAAAGATTATACCAAAAGAAAAAGCTATAAATGATTATTTATTTGAACTTATGATTCAAAGTTATAGACCTATTCTTTGTGATGTTGAAGAATCCGAGAAAAATCAAAAATTAGTAAAGTCAGAAGAAGATGCTAGACGAAAAATAGAAGATTCGATTGTATGTTATAGTGTTGAAAAAGATGGTGATCCAAAAGGTTTGGCAATAATTTCTTCTAATAAAACTATGGAGTATCAGTTTTCTAAACCAAATGATGCAATGTCTACACTTGGTTTGTCTCTGGGGAAACATAAATGCAAGGGATTTGTATTTTTGGACGTAATTTTTACAAAAAATGAAAAAGGAATGAGGTATGGATCAAGATTGTTGCAGAGAATAGAAAACGATTACCCAGATTATATTTTATGTTTGTTTTCTGTTCCAAAAAGAGGAACAATGTACTTTTACCATTCAAAAGGATTTTCATATTCGGATATGAATCCCAAGTCTCCAAATTTATTGCCCATAGTACTTGACAAACTAGATACGATTTCCGAGGCTTGGAACGAAGGTTTCCCGTTGATGACATTACTTCATGCAGAAACTGAATTAAGACGACCTAAGATTGCACTTGTTTCCAATTCTATTGATTGGAAAATAAGAGAAGACGTAAACATATTTTTTGATAAGGATGCACTAAACTTTTTAGCACCTTCATATCCTAATATGGTAGAAGAGGCATCTAAATATATACTTAAAAATAGAACGTGTCAAAGGATTGTATTGTTGACACCATTCTTCAAAATGAAAAAGAATGAATATTTTGACGTTTGCAAAAATTTGTTAGAATGTGGAAACGCTATTCTGAGAGAAGATTCTAGTATAATTGATGTTACAATCGTATGTGATAATAATGAGGATCGTCAATTTTTACTTAGAAAGGCTGCTGCTAATGTGTGGGGAGAATCATTAGAAGAAGATGTGGTAGATCCATTTTTACAATTACCTACACCAGAAAAAGGTCATATTGACAATCGACCGAGAACACCACCTTCGCGTAAGGTATTGGATTCTCCTCCTCCTTTACGTTATAAATTTACAGACTAATCTGAATTATAGATTTAAGAACTTTTATAGGAGTGTGGAAATATATTTTTGAGAACAACACTTATTTTTTTGACAGTGATGTCCAACATAATTATTTTTATCTAGGACGTATAAAATGGAGTTTCCTATATTAAATAATAACATCCCCAAACTTTATGATAATGAAGTTTTATTTCTTGAAAAAAAAAATATAAATTTTATTATAGATGAAAAGTCATACGGTGGGATCATATATCTATCGAATCTCAGATTAGTATTCGTATCTTCTGAATATTCTTTTGACATTCCTCTTGCGAACATTACTGAAGAAATATTTAATCAACCCGTATTTTCATCAAACAATCTTTCTGGGTACGTAAAAATGATTGAAGATGAACGAACAATTAAGAAATGGAAGATACAGTTTTACGATAGTGTAAATACTTTTTTAAATATATTTACATATTCTCTTTCTAAAATGAGGGAATATTTAGCTGAACCTGAAGAAAAAAAAACAAATATCCAAACTCCAGTATCTGCATTTATAGATCCGAATGATTCAAGTATTTTGTACGTTTCTTCTATATAAACAAACCATTCAAGAAATGAGTTATGTTACGATTCAATACTATTGCAATTTTTAAAATATTTTTAAGTATAATTTACATCCAAAACTAGAAAGTCAAGTTTATTTTTTATATTTTGAAGATGTTGTGTGAGATGTAACAACTCTTGATGGTCTGTAATAACATTTTGACTGTTTGTAAATAGTTCAAGTGTTTTTAAATTTTCGGATAGAGAATGTTGCAAACGTTGTAGTACTTTATCAGGATCTGATATTGTAAATAATAGTAGAAAAATTTGTATCATTATATATTAAAATATATTTTTTTTTAAATTATGTATTAAACTTAGTTATATTATATTACATAATAAAAATAGTACAAATGCTATTTGTTGTGATTATGATAAGCTCTTTGTTAGATCCTAAACGCTTGCTTGACCGAGCATCAAACCAAGTTTCGGAAGGATATGGTTATTTGGTTTCATATCAAAACAGTGTTATATTTACAAATGAACATAATAGGCTATCGAAATTAATGCATAAATTAAAAACTATATCACAAGAACTTGAAGAAATATCTCAAAATGTTGAAAAAGATTAACTAAACATTTTGTATACGTTTTTCTATAAATATTTTGTTATTGTGTAAACTTTCAATGTCACAGTATGAAAACCGTTGGTTAGATAAAGTAATATTTTCATAAAGTTGTGTTTCGGGCCATTTTGTTTCCATGGTAACAATATTCCACAAGTATATTCTTCCTAAATCATCTTTTACTCTTCTCCACACATTTATATGAGTTTCATTTTTTTCTTTGCCACCAAATACCCTTTTGAATTTGAGAATTTTATAGTCTTCACCATCTTTATTTTTATTCAAAGCACTGTCAAATGTCCATTTTTTATCGACTTTTAGCATAACTTAATTTTATTATAAATAATAAAACAACAATGAACCGTCTATTCAGTTTTGCAAAAAAAACTCTTCCCAAAATTTCTAGGACTGAGCAAATCGCATTGGAGTCGGGAACTGTTGGTATAGAACGTGCTGTTTTCCAAGGTCTCATGAACTCTAAGACTCTGAGAAAATACAAACCATCTGAACCAACGGATATTGATGAAGAAATGTTTTCAAAGTTACCAAACATTATAAACTCAGTTGACGAATCTTCAATTTTGATGAACAGATTAACACCTAAAAATCATCCGTTTTGGAACCAGGCAAAAAAAGACGGATTTTTTAGTTTGATTGTCCCTGAAGAATATGGTGGTAAAAAGATGTCAGCGTCTGGTTTATCCAAACTTCTTCAAAGACTATCTTCTGTAAGTGCAAGTCTTCCTGTACATGTAATGGTCCCAAACAGTTTAGGTCCAGCAGAACTTATAGCACTTTATGGAACAGATGAGCAAAAAAAATACCATCTTCCAAAACTAGCACAGGGAAGTATACCTTGTTTCGGACTTACAAGTTTGCATGCGGGTTCTGATGCCGCTGGATCTATGACAGATACTGGGACTGTCGTAAAAAAAGGAAACAGTATTAAGCTTATTTTAAATTGTGAAAAACGATATATAACATTAGGCCCAGTTGCAGATGTTGTAGGTTTAGCATTCAAAATAGTGGATCCTGACGGCTTATTGGAAGAAAGTGTTGGAAAAAATGTGGACGGTGAAATCACACTTGCAATCGTTGAAAAGAATCATAAAAACCTGGAATTGGGTGTTTACACAGACCCTTTGGGAGTGGGATTCGCAAATGGAACAGTTGTTGCAAAAAATATGGAAATACAAATTTCCGATGTCATTGGAGGAGTAAACGGTATAGGTCAAGGTTGGAAATTTTTGATGGAAGCATTAGCAGCTGGAAGAGGAACCGCATTACCTGCTGGTGCTGCTGGTTCTTCTAAAATGCTTACAAACGCGGTTAGTGGATATAGTGTTTTAAGAAAACAGTTCAAAGTTCCTATACACTCCTTCGAGGGAATACAAGAAAAGTTAGCAGACATGGCCATAAAAACATACGAAATCGATAGTTTAGTAAATTTAATGAATTGTATATTAGACAAAAAAGAAAAACCTCCGATCATGTCTGCAATACTTAAACAAAGAACGACCGAGTTGTCGAGAGATGTTGTAAATCATTCTATGGATATTGTTGCAGGATCTGCAATTTGTATGGGACCACAAAATTTTGTGGCACCTGCTTATCTTAGTTGTCCTATCGGCATAACTGTAGAAGGTTCAAATACAATGACGCGTTCTTTGTTAATATTCGGTCAAGGACTTATTCGTTCTCATCCACATATGTTACCAATTATTCATTCTATACAGAATGACGATTATAATACATTTAAAACTTGTGTACTGAAAATGATCTACGAAAACACAATGCTTGTGATCAAACCAGTATTTGGGTCTAATGATTTAGATAGGTTTGTGAAATTCTTTTCACTAAGTTCTACACTTTCTCTTGTTTTAGGAGGTCAGTTGAAGCGTAAAGAGTTTTTAAGTGGAAGATACGCAGATTTGTTATCATACATTGTTGCCGGGTACGCAATGGAATGGAATGCTGTGCAACATAACTTGACTGGAAATGTTATTTTAAAATCTGCTCAAACACATAATTTGAAGCGTATCGATGATTGTATAAAAGAACTTATTCAAAATCATCCACATTCATGGTTTCATCTAATGTGTTACCGACGGTTTATTGGAAACAAGACATTTTACAGTGTAAGTGATTATGAAAAAACAGAAATTTCAAAGCAACTCGGCACACACAATTCAACGCTTAGAAAATTGTTTGATACAAATACATTGTCGTATATGCATCCAAATATTAAAAGAATAAACGATGCACTTTCAGGTAAAGACGTAAATATCGATGATATAATGAAGGTTGACCTGTATACTGTTGAAGAAGACAAACTTGTTTTGAGAAAAAAATTTAACGGAGAGGATTGATTCCGGAGTTTATTGGAAGTGGAAAATGTTGATATTTAATTTATATTAAAAAATAAATGATTATGGCCACATTAATTGGATTTATTTCAACTTTTACAAATTATCCAGTAGGATCTTATTATGCAAATGTAAAAATACCTATGCTTTCGAAACAGGAAATTTATGTAGACATTTACGAAAACTCGAGTGGAAAAATATACTTAAAAGGTCCGATCACCCAAGAAGATTCATTTTTCTACAACAACAAAAATGAAAAACCCATACTTGGCGATAAAATTATTAAAATATTAAACAAATACAATTGTAAACTTTTGAATGTACAATACAATTTTGAAAATGATATCGCACACGTTAATTTAAACTTGCCTATTGTTGGCAACACTTTTTTAAAAATGCAAAAAGTAAAAACCTTTTAATTGCTCCAAAGTACTTAATCAACCTTGAATGCCATAACAACTTTGGGTGCATTCTTTTTTTCCACCTTCACAAGTGCGGAATTGCACTCAGTGCACTTCTTGCATGCGGTGGGAATATTCTCAATCATCTTGTCGCATGTGACACAGAACTTGGAGCACATGGGAGGTGGACGCTTGAGAATCTTCGGCTCCTTGGATTGAATCCCAAGAGTTCCCTTGCAGTTTGTATTCATACACTTCTTTTGTGGTGCCGCAACATGAAACATATTGTTGCAGAGGTTGCAGCACTTTATGGAGATTGGAGGCTTACGGACTTTGGGAATGGAAGTCTCGGAAGAGTTCTCAAGTTTGCGCTTCTGTCCCGCAACCAAGTTATTTGCAGAATTAAGATCCATGAGAATGTTGTATATTTCTTTTTCATTCTCTTCAGCCATAATCTGAGTGTCGAAGAGATCGAGGACATCGTCACCCGAGATTGTGATATCGGGATCATTACCAGAAAGTTCCGAAAGAGCAATCACCGCTTCCTCAAAAACGGCGTTCTGGTGCTCAGAAAGCGTGGTGGTCATCGTCGTGGAAAGAGTGGTGGACATCACTTGGATTTGTGTTTTGTTGTTTGATCCATTGAGAGGTCGTTTTCGACTTGGGTCAAAAGAGAAGTCATGAATATAACACTTACAAGAATCACAAAATAATTAATTTTCAATAATAGCAACATATGATTTTTTGAGTTCTGGTTCAATTATAATCCAAAACTCATAAAACTCTTGATTTGAACACCTTTTTTTATTGTTTTTAACATTGTTATATTGAAACGTTTCTATTCTTCGTAATTCTTCGAAAAATGTTTTACGGGGTATAGATATTTTGGGATTTCTCATCTGTGCAAGTTTCCAAAATTTTCTTCCATATAGTTTGAATGCAAAGTTTTTGTAAAAAATATCATCTAATATGTTTTTAAACTTGCTGTTTATGGTTTTGACACTGATGGTGTCAAAGAAATCTAAAAAATTTAGAAACATATGGTATAAAATTTCGTCTGGTAAACTTGTAATCATTTATTTTTTTTAAAACAAAAATATGAAATTTTTATACATGTATCTGATTGTATTTATTTATTTTATGACACTAATAACTTGTTCTTACTTGAGTATATTGAATTATGACAAAAAAAATAATATATCAAAACTTTGATGTCCTATTTTGTTTTTAAACTTTACAATAAAATGAACACAGATGAGGAAAAATGTGATATATGTTTTGAAAAAAAAGAAAATAAAATAATGTGTATATTACCTTGTAAACATACTCTTTGCATTCAATGTATTTTCAAAATCACAAAACCAGAATGCCATATATGCAGAAAATTTTATGGAAATTTGTTATCGGGTTGTGTGAATGAACATACAAAAACATTTGAAGAATTTGATAGGTTTTAATTCTATATAATGGAAGAAGCCAAGTCACTTGTTATTCTCGTTTTTATGATCAAAGCGGTTCGGGAGGGGGGTATTGTGTTATAGACTGCAGAGGAGATAAAAGATGTAATTGTGCAAGTGTGTCTTACTATGGAGATACTCCTTAGTTTTACAAACGAATGACCTATAGATTTTAGACTACAATTACAAATGCGTGTAATTCACTCATAACTTTCACCAACCCTATTACTAAATAATTTTTCCCTTGCTTTCATGAGCGCGAATCCAAGAACATTATATCCTTCCCACTTTTTAGGATTACTTGTTCTTGTATCAGCAACATTCAACCCTATACCCCACAATTTATCATATGGTGCAGCTTCCGCTATTAAACTTGTTTGTGTGGAAAGCAACACATCACATATCGTTTTATTGCTTTTGAACTTTTGGTAAACGACTTCAACTGCAATGTCACAAACACATTCCAACCATTTTTTTTCATTAAATTTTTTCACAGTCCTTCCCAATTTTTTTGCTTCAAATGGAGTTTTAGCCAGTCTTATTTTCTCAAACGTTTCACTATCATGAAACAGAGAAGCTTTGCATAGCATGATCGATTTTTCTGAAAATTCTACGGGTATAGAGATACTCGCTTTTACGCCACACCATTCGGGAATTGTAAACGTATGAGAAATTCTATAAAAGTTTGAAAACTCTCCAAATGAGTTTTTTTCACCATAAAATGCAACAACATGTTGCTGTTCTTTTGAATCCCATACTAGTTTAAGATTCTCCAACTGTGATATCTGTCGTGAGTGAGACATGGTTTTTGTCGGTGTGATCGGAAGTTTTTGAGTCACAAAGTTTCATTTTTTTTACCATTTGAAATGTTCCATTTTGTTCAATGGGTGTTGGTATATTTTCATAAACAGATTCTAACAAACACTCACACCTAAGTCTATATGCTTCATCGAGTGCGTTTTGAGCCAATTCGTACAAAGATAAAACCATTTTAATATTTATAATAATTTAAATAAAAATACTTTATTCTGATTTATAGTTTTAACAATTGTAAACTCAAAATCCTACTTAAGACGTAAAGTTGTGTTTAAAAAGGTAAAAAAAATATTGAATTATTAAAAAAATGTTGATGGATGATCACCAAAAACTTATGAAGAGAAAACCTTTTATGACAGCACCAGGAACGGTTGATAGAATTTTTGAAATACATGAAAACTATGTGAAAAATGAATCTGGAGAAATTCCGATTATAGTAAAAAAAGAAGAAGAACCTAAAAAGAAAACGGGTAGTCGTTTATTATAATTTGGTAAATAGTTCAGTTCAATTATATTTTTTTTGTTTTTCCATAAAAATGAATGAAATATGTAAAGTATATTTTATGTTGTAACTTTATGACTTTCACAAATATCATTATATACTCTGGTATTTCAAAAAAATATTGGTTTCATAGTTTAAAACATCAACAAGAATATTTTTTTAAAAGTTTAGAAACTCAAAAATTTATAATTTTTAGGAAAAAACCAAATTATACTAAAACAATGATTAAAAGTTTTGATTTTGTTAATTATAATATATCTAAAAGTGTTTTTAATGTGGAAAAACAATCTAATTTAACACTTGATTATATTAGAAAAAATGAATACAAACTAGATTTAAACAAAACAAATGAAACATATAAAGTAATTAAATCAGTAAATATTAATGGAACAGAAATACATGGTAATTCATCAAGTAAAAAAAATAAAACAAATTTTAATGAAAAAATACTAAATAATTCTAACAGTTTATTGTATAGAATAAATACTACAAACAAAACATATAAAGTAATTAATTTAGTAAACCTTAATGAAACAGAAATACATTATAATTCATCAAGTAAAAAAAATAAAGATTATGAAATTAATATACAAGATATAGTGGAAAATGTTGATAAAAATATAAGTGCTGTCAAAAAAGAAAAAATCATTGTAATTATTGTAATAGAAAGAAACAGGACATTAGAGTTTGACATACTACATTCTTTGATTAAAAATAAAATAAACTGTGGCTCTTCGTATAAAATTGTTCACGTCGAACAATCTAAGAACTGTCTTTTTAATAGAGGTCTTCTAGCAAATGTTGGTTTCGTGAAAGCATATGAAACTTGGAAAGATATTGAAAGAATTGTGATTCACGATACGGACATGTTTCCTGAAAGTACAATGTGTTATAACAAACCTTATCACGCACCAGTAATTCATTACGCAACGAGAGTTTCGCAGTTTGGTTATAAACTGCCATATAAATCATATTTTGGCGGTGTTATAGGTTTTATTCCTTCTGTTTATAAGATAATTAATGGTTTTAGTAATAGTTTTTGGGGTTGGGGTGGGGAAGATGATGATATATATAATCGAGTAGTAAATACTGGGTTTAATATAGTTTCTTCAGCTTCTGGACGGTTTTTAAGTATATGTCATGAACGAGATACATCAAACATAAAAAATAATGTCAAAATATTAAACGATGGATCAAGAACGAATGATGGTCTTAGCAATCTTGATGACGTAGTAAACTCAATCGTTACAAAAATAAATGATGATGAAGTACACGTAGTAGTCAATGTAGACCTTGAAAAATGTAAAACGGCACCATCAACGCCTCCTCCGTTTTTCTTGTATAATTTTTCTGGTATGAATACAAAACCTATATCATATAATACAAAAATTTATGAAAAAAATATGTCAAATTTTATATGGGGTGTATCTAGTATATTTTAAAATCAAATTAAAAGATTATATATAATTAGTTAATATGAAATATCAAAACATAGAAAAACTGTACGACCAATCAGAGCATGTTGAGTCGTCATGTTCAAGAGCTAAAAATATCGAAAATTCCTGTATATTAAAAATGTGTAAAAGCAATGATTTTGCTCCATTAGACCTTAAAAAAGAAATATATTTTGCGAAAAAAGCAGACAAACACGGTGTCGGACCCAAAATAAACAGTTATGGATTTTATAATAAAATTGGATTTATTGAAATGGAAAAAATGAAAACTTCTTTAAAAAAAATTATGGAAGATGACAAAATTACAAAATTCCATTTAAAATCATTAAAAAAAGTTTTAAAAAAAATGTGGAAACGAGGTAAATTTGTACATATGGATCTTCATGCAGAAAACATATGGTTTGATAAAAAAAATCAAGCAAAACTTATTGATTTTGGTTTTGTTGAAGAAAACTACAATAATGAAGACACTACAAAAGCAAAAAATGATTTAGTGGAATCTTCGTATGATATACATTCATTGATAGAATTTTTGCTTCCAAACTCTAAAAAAAAGGAAGAATTATTAAAACTAAAAGAAATAATGTCCGGATCATGGATGTAAGTATAAATTAAATTATTTTATCATATCTTATGTCACACAAGGAAGGACGTCTCGGGTTTCCTAAATTATCGACGGGTAAAAAATTGAAAATAGAAGAAAGGTATTTTTTACGTTTTTCATCTGAATCATTTTGGGCCATATCAACTGTTGTTTTGAAACATGTAAAAATATGTGGATGACTACATACAAATTCAAGAAATTCATTCAAGTCTAAAACACCATTGCCATCTTTATCCGCACAATCAAAATAAATTGAAACATTGTTATTTAATATTTTATCAAAATATTTAGAAAATTCTTTAATATCAATTGTGCCGTTTCCATCTTTATCGATTTCTCCAAACAAATTTATCAACTGTAAACCATATTTCTCATTTAATGTTTTAGCTCTTTTCTTTATTTGAATTTTTTTTTCGTTTTCATAAATACAATTATATGCATTCTTATAATCACAATCCACAAAAAACGGATAGTACGCTTTTAAAATCTTTAAAAAGTTAATTTTACGAACATTTAGAGTTTCACCAAGATTTTTGTTTGATGCATGATATAGATCAATTATCTCTTTTTTCCGATATTTGGGAAAAGAAAAATTTTTTTCTGACGCCATT
>MDTC01209570.1_pt1 | contig 11679 bp, 11 predicted proteins | sample 811181 | NCBI WGS metagenome assembly MDTC01 (sample SAMN05326644, study PRJNA326480) | marine metagenome | isolation source: seawater | place: Pacific Ocean: North | collected 2011 | reverse complement strand
TGGAGGGCAATTATATGCCCTTATGGAAGAATGTGACACTTCTGGTAACTGTATCCATCTTGGACATGCAATCATGGATCTAAGATATCATGAAGGAGGGGATCAAATTCAATCTTGGACTCCTGTGTTTGAGACGATTGTGGCAAAAATGGAATTCATGCCAATGGATGTAGAAGTGAGTGCGGGAAATACGATTCGTGTTTCCCTATATTCAACAGGTGAAGACTACCTTCCAGCATCCACCTCTACAATTGTGACCATTCACGAAGGGGCCGGATCGACTTTGCAATTGGACACATTCAACCCCGAGGAAAGACTCTACTTTTCACCTCCAATGTGCATGCATGAAAGATGTTCAGCCAGTGAATAATTTGAAGTTAGAGGCCACGCGGCCAGTAACGTGGCAGAAGAGGTGTTTGAGGCTGAAATCCTCAAAGACGAAGGTGTTGATGAGCGCCGTGAGAAAAACCAACTCAATGGTGCATTGGGTGCAACGTTGGCGATTGTGGTCTTATTCCTCATCTTGGCTGCTACCGTAGGTATTCCAAGTGATCTAATTGGTTCACAGGATGGAAGAAATTCGCATTGGCTTCCACCAGTGGAAGAAAGATCCGGTAAGAATTACGATGATTCCGATGTATTCAGCCGAGTATCGTGGAATGGTAGCCACGGAATTGGTGAAGTTCAATCTATCTTTGTGGAAGTTCCAGCAATTACTCTGAAAGATGGAGGCGCTGGTACAACTGGCGATGCCGAAGTTCACCTTGGACTCTGGCTACCGGTAATCGAAGGATGTGATTATTCAGGAAATATTAGCGACGAGTGTAAAGTCCCCGTAATTGCTGAAATCGGTCCTTACTATGACGACGGGGATGTTGATGCATTAACACCAGCAAACCGTTTGGGCCGTTTCTTGATTGAGAATTTCGTCCCACACGGATTTGGTGTTGCTCAAGTCTCGGTATTCGGGACCGGTGAATCAAATCATTGCATGGACCTCATGGGCTTAGATGAACAGGCAGGAATCAAAGCGGCTGTGGATTGGTTGGGACAACAACCTTGGTCAAATGGAAATGTGGGGGCAATTGGAAAGTCCTACGATGGTTCCACTCCTTGGAATGCTGCAGCCTCGGGCTCTGAGCATCTCGCGACGATTGTACCGATGTCAGGGTTGATTGGTGTTCACGAATTGATGTGGCGGAATGGAAGTATGGAAGCGCGTGGAGCAATCATGCACAATGGTGTGTATGGTTCATTTGGATTAGATGGGGATCTTGAAGATGCGCAAAATGGTTGTGAGGGTTACATGGAAGGTTACTATGCTGGCCCTCTCGCTTATGCCACCGGAGATGATCTATCGTGGATGAAGAGCGATTATTGGACTGAGAGATATTTCCTTGACCGAGCTATGGAATTATACAACGGCTCGATCTATATCATCCATGGAATGCAGGATTGGAACGTTGATCCACACATGGCTTTCCCCACACATCAAATTGCAATAGACCATGGGTTCGAAGTCAAAGGATTGTATGGCCAATGGACACATGATTACCCTGACAGGCCCGATGGTCACGATGGTGGAATTGGTTTCCCATGGTCACTACGTTGGGATTGGGCTGATGACTTGCTTGAATGGTTTGATTTCTATCTGCGAGATACTGGGCCCCAACCTCGCTTAATCGCAGAAATCCAAGATGACCTAGGAGGATGGAGGGTCGAGGATACTTATCCACCATTAGACACCGAATGGAACGTTACTACTCTAGACCAATGTGAAATTTTAGAAGGTGGTGAAACCGTAACTTCAACCAGTCAAACTATTCTAAATTGCGGGACAATGGAGGAGGATTTCCGAATCATTGGAATGCCTACAATACACATGGGTGCAAGAATATCTCCACTCGCAACCAGCGGGCATCTCTTCGTCGAGATGCAGCGAGGGAGTGATGGAGCACATCTTGGACATGCGGTGATGGATTTGCGATATTCTGATGGTGGCAAAGATGGGAAAGTATTGATCCCAGGAGAAACCGTTTTGGCGAAGATGGAGTTCTTTGCAATGGATGTTGTGATTGAAGCTGGAGATAGTTTAGTCCTTGTAATAACTCAAACAGGTGAGGACTATGTTCCAAGTACTGTGAGTACATTCCCTGTAACTGTCTTCCTCGATGATCGAAGCACACTTTCACTGTCTACTGTGACTCGAACATGTGATGACTTGTTCTTGCCCCCAATGCAAGAAGAATATCCGCAGTGTATTGATGATTGATAGGACCCCCGCCAGAGAAGGAGGTCTGTGAAGACGAGGGTCCGTTGAATCAATCAAATTTTTCTTGGTATTCTAGGAAGGATAGGGTACACCCGCAACGATTCAATGCGAAGAAATACTGCAGTGCCAAATAATACTGAAATCGCAAGAATTGGGGCGAATAATCCAAATTGCATGGACGTTGTGAATATGGTTCTATACTAAATAGGCTGTTTACATCCATAGGCAAAAAACGATGTTGATGAATCGTTACCTTCAGAAAAGAATGCTACGGGGAGAGGGCATGGGAGATTTAGTGGCCTCTAAACCTAAGATGCATATGCTACATACATGCCCCTTTTGCTGGAAAGTAAGAGGCATTGCCGAACTTCTCAATATTGATTACGAAAATGTTCAGATCAATGCAATGAAAACAAAGAAAGAATTGAAATTTACAGATGGCTGGAACAAGGTTCCTGTTTGGACGGAAAGTGATGGACAGGTTGTCGTTGACTCAACTCCAATCATGAAACATATTGATTCTACGTACAATAATGGTAAATTGTGGAAAGTGGATGACGTCGCCCGCAGAGATAAATGGATGGAATGGGTCGATACCAAGATGTCAAAAGCAACTGTGCCAATTCTTTACGGTGGGTTATTCTCGGCCTTGCAGACTACTACCCGTGTTTCAAAACTCGAGAAATTTGGTTTTATCTCAAAACGATTGTATGCATGGGCTGGATTCCCAATCATGTGGGGGATTATTGCAAGAAGTCGGGTGAAAAAAGATGGGAGAAAACCAAAGCAATTGTGGCATGACTTGCTAACTGAGTTTACTGATTCTTTCAATGGAGAGCCGTACTTTGGAGGTACTGAACCTAACATGGTAGATCTCGCCGCATTTGGTTACATGAGATCGATTTCACCGTTTCCACAATTCAAAAAACTTGAAGACCACGTTAACGGAATTGAATGGTATCAACGCGTCGAGGCATTCATACAGCGATGAGTAATTTGAAATGGACGGGTTTTCTACGAAGGCTCAATGGTCGGCGAAATATCAGAAGATGGAAATTGGGTTTGGAATGGAACTTCCTGGGACCCTGTAGAATCTCCCAATCAAGTTATGCCTAGGGCCCAAAATGATGAGTTGCCAGTAACTAGTGAAGAGATTGTGGTGGAAAATAACAATCACCATTCTCTAGAACTGTCCAATGAATCCGGTGATCTTTCATTCCCTCCACCTTTACCAATGGCTTCTGACTCTGCATCTGGTACTGGAAATGAAAGTAGTTTGCCTAAGGTAATGCGCATCCTTTCAGGGTCCATCGGAATACTCATGTCGGTTGTTCTATTGATGTTCTTGTTTGGTTTTGTTACTCAAGCAAATGCAGATAATATCGAAATGTTTTCTGATGAAGACGATGCTGATGATTTCGTAAATGCCCTCAAAACAATTCAGATTTTGACTTATTTATCGGTCGCCATTGTCGTGGGAATCATTGTTGTTTCTGTTATGAATATAATGAACAAAACCAGTTGGTGGTGGCTGCCTGCGGCAACAATCTTCCTAACAGTTATATTCGCAGGGACTGCATTTTACATGGCTAGCTCCTACAATGCATACAGTGCGACTTGTGATCCTGAAATCTATTCAGATTGCGATGCAATATCAGATGAATCTATGTTCTCGCAAGATTCGATGTTTGCAGGATATTGCAGCATTATTGGATTTGTCATCATTGGTTTAATGTCGTTGGTTGTGCGCGCAAAATCTGGTGTGAAGTTTGAACCTTCTGAAGATGGTGAATTTGTCTCTCAGACGGCTTCAAGTGGAGATAAGTCAATCAAAGCGATAGTTGTAATTAGTGTGATTTTGTTACTCTTGGGTAGTGGGGTCACATTCATGGTATTCAATGCTTTGAAGAATCCTGTAATGGCAGATTCATCAGGCGATAGTGTCAATTTTGTCTTTGATGTTAGAGATGCTTGGGATTCTTCAGACGGGCATGTAATGAGTGAAAATGCGAGTGATGCATTGGTAGTTGTTGATATGATTGAGTCGACTAGAGATTATGAGAAACATTGGGAATTCATATCACTAAATATCGTAGCCGAGACTGGAGAATCCTATACTTGCTATTGGTGGCAATTGGACCGAAATACCGGTTGTGAATTTGATGAATTGGACACGAACATGAATGGATACTGGGAGGCTGGTGAAAGTTTGATAATTTACGAAGATAGTGTCACTAACATATGCTCCGGCGATAATGGAGGGTGTGAAATAGCCGTGAAGGTTACTATTGGTAGTATGGAGGGGGATTGGGAATACAATTCCGAGTGGTATTATGGGTATGCTGATGCTGCTGAATGAAATTTAATCTTGGCGTATTAATGATACTGTCAACAAAAATGCGATGAGACCAAAGCCACATGATATGTAGAAATGGCCCATAGAAAAGAATGCCGTTACCGATCCAATACGAATCAATCCACTGTTCTTAGTTCGGATTCCTGTGATAATTAGGAACGCAGTGATGATTGATAGGCCCAAGAAACCTGTCCCAAACATATCATACATCGCAGCAGCGTTTTGGTCGTATAATTGTGTACTATTTTCTCTCTGAGATTGACTGAGATCTATCCACATCCCACCATTTGAGAGAACGGTTCCATTGGCATATTCAGATTCGGTTGGCCATTGAATCACGATGTGTGTGAACCCTATTGGCTCAAATCCAGCTGGAGCATTTAGTAAAACCAAATTGGTGAAAATATCACCATCTGGAGATTGTGCATCAAGTGTCATTTGCCCAGGATCGAGTAAATCCATCTGGAAATTACCACTGCCGTCAGTTACTGCCTTGACATTTGCTCGATTTGCTAGGTGCCCTTCCAATGAATAATTCACTAGTGGGTTTCCAGAAGCATCTACTAGAACGCCGGTGAGAATAGAAGATTCGTCAGGAGCCCCTTCTGTTTGAGCGAATATCAATTGCCGATGTGTGTACATCCCTGTATCTCCATCAAGGTAGTCTAGGCCAACATTGAGGCCAGCAAATGCTGCAAGGATGGCTAAAAGTGCAGCGAGCATTGCACGCCGAGGTAGTGGTAAATCAGAAGGGACTTGGAGAGTGGTGGTGGAGTTGCGAAAGATTACACCCTCTTCTGGCGGTAAACTCTGAAGAACTTCCTCATCGCTCACAGGCCTCCGTTTCATCCACCACTCAAGATTGTTGCCTATACAGCATCAACCAATGACAGTATCTTTCGATCTAGGGAAGAGAGAGGTGCGTTATCAGGATTGGTGACCATTTCCCCTGTTCTAGGATTTGTTGTGTATACATCAACAAACAATTTCCGGTGAGTGAAGTCGTGCTTTATTGTACCAATGTGTTTCACATCTCGATTCTGAAGTAAATCATCGGATTCAGCCCCCACTTCAGCAAGTGGTATTCCCCAAAGGCCCCCAAGTGTTTTGCCGGTCCGCTCAATTAAATGGACTCCCTCCAGATTGTGAATGACTAGAGCCACTAAGGACATTGATACCTGCTTTTTCTTTTTCTTGATAGGCCAACTTTCTGGATTTCCTGAAGCCATGCCACCACAAGTAGAATTTACTGGACATTCAGAACAACTTGGGTTTCTCGGGGTGCATACTTGTGACCCTAGTTCCATCATAGCTTGATTCCAATCACCTGGTCGAGTGATATCGAGTCTTTCAGTCGCCTTTGAATTGAGTTGTGATGGCGTCAAATCCATGGCGTGAATACGAGATAAAACCCTCCTTATGTTACCATCTACACAAGCCACTGGTTGATTATGACATATTGAAGAAATTGCTGCTGCTGTATAAGGACCAATTCCTGGTAGTTTCAATAACTCATCATATTCCGTTGGTAAATCTTCCTCGCCTAGTGTAACTGCCAACTTGTATAAATTTCGAGCACGGGCATAATATCCACAGCCCTGCCAAAGTAGCATCAGATTTTCTTCACTATCATTTGCAAGTGATTGGGGGTTTGGATATGCTTTTCTAATACGTTCCCAATATGGTAAACCGGTTTCCATCCTTGTCTGCTGCATTATAATTTCAGCCAGTAATGTCTCCCATGGAGACACTTCTTGAATGCGCCAAGGTAAGGGGCGGGCGTTTTCATCATACCAATTCAGAAGCCCCCCCATGATTATCCGAGAGAGAAGAGGGTGATGGCAATTCCGACCGATGAAAACTTGAGGGAGGAGGGGTTCGCATTGTCGTGGCGACGAGTGAGGCAAGGTGGAAAGGGGACTTGTCAAAAGCCCAAATGTTACTTGCAGCGATTGATGCAGACGATCCTGATTTATTCGATTGCAGTATTATCGATCATGGAAACGGTGTGGGAGAAATTGTCATCAGAGTCGAGTGTGATGATATCGCATCAATGCAATCGATTATGGACGATATTCTCGCCTGTATCTCTGCGGCTGAAGTTAGCCTTCAGGCAATAGAGAATTAGCTGCCATTTTGCCAATTAATTCCGCATTTTCGACGTGTGCATAGTATATCCCGTCCTCATATTCATGTTCTGGAATTATTGGCAAGCGTAAATCTTCTATCTGAAAATCTTGGATTATGCCCTTTCTCCAACCCGAACATTGAGAGTCTAGGACAGCCTCTACTCTCTCCGCTGCATCATTCTGATCTCCGAAAGCAAAACAATGGAACATTGTGACCTTGTTACGGTGTTCTTTCGGTATTCTATCTGTTACGAATCTCCCGAGATCTACCAGCAGTACTTCTCTATCTACATCCCAAAGGGCGACATGAGGTAACATGAAATTTCCATAGGCCCCAATATATCTGCCATAAATTGTGGAATCTGAGCGGTTGTGAGCTTGAATCACGGCATCAACAGGCATGATTCGTCCTTTACGTTTGATTCCGTCCACGTTTCCATTCTTATCTCGGCGAAACCCGAGAACTGGTCCTTCAGTATGGAAGGTCACATCCCATTGGGAACATGCAGCAATCAATCTTCCACTTACACCAGCCCAACCATCTGTTGGTATACGACCAAAATTCCGTACAGTATGATGCTCCAAAGCTTCGAGGTTTGGCGTTGTATTGAATGACCAAAGTACAGATAATAAGGTAGCCATGTGTTTTGCAGCACCCTCTAGATTACTCAGATCCTTTGCCTTGGTCGCCTTGACTACTGACAACCAATCGGCTTCAAGTGCGTCATTTCTATTGCTCTTCCAAAACAGTCCTTTGTTTCCTGGCAATGTGTGCCGTTTTTCATCGAGAATGAAGGCCATACGGGTATGTATCATTCTACGTGAATGGATTCCAACACCCATGCTTTTCAATAGCGTTGCAAGATAACTGGTTCTGTTCCAGTTCAATGGAATCCTATCGAATAACCACTCAGCATCTGCATGTACTGGAGCTGCTAAACCTCCTATAGGTTCTGAGCGAGCAAAAATCAACACTTCGGCACCACTTTGTGCTGCTGAACGGGCTGCAATGAGTCCTGCAAGGCCATCGCCTACAATGCCCACCCGTCGCATGGAATAACCGAATAGGTCGTCAGTCAAAAGGCCGCTTGATGGTGAATTTGTCAGTATTGTGTATCCGTGAGGGTGAAAACCCCCTCCCTTCTCGGCGAACTGGTGTCCACCGAAGATATGCCGCCGCAAGATGCGGCGAGTGATGTAAGCGATGTGCTAGCCGAGACCGTTGAGAGGGTGGAGAGGAAAGTCCTACCACATGATCGAAAGAGGGCCTTGTTTGGAGACGATGGGGCCTCCGATTTCCTGCTCAATAGTGCTCGTAGGTGGGTTGCAACTCTGCTTGCTGATGAAGGTGTTTTTGAGCCTATTCAACCCAGTAATAAGAGAATACGCGCAGAAATAAGGAGTAAACAAGAGGGGGTTTTAGCAGGCGTATATGCTGCAGATGTGTTGATTCGCGAATGGATGCCTGAGGCGAGATATACTTGGACCATTGGAGATGGTGCGAAGGTTGAGAATGGTATGTGCCTATTGACAATCGAAGCATGTCGACACCAAATCCTAGTCTGTGAGCGAATAATACTAAACATACTTGGCCGATTAAGTGGGATTGCTACGAATACTTCCCGTTGGGTGAAGGAATCACAAATTCCAATCGCAGCTACGCGAAAAACTGCTTGGGGAGTCCTAGATAAGGCGGCTGTAGCCGTTGGAGGGGGCTTGACCCATCGATTGAATCGAACAGATGCATTAATGCTCAAAGAAAATGACCTTGCAACATTGGTTGAGGAAAATTCGGATGAAATCCACAGAATTAAGGATGCATTGTGGGATATTCCCGTTGAATCTGTTGGGGCATTTGTCACAATCGAAGTGCGTACGCTGGATGAAGCACTCGCTGCAGCAGAAGTTTGGGCTGAAAGGATGCTAGAACACGATGATGGAAGGCGGTTAAACGTGATGTTGGATAATATGGGTCCAGAATTGTCGCGCGATGCTGCCTTGGATGTAGAAACTCGTGGCTTACGAGAATATGTTACTCTGGAAGCGAGTGGAAACATCATCTTCGAAGAATTAGATTCTTGGCAGGGGGCAAAGGTCGATGTTATCTCAACTTCTTCACTTCACAGAGCAGCTCCACCCCTCGATTTGACTTGCATCTTTGAAGGGGCATAATCATGGGCGAGATCCCTGAATCTCATCCTAGATATGAATCCCTTATGGCTCGCAAAAAAATGACTGATGCTGCTGCTGCTGGATTGTTAGCAGACTCCGCGTTAATTGCACATGGGAGAGGGGAAGCTTTCGATTATCTATTGGGTGAGAAAACCACTGAGAGTGCAAAGTCTGCAATCATGGAAACCGCTTCACAACTTCTTGCTGCAAACCAACCAGTGATTTCGGTAAATGGAAACACCGTGGCGTTAGCAGGAATTGATTTAATCGCGTGTGCAGCAGTAATCGAATGTCCTATTGAAGTCAATATCTACTATCGTACCCCTGAGAGAATGTCTGCTTTGCTGGGTGCTTTAGAGGAACAAAAAATTGCTGCGTGTGAGAAATATCCAGAGTTGGCTGAAAATATTCAATGTGTCGAATTTCTAGGCAGGGAACCTGATACGAAGATTCCCGGGCTTGAGGGGCCTCGGGCTAATTGTCATACTAATGGGATTTTTTCATCAGATGTAATCCTAGTTCCTTTGGAGGATGGGGACCGATGTGAAGCCCTTGTGGAAATGGGTAAAACTGTATGCGTCATCGATTTGAACCCTCTATCAAGGACCGCTATGACATCGACGATTGCTATCGTTGATCAGTTAACAAGATGCGTCCCTATACTCCTAAAATATCTGAAGGATGGGGGTTCTCAAATCAACGAATCATGGGACAACCGAGGAAATTTGAGTGATGGGTTGGCTGAAATGCTGCGGGATTTCCAGAAGTAACGCAATTTCCTTTTGGTGGTGTCAAATTAAGCAGAACTCTTTTCCATTAAGGGATTCTAGATACTTCTGATTAGAGTGTCAGAGGAACAGGATAGGCTGCTTAGTGAGGGGGATGGGTTTCTCACATCGCAAGTCTCCTTTGATATTGATGAGCCGCGTAAACCTGTTCGCCGGAAGCAAAGGAAAGTATCCGAGAGTGAAAGTCCCAACGAAGAAGGGCCTGTAACTGGTTGCCCAGGTTGTGGAAACGATATTCCAGAGGGTGAATTTGTAGAAGCAATGTTATCCTTTGTTACTGGAACGAATGATTATCTATCAGGGGATGCTGTACGAATTCGTAGTGTGCAAATATCACAGCAATTAATCAGCCAGGGTCGATTGCCTGATCCACACTCAGAATGGAGCAATGAAATTGTTCAACGACTAGAACAACATATTGAGAATATGGCCAATGAAAGGGCTCGTTTGTTGAAACGTCAAGCTGAGGGGTTAGATGAAGGAATAGGACCTTTGACCGACATAGAAGAAATTCGGGAAGGTTTGCGAGCTGAAATAGAACAAGAAATTGTAGGAGAGGTTGCTGTAGCCATTCGTGACCAAATCCGTCAGCAGGTTATTGCAGAAATGGTGCCACAGATTCGAGCAGAAGTAGAGAAAGAACTCTGGGATGAGTTCGAGGACGCCTTGCGGAAAGAGCGGGCGAAAAATCAATGATTTTCAAATCAAGCGATGGGGATGTGCTTTCGAAGATTTTCCTCAAGTATTTGGCAAACTAAGTCGCCCACCTCACTTGTTCCTGCAGAGCCACCTAAATCATAAGTCAATTTATCGCCACTAAGAACCTGATTTACTGCCTGCTCAATTGAATCCGAAATTGCAGTGCATGTTGGATCATTATTTTTTGTCCCAAGCCAATCAAACATCAAGGATACGCTACTAATCATCGCTATTGGGTTGGTTGTATTCTTGCCTGCATATTTTGGTGCAGAACCGTGTACTGGCTCAAACATCCCATGAGAATCGCCTAGATTTGCGCTAGCAGCAATTCCCATTCCACCTTGCAAAACACTGGCTAAATCGGTACTAATATCTCCAAACATGTTGGGGGTGACGACCACATCAAACCACTCTGGTTGACGGACCAGCCACATTGAGAATGCATCGATGTATGCATGATCGGTTTCTGTATCGGGATATTCTTCTGCAATTTCGTGGTAGATTTTGTTGAATAGTTGACAACCCCTAGTTACATTTGACTTGTCAACACAAGTCACACGCGTCTTGCCATCTACTGGAGCTCCATTTCGCCTTCTTGCAATCTCAAACGCATATCTGATTACTCGCTCGCTGCCATGACGAGATATAGGGCGAGGGTCCCATGCGACTTCTCCGTCCAGTCCTGGGAAATCCATTTCCCCGGGTTCCCATGTTTCACGCCCTTGTGCGGCGTCAGCGCAACGACGCAATAGAGAATGGTACAACCCTTCTGTGTTTTCTCTAATAATGACCATATCAACCATCCCTGGCTTCCATACTTGCTGGAAATTTCCATGAATTTTGTGGTTTACACCGTCGTATAATCGAATAGGGCGAACATTTGCATATAGATCCAAACCGCTTCGCAAACCGAGAATCACTGAGCCTCCAGCCAAATCTCCACTTTCAGTTTTAGCACCTGGCCAACCAATAGCACCCAACAAAATTGCATCCGCCTCATCTCTGCAAAACTCGAAACTTCCTTCAGGCCATTCTTCACCAGTTTCGAGGTAATGCTTGCCTCCACATGGAATTTTGTTGATTTGGAATGAAAGCGGAGTATTGTTTTCAACCACTGAAATGATTTTTTCGGCCTCTAACATGACGTCGCGGCCAATACCATCGCCGGGAAGCAGAGCCAGTGTATAGGACGTCATTGCACTCGCCAATCGCTACCCCTACATGAATGAGCGCATTCTGAGCCTTCAGAGAAAAGTCAGCGCT
>MDTC01002949.1_pt1 | contig 11682 bp, 19 predicted proteins | sample 811181 | NCBI WGS metagenome assembly MDTC01 (sample SAMN05326644, study PRJNA326480) | marine metagenome | isolation source: seawater | place: Pacific Ocean: North | collected 2011 | reverse complement strand
TGTTTAGACAGGGAGGGTAGAAAATCTTAGACTAAAAGTTGTCATAGGTTTATAATGTAAATAACAAATGCTTGCTCTCTTATGACCTATCTTACCATATGGTTGCGCTTTGTTTTAACCATGTGTCGGTAGTTGGGGATTTCTGCCCCATAAAAGTGCCGTCGCACTACCTCAAACTTAAGTGGCCTTAATGATAGAAGATTATACCAATAAGAACACCAGACCCGACGAGGTGATTTAATCAAGAGCGTTAAATAACTCCTCCATGACATCACTTAACATATCATGCATAAGTGTAAATTTTACAGCGTTGTCAATACCTGCATAAATAGCCTCCATGGTGATAAGGCCAATCATAGCATCGGGTTCATCAGTAAAAATACTGATATCTGTAAATATGGCCGAATCTATAGATGTTTGGACTTCTTTTTTCATTGATGGGCTAATGCTTGATACTCTCTTAACTGCTGCTTTTGACATGCTAAACCTATTTATTATCTTATTAGATAAGGTGCAAACAAAGCAACACCATATGGTTGTGATGCTTTGTTGAAACAACCCTAAGTAATGGGTCATTTAATCTATAACATGAGAAAAATAACCCAAGACGCAGTTCACGCATTCAATAATAACAGAAATTTTAGTAGAGGTAATACTGTAGTCCGTCATTTTACCTGTGACGGTTCGACTTCTATGTATCTGCATAACAATTTGATTGCTGAGAAGGATTCAAACGGTAATGTTACAATTATGACCATGGGATGGGATACCAACACCACAAAAGAACGCCTTAACGGTTTGGATGGTGTCAATATAGTGCAAAGAAATTTTGCATGGTATTTGAACGGTGTCTACTGGGATGGTTTACCCATTCTGTTAGATTGTTGATACTGTGGAAAGCGTTTTTGATTGTTTTCGCTTAGGTAAAGGAGCCACGCATAGGGTAAATATGCAAATAGCCGAAATAAAAAACAATCCCCGCATTGGGTTATAACAAAGCGTTACCATATGGTTGCACTTTGTAAAAACCATACTAATACGACATCAGATTCTATCTAGTGCTTCAACGGGAATAGGAGCAAACAAGGAGGTAAAAAATATGAAACAAGCAAATTGGAATGTAAATACAAGTAAAGTGAGGGCTTGGGCTGAAAAGCAACCTAAGTCTGATAACCTGAGTGCGGTTTTACTGTCCCTATCGTTAGGTGACAATGCCGCTACTGACGAATTAAGAAGCACATATTGGACAGCAATTCGTTCAATTGGTTCTACTATGGATGGTTTTCCATCAGCCCGCAAAGGCCGAGAATCAACTCTAACCGAGGAACAACAGATTGCATTGGCCAATGTGGAGAGTGTGGTAGAAACTGCCTTTGCTTCAATCCCTACTGAATACCACGCAACACTACTGGCCGTAATAGTTCCTCACGGGCGAACTGGCGGAGTTTATTCATCAATGGACGAAATGACTGCTTACTATGTTAATCAAGCACATAACTACATGGTCGCTTCTATCAAAGAAGGCCGATTCGATGGTAAGTTGAATAAGGCGGGTGTCCCTCAAATCACCCCTCGCCCTACAAAGGCCGAGAAAGATGCTCAAATGGAGGACTCGGAAGAGGTTTGAGCCTAAACTGCAACTATTCCCGTTGTAGCCCCATATTATTCCCTTCGGGGTTTAATTGGGGTTTAACAAAGCAATACCATATGGTTGTGCTTTGTTTCGACCCTAGTTAATACAGGGTCAAAAAGGGCTTACCATGTCAAATTATAACTATTATAATATTAATTGGGAACATGAAGTAATCGAATACAAGGCACAGTATGATGATGATGATTATATCGTCGAATATGTTGAGAGTATGCTTCCTATCTATTATGGCGATATATACACCACATATCATCAAGTCATCGGAACACCTCTAAATATTGAAATTGAGCAAAAGCATGTCGGCCAAACCATAGACAAAATAATGAATTGGCACATATTCGAGGAATACATGATTAAGTTCATGGCAGAATTTAACGAATACGAGGAGGAGGAATAAATATGGAGGAAAAGACACCATGAAAGCCTTCGGGCATTATTACAAAGCAATACCATATGGTTGTGATATCTTTGGTATCTAAAACCATATACAGAATCTCATGATATTTTATGTCGGGAGTCATGAACCGACAGGGATTGACAGAATACCCCTTTAGGCGGGGGGTAATGTGCAGGTATTCGTGTAGTGCGACATATCCAATGGGTGATGCGTAAAAGCGTGAGGTCATTGGCTCTATGAAAAATCCTTGAACCTCAAAAGGGGAGTTGCCTAACTAACAACTTGGATATACTTGGCTTGATGGCTCTTAAGATATAAGAGCGTCTAAAGTGAATGCGACCCAATCGTATCATCATTAGTGGTAGTCACTCCACTATCCCACCTTTTATTCCATATGGCGGATTGGCCATAAACCATATAGAAACGAGCCGAAACACAGCGTAGTAAGACAGACGGGTAAACAATACAGTAAGCCATGGCAAACTGTAGGGAAATCAAGAAGAAGTGCAGTTAATCGGATATGTATGGAGTAGGCGAAGTTTCTATCATACTCATTTGGTGCTTAAGCGATAGATAAAGCGATAATAGTTCACCATGAAAAACGCTATACAGGCATATCAATAAAAATCAAAATTACAATAAAGATTGTTCCCTGTTACTGTGTAGCCCTTTCATGGGGTTCTTCAAAGAACAACCATATGGTATGGTGCTTTGTTAAACATACCTTACATAATGAATTTGATTCATTTACCATGTTTACAAGAAGTATTGGAGATGATGAAGGCGGAGTAGTAGTTAATGTAGGATTGTGTGCGGGTCGCCATGATATTGAGGGCATTACCGATTACATTTTTACTGAACCTATTGAGAATCCTAATGATTTTCAGACACTACGACTAATCGCAAACGAAAAACTAGAACAAATGTGGAATGATGGAAATTGTATCAATATCTTTGTCACTGGATTAAGTCAAGCGATGACCATTGTGGCATCAGAAGTTTTTGGTTTATACGAACTAACAGAATATGATATTCTAGTTCAAGTCTATCATTGGGATAGAGAAACAGAAACCTATAACGCCCATACTCTTGTAGGGGGCTAAAGCCTTCGGGCGTTTAACCAAAGTAACACCATATGGTTGGGATTGCTTTGCACATACCAACCTTATACGATTAGGCATCGTATCTATTGCTCAGGGGGATTGAGTGTTAAACTTTAGTTTAGGAGGTAACAAAAATGAAAATAGAAAATTGGAACATAAACACAGCAAAGGTTCAACTATGGTTGGATAAAGAAGACAGGGGAGAAAATGGTCAAGCCATTACTCTATCCATGGCATTAGGAAATGCTTGTGATAACGATGATTTAAGGTCTACTTATTGGACTGCAATTAGAAGTATCGGTAGCACATTTGCAGATTTCCCGATGGCTCGAAAAGGCCGAGAATCGTCATTACCAGAAGATATACTACTATCTGCGACTTCTGTAAAGAATGCGGTTATAACTGCCTTTGCGGGTATTACTGATGCAGATATTATTCTGAAGGTCATACTACCTCACGGTCGCTCCGGTGGCTCATATGAAACAATTGATGACTTAGCGGAATCATACGGACAAAAAGCCTTTGATGCTCTTGTTAAGGGATATAAGGAAAACCGTTGGGATGGTTCAATGGAGGGTAATGTCCCTCTAATGTCTCCGCCTCCCGTAAAAAATAAGGAGGCTAATGAATAGGTTTAACGCTTATTCCCCCTGTAGCCCTTGTGGTTACGGTTATGCAAAGCAAACCATATGGTTGTAGTTACTTTGGAACTAAAACCCTAATACTATCAATTGAGAAATAGATATGTCAAGCAATATAACCTATGTAAGAACTATGGAGATTGATTACGGAGAGAAGATGGACGACCTTCAATTTGCTAAATTAGCACATGAACTGCAAAAGAAAGGTATTACCATACGCACTCATTTTGGTAACAAGCCTAAATATGGATTTAATGAAATAACAGAAACCAAAAAGACCTATCAAATCGTTATGGATAATGAGGTCATATTTGAAACTAAATACTATACTGATAGAAATCAAGCCTTTGATGCATTTAGCCCATTTTTGGCTATAGATTGTGTTGATGCTAAAGTAGACAAGACATCTAAGAAGTGGGTAATGGTGCAAGGCAGTATTGTCCGTGTTGATTTTGAATTGGATGGAGAACAAAATGACTGGTATGACCGTAAAATAGAATATGATAGTGGACAAACTATGGCTGTTACGCTATCAAATTCTACTGATGGTGTTATTCTTAGGTTTACAACTACATGGGAGCCTGAAGGCATTCAGCGCAAAAACACTATTGAAGAAGTTATGGTTAATGAAACACTAAACGATATGGCTAAGATTCAAAGCACTATTGAGGGTCGTTTGAAACTCAAGAAGTTTGGCTATGATATCAACAACGCTACTATTGGTTGTCATTTCGATGCTAAAACAGCAAGTCGTAGCGAATGCGCTCCTGACATCATTAACCGTGTTAAGGAGGCTAAGAAGGCTCATTCTTAAGCCATAATCCGTAAGTCCTAATTAGGCAGGGTATAGCAAAGCAATACCATATGGTTGTATAGCCTAAAAGATTACACAACCATATGGCTTTGTTTCAAAATTTTTATTTTACTGTTCGTTTAAATGAGTGGTTTTAAATCAACAAAAAAGGCAGTTTTGCTTAATATATTAGCCTACTTTGCCCATACTATTATATCATTGACTGTTCTGCCTTTTACTAAGCAACTAATATGTTCGTGACAATAACAACTTATGCTATTTAGCCCACTATACTAGAATAAGAAACAATAATTAAACAGTCTAAACAAATAAACAATCAATACTGCTAATATAATAAAACGATTTAAACGAACAATGCTATAACGGGCCGCAACTATAAACTTTAAAGGAGAATAATTAAAGAAACAACTTTTTATCCTGTTTATATAAACCATATAATTTTTTTAAAAACGCAAGTCCCAAATAAATTCCGCCACATTTTTTGAGAAAAAAGGACATGATAAGATGAATTGGAAAGATATGATAAGAAAAGCAGAATTACCACCAAGAATGGGTGAAGGACAACCTATAACTAATGAATATAGGCAACAAATGGATAATTGGGCTAAAGCCTATGAAAATGATGTAATAAGACAATCAAAAGAACTATTAGTAAGCAGACCTGATTCCGGATATTTGCGTTTTGAAGGAAATACTGTTAGTGTTCCTGATTTAAGGAAAACTTACTCTTTGGAAGAGTTTGCTAATAGAGTTAAAGGCTTTGTTAGAAATGTAGTGTATAATCCGAGAAAATATAACTATTCAAATGAAATAGCAGCACTGGCTAAAATTCCAAATCAGGTAGTAAGAACAATACAAATGGATTCTTCTATCATTGATGAATTTCACAAGTATTTGAAAAGCCTGTGAAAAAAATTCCCCACAATTTTTTTTGATAAATTTTAGGTGATAATATGACATGGAAAGACATACTAAAAGCCCAAACTACTCTTTTACAGTTTAGTAGGCAAGCCAATATGGATAAAAAAATCCCGGAAATAAGGGCTAAACTAGAAGGTATGCGTGGTAGGGCTAAAACCACAGAAAGGGGAAAAACTGAAGATTTAGCCACCGTAAAATTAGAACAATTAGATAAGGTTAGAAATGTAGATGATTTTGAGAACTTCTATGATGATAGCCTAAAATATTTATTGGGTGAAAAATAAATGTGGAAGGACATACTCAAACTAGACATGGATGAAGCCCGTAAACTGGGTGAAAGGTATGCTCCCGAAGATATGGAACAGGCTAGACAAGATAAGTTGAAAACGGTTCTAACTAAAGTGAGGCCAGCCATTGAAAAAACTTTAGAGATATATGTTGATGATATTGCTGAAGAAGATGCAGATAGGCTAAGAATGTCATTGGTTTCTATGATGAGAAATTTACCTATGGCTCCTAGAATGTCTAGGGACAACAGTAAAGAAGCGAGAAATAAGAATAAGGAAATGGTCGAAACTTATCTTGCTAAGTTAGAAGACCTATATCAAGAAGATAAATCCCCAAGAAAAACTACTAGTCTTATTGACAGGGCTAGAGAGATGAATAGAAAACACCCAAGAATGGGGAGTGGAAGAAAATGATAAGAAAAATGGGCGAAGTTATGCTAGGGTCTGATTTAGACAAAGATGCTAAAGATGAACTTATGGTGTATGCAGAAAATTATGTTGATAAACTTAATGTTCCTGCAAAAAAGAGAGATGAGTTAATTAGTCTAATTTATGCAGGAATGCAGACTAGGTATTATGTTAGAAACACTAATACTAAAGGGGAGATTAACCCAAAAACAGGAGAAGAAAAGTTATTATTAAACCCTTCAAAACATATAGGTTATGAAGATGTGGCAAGTGCAGAAAACAGAAATAAAACACAAGAGGATAGTGCGGCAAGAGCAAGAAAATATAGTAAAACTGTTAAGGAAGGATTAGCAGAAATTACACCAAAAATTGCTGAAGAAGACATAACCGAGTTGGCTGAAGAAGTAAAAGATTCTAATTTGAAACAAGCATTGGATAGAATGGTTCTTACTTTTAGTGAAAGGCTTTCCGATGATAAATTAAATTCCGAAAGAAGAAAAATAATAGATAGGGACATTCAAGAACTAATACAGGCAATCGAAAGTGATGAGTCATATAGCCAAGAAGATATTAATTCATTTAGTCAATTTTTGTCGAAACTGCAAGGAAAACCGTTCTTTTCCGGAATACATCAAGCATCATTAAGAGATGTCCTTGAAAGGATGAGAAGTAAATATAGATTTGATGATAGTAAAAATGCTTCATGGCAAGACTCGCTAAGAAAAAGCAGGGTAATTGAGGCTATCAAAAGATTTGAAGAAAAGCATCTAAAGGATGAACCTATGGAGTTAAGTAAAAACTATGTGGAGGAGATTGATATGAATTGGAAAGAAGTGCTGAAGACCACAGAAAAATTAGAAGAAGAAGCCGAGGAATTTGAAAAGACTGAACCAAAACCTGATTTTATAGATTTAGATAAAGATGGTAATAAGAAAGAATCTATGAAACAAGCGGCTAAAGATGCTAAGAAAAAGCCTAAATCTAAAAATCCATTTACTAGGAAGGATTAATTATGTCTTGGAAAAAAATTCTAAAGAATGAAGAGGAAGAAGAACTTCCGGAGCATGTAAAGAGAGCAAGAGAGAGAGTAAAACAAGGATTGCCTTCTATAGAACAACCGCTTATTCCTCAATTTGATGACGAAAAGAGAATGAAGAGAGATGATTAATATGACATGGAAAGATATAATAAAAGAAGAACCAAAACAAGGGCCAAGAATGAGCGAAGAAATGTTAGAGGGATTAAATCAAAAGCAATTTAAGAATATGAGAATTGGCCTCATGCAGATGGCTGACACTTTCAATAAGAATGCTAAATATCTAAAACAATTAGTAGGTCAAGAGGAAGCCCAAGAGGTAGTAGAGGGAATAGTTGCTGCTTTGAGAATTTACTCCAATTATCTCTTATATGGTGTTGGCGATTCAACAGATAATGTATCGCCAACAGACGGCCAACGAGCCGGAGACATGCAGGGATATGGCGAATTTGCGAGAAGAAATGCGAAGAGCAGAAAGTATCTTGAAGGCCGAGCCAAAGAATTTACGGATTTAGCAGATGATTTAATGCAATCTATTAGGTGAATAATATGACAAGGTGTAATTACTTAGATGCTTGGTTTGATGCAAAATCAAAAGAAGTTGATGAAAAAGAATCTAAAACAAAAAAGTGTTTTGTAACAGGTGATAAGAAATGAATTGGGAAGATGTATTGAAAAGGAATCCTAGAGATTCTAAAAAAGTTAGAGAAGCACAACAACGAAAAATAGACCGTGAAAGCGAGAGGGAGTTTATTCCTAAAGAGCCTAAACCAAAAAAGGTCGAAGAGCCAAAACCACTACCTACAAAAGAAGAGATGGCTAGAATAATTGAAGAAGGTAAAAAGAACACTTATCTTGCTGGAATTGGAAGAACAAGAAGAAGAAGAGATGAGCCATTTAATCCATTTAAAAACTTTCCTAAAGCAGAAGAAAATCGTAGAAAAGCAGAAGAAGAAAAAGAAAGAAGGCGTAAAGAACAGGAGGGATGATATGTCTTGGGAAAAAATATTGAAGTTTAAATTAACTAAAGACGCTGATGAATCAGAAATCAATGAATTCGTTGAAGATATTTTAAATGGTAGAGCCTTTGATAGAAAACTGGAAGGTCAAAAAAGCGAAGAAGGTAGTAGTTATAATAACAGATTTACTTTGGATGATTTACAAAAAATTGCTGATAGATTAAATTACAGAATAGAATGGCTAAAAAATTATTACGCAAAGGATAATGAAGGCGGTTTAGAATAAATGACTTGGAGGGATATTCTTAAAGTCGAAGATGACGAGAAGAAAATGGCAGGGGCAGTAACAACAACTTCTTCCCCGGCTTTGTTCAATGTCACATATGGATATCATAGAAAAAAGAAAAAGAAAGAGGATGAAGAAAATGGTGAAGGAAACTAAGAAAAAGAGACAGGCCGAATTTCAAGGAAATACCTTCAACCAAAACTTAGATTCTATCAAGTTCGCTAAGGACTATCAAACTTGGAAAGATAATTGTCAAGGAATTAGTGGCGAAACGCTGATGGTAGAAAATGTCCCATCATTATATGATTTTCTTTTTACTCATGTATTTGGAAACATAAGACCAAATTCGGTAAATTCAGATAAAGAAGGCCAAGGAGCAAGAGAAGCACTACAGGTCATTGAAGGAATATTAGATGGTGGACTAATTAGAGACCAAGAAATTTTTGTTGTTGATGCTATGGCTGATGTATTAGAAGCATTACAAGATACTTCACTAGACCCTAAAGATATTCTCTTTACCGAGTTTACCACGACAAGGGGTGGAAGAAGACGAAGAAAGGTAAAAGTTAGAGGCCACTATCGAACTGAAAATTATGAGAAAAAAACCGGAAAAAAGGCAACTCCTCCCGAATGGAGAGCAGGTAATAATCCTCCACATCAAGCATTATTTTCTGAAACAGAAACACAATTTGCTAAACCAAAAGGACTACTACATATTATGAGAGATGCTAAAGATGCTCTTAAGGATATTATAATAGATGAATTAGAGATAGAAGAAGTAAGGGGTGGCGCACCCCCTAGAGACTATGAAGAAATTAGTGCTATTGAAGATTATTTTGACAAGGTAATAAAAAATACTGCTTTTTGGAGTGCAGGTGGAAAACTCTTAGTCAATAAAGTAAGGCAGGACTTACAATCTAGAACTTTTAAGTTAATGAATAAAGACCAAGAACTTGTAGCGAGTCTTGCTAGATTTAATGCCGAAGGAGATAAGAAAACTCCTGCGGGTAAAATTGTTGATTTTAAATTGACTTCTACTGCTACTCCAATCATTGAATTGGTTGATAGAGCGTTAAAGAGAGCAGGAACTAACAAAGCCCCTAACGGTTATAGAGCGTGGCAAAATGCTAGAAAGCGAGGCTTTGATTATAGAAAAACTGCAAGAGAAAAGTTCGGAGATGGTGCAAAAAGCCCGGACATGAAAGTTATTTCTAAAATGTGGCAAGCAAGATTATGGAGAAGATAATCATGGTCACAAGAAAGCGTTGTGGTTTTTGCCAACATGACGATAGAGAAGAACTTGAAAGAATGTTGGAAGCAGGTGAAATAACTTGTGATGAACTAGATGCTGAATATAATTGGAGAAGTGGAACTGCGGCTCAACACCAAAGAAATCATATGGGCGAATATAAAATGAGTTCAAACCCACAATGTAAATTGTGTGTAGACCCTATGAGAAAGCATTACGAAATGGCTTTGCAGAACGGGGAAATAACAAGTGAAGATTTGGCTTCTGCTTTAGATACAACAAAGGCACAAATTCAACGCCATGTGAAAAATCACCTTACTCCTATAGTTCAAGAAAGTGCGGCTATGATGATAGCAACAAAAGAATTGAATGAAGTAGATTTGCTTTCTAACAATGTTCAAAAATTAGATACTCGATTAGAGCAAGTTTTCAACGAACTAGGAAATGATTTAGACCCTAAGATGATTGATGCTCTAACTAAACTTGCTAGAGAAATTAGAGAATCACTAAAGTATCTTATGGAGTTCAAAGGAAAACTCATCCATAAGAGACAAGATACAGTTATAGTTCATCAAATGCAGATTGTTCAAGAAGTGTTAGCACAGAATAATCCGGAGATTTGGTTAGACATTAAACAAAGAATGCAGGAGAAATTACAATGAGTTGGCAAATTCTTCTAAAAGCGCAACCTGCTTCTAACATTACTTTGTTAATTGCGCTTGCCGATGATTCTAAAACAGATTCATTGATAGAAGAAATCCAAGAATCCGAACAATTGACTGCTAGTTTCAAAGGAATCATAAATAATATCAAGGCGAACAACATAACTGTTGATTCGATGCTAAAAAAATTACCACTTCCTAATGTCTCCAAAGAAAAAATAGAAGAAAATCTAAAAAAATTGCTAAATTCTATCAAGCCGGAGCAAATGAGAGAGACAAAACAACTTGAAACACTAGTAGATGAAGCGATTTCAGCAAAAAAAGAGGGAGACGAGACTAAATTTTCTGAACTTTCTCAAAAAATCAACGAAGTTAGAAGCAAATCCACTAGAAGTTACGAGGCAAATACAAAATTAAGAGCAAAATTAAGAGTTTTTGACTCTTTTGGTGAAGGATTCACTCTAAAATTCAATGCTGTTCCAACTAGCGGGACAAAAAAACAAAAATTTCAAAAAATTCTTGCCGATTTTGCTAAAATAACTGGCTCAAGAGTAGTTGGCGACACAATACAGACTAATTTTCCTAACGCTAACGCATTTTTAAACAGTTTAGGACAAGATACTGCTAAAATAAGAAGAGAGATGGCAGAATATGAGCCGGATTTAGAAAGTAGTGGTAGAAGATTAGCGGCTGTATCGGAAACCGATACAATGGTTGCTTCGGGAGTCAAATTTGATGCAAAAGAAACGCTAACTTCAGTAGATGTTGAGAATTATTTGATTGCATTAGAGGATATTCCGGGGAGTGTAGGTAAATTCATTCCAACAGAAATGAAAAACGGTTTTGACTTTCCTGCTGATGCAATATTCTTAGAAAAACAGTCAAAAACCACCAAAAGCCTATCTTTGAATCCATATGGGAGGCTTTTGATAATGGGAACTTTTGGCGGAGATAACTGGTTCAAACAATTTTTTGACGCAGTTAGAACAAATGCCTTTGTGAGTGAGAAAATAGCAGAAAGAATACTAATCGAGTCTATCATAGAGGGACTAGAAGACAATAGTAATCCTTCTAGAAGTAGTCTAGGAACAAGTTTAGTTCCCTTTAGAGATTTAGAATTAACAGGAAATATTAAAGCAAAGAGAAAAAAACTTAGAGAGTTTATCAAGAACGATACTAATTTGAATACTGCTTTTAGTCAAGAGGCTACCGCCTATCAAAGTAATATTTTCCAAGACAAATATCAAGATAAATTTACAGTGAAAGAG
>MDTC01029188.1_pt1 | contig 11684 bp, 14 predicted proteins | sample 811181 | NCBI WGS metagenome assembly MDTC01 (sample SAMN05326644, study PRJNA326480) | marine metagenome | isolation source: seawater | place: Pacific Ocean: North | collected 2011 | reverse complement strand
TTTCCAGTTGAATCCATAACTAAATATATTAAAACAATCGCAATTAAACCTATTATAATTTGATACATTTATAATTACATATATATTTTAATTATTTTCTTCATCACTAACTAATTCATTTAAATTTACTAAACTTGTTTGACTTGATGATTTTTTCATTTGACCAAAAGAATATTTCATATAAACCAATGAACTTTCCAAAGAAATTACAGATAAACAATTAAACATAATCGGATATTGTTCGTTCACAATAGTATAAAATAAAAAACAACTATTTGCGGCAATATTAATCATCATTGTATGACTGGATAAGTCATTTGCTGATTTACTTTTATAAGTTTTATATACTTGAGGGACACGTGAAAATAATCCAAAACATGTTCCTAACATAGATACATAAGTAGCTACTGTGTGAATATCAAACATTTTTTTATTATTAATATTTCATTTTACTTTAAATAATTATATTTGCTATAATTATAATTATGCAAACGTATGGTACAAGAGCTCAAGTGTGGCATGGAACTGCTCAAAAAACAAGAGGTGGATTAACTAAAAAAGATCTTTTTAAAAAAAAGGGTCGTATTAAGTCTAAAAAGGCAAGTAAAAAAGCTAAAAAGAATAAAAATTTAAAAAAGGCTGGATGGACTTATAAAAAGGGTGAATTTGGTGCTATTTCTATTGAAGAAAAAAGAGCATCAAGTAGAGCAAAAAAAACAAAAAAGAAAAGTAAAGGAATATTTGGAGGATTATTCGATTAATTAAATATTTAATTTTGTAAAATATATATATATGACAATTACATTATCATATATTAATTTTTGGGATGGCTCTGACAATGATATATATTTCACTCCATTTATGAAAGAAAATTTTGGCAATATAAAAATTGTTCATTTTTCTGAAAATCCAGATTTATTAATCTCTTCAGTATTTGGTAATATTGATAAGATTAAATCTATTAAAGCAAAATGTAAAATGTTTTACTATGGAGAAAATTTAAACTATTTTCCTCAATATAATAATGATTGTATATTAAATGAAACATTTGATATTATTGTTGGATTTAAAAAGACAGATTATTCAAAAAAACAAATAAGATTTCCATTATGGTTATTATACCATGGATACTATAAATGGGATGATAATAATAATATATTATCATATATTCAATCTAAGTATAATGAAAATATAAATAAAGAAAAAACTTTATTTGCTACTTTAGTTGCTAGTCATGATAATGGGGGACAACGAACAGTTATCGCGGATGAAGTTCAAAAATATGGTAAAATTATGTATCCAGGTTTATTTAGAAAAAATACATCGGTATTTAAGATATGTAATGACAAAATAAATTATGTATCTAAAGGGTTATTTAATATTTGTCCTGAAAATAGCTTATATGAAGGATATTTTACTGAAAAAATATTTCAAGCATTTGAAGCAGGGACTATTCCAATTTACTGGGCAATTAATAATCCAGAACCAAATATTATAAATAAAAATAAATATTGTTTTTGCAATATTGAAAATGAAGATATTTTGAGTGAAAATATTAAGGATGTTGTGGAAAATCGCCAAAAATATATAGATGGAGATTTATTTACACCCGACGCAAAAAAAGAAATACAACAGTTTTATTCATCATTAAAACAAATTATAGAATCACATATTATTTAAAACTCTGAATATTTAAGTAATTTCTATCATTTTATATATAAAATTAATTGAAATTTAACTTTTTAGTTGGACAATATAGTCCTTCGGTTTTAACTGGAACTTTGGCTCCGTTAATATCACCATTTAATAAACATTTAGCCCTTAATTCATAATTTTTAGCAATATAATATTGACCACTATTTCTCCAATATTTTTCACTTTTTAGTAAATCTAAGTAAAGTAAAGTTAACTCAAAATCATCTTGCATAACATGTTTTTTTGGAGGATCTTCTCTCTTACGTCTACGATTCATAATATTAATAGTTCTTATGAATTAGTTTTTAAATATTTTATATAATTATAATGTTTAACTTTTGGACTTATTGGACTGATACAACTAATGAAAAAACAATTGAAGAAAAAGTTGATGATATTGAAGAAAAAGTTGATGAAGTTAAAGATGATACTATTATTTTAGACAAGGAAACAAAAGATATAGAATCTGAATTAAAAGATGTAGAAAAAAATCAATCTCAATTAATATTAGAATTAAAAGATGTTGAAGAAAAACTAGATACTAAAAAAAAAGAAGAACTAAAAGAAGAAAAAAAGAATTTTTTTGATATGATTGGGATGAGTCCTAAATCAATTAAATCTGAACCAGAATTAGATTATCTTGTTTACAATGATGATTCAGAAGATGATGATGACTGGGAAGAAAATGAATGCGGTGAATTAATTCAAATCTGGAGCAAAAAAAAGAAATATAGAATTCAAAAATGTTTATGGAAATTAAAATATAATAGGATCATAAGTTTTTTTTATTTAGATAATTTAAAAAGAAAAGAAACAAAGTGGTCTTGGAGGATAGTAGAAATATCTACATTAACATCTGGTTTAACTGTAGCAAATAATGTTGAAAATGAACCATTTGATAACTATAATACTATTATAAATGTTTCACTTACAATATTATCATTAGCGACTTCATTAATAGCTGCGTGGATGAAAAAACAAGGATTTGTTGATAAAATAAATGAAATTGATAAATATCTTATTAGTATTAATTCATTATGTGAAGAAATAGAAATTCAACTAATGTTATTAGATAAAGATCGCTTACCATATAAAGAATTTAAAGATAAATTCTTACCTGAAATTACTAAATATGTTTCTTCTAATCCAATGATTCCTCCAAGAGAATGGAAAGCATGTGCTAAAGAAATAACTCTAAAATATCCACAATTGATTGAACCAGATAATAATGAAGAAAATAAATTATGGCCATGGTATGGAGATTTAGTTCAAGTACCTGGAGAAGATGAAAGATTTATTAGAAGACCTACCAAATTTATGAATCATATGATGAGAAAAGATAAAAAATCTAGATTAAAATCATCATGTTGTTTTGATGTTGGTGAACCAATACATACTGTTTATAAATAATATTATAAGTATGTCATAAATTTTTCTTTTAATATATCTAAAGGACAAGGTCCTATTGATAATATTATTTTATGAAATCCACTATAATCATTTTTATGTTTTTTAAAATATAATTTTCTTAATTCTTGAATAAAATTTTCACCTATTTTATAAGTTAAAGCTTGTCCTGGATCATCAATATATCTACATATTTCATTTTTTATAAATTCATCAGACATAGGTAAATATTTATTCATATATTGAAATGATTTTTCATACGACCATCCATAATAGTGTATACCGGTATCTACTACTAATCTAATACTACGATGTAAACTATAGATAATATTCCAAAAAATTTCATAATTATTTTTTGTTTGAATCAAACTTTCACAATATAATCCCCACCCCTCAATGTAACTTATATATGTATTATTTACTTTAAAATACAATGGTTTGTCTTTATTTAAATTTATTAAAGATTCATAATGATGACCGGGATACCCTTCATGTAAACTTAATGTGTGTAACTCATGTGTGTTTATATTTTTTGAATTTAATGAATTTATATAAAATGTACCTTTTTTATTTTTTTTTAAATCAGGTAGAAGATAATAAGCACTTGTATTTTTTTCTTCTTTAGTTACACATTTTATATCATAATAATCTTTTTTTTTTATTATGTCATCAAAATATTTTGGATATAAATATTGAATTGTTTTTTCTCTTATGGTTTTTAATTCTGATATATGATTTTTATCTGTAGTTTTTAAACTTGTTTCTTGAATAAAATCAAAGACATCTCCAGATTTATTCATTTTTTTTTGTAAATATTTTAATTTCTTTAAATACTCAGTTACATATTTTAATCCTAAATTATGTATCTTTTCAGGTGTATAATCTTTTAAAGTTAAATTTGAAACAATATCTCTATAATATCTTTTACCTTGTTTATATGAACATAAACCTATTTTACTTTTACAATGTACTGAATAATTCTCAATTAAAAATTTTAATATCTTTTTAATATTTTTAATTAAATAATCTTCAATTGTAGATAAAAATTTCTTCTTTATAGAAGATGGTATATCTTTATAATGATTATAATTATTATCATAAGTATTTTCTTTTATAGAATCTTCTAATTGTTCTATTATTCTATGTATAATTATACCTGATATTATTACTTTATCTTTAATTCCTACATTTAAATCTTTAATAATAGAATTAGTTATTTCATTTAATTTTTTTAATCTTTTAATAAAATCATTATAGCTAGATATATCATTGAATTCATAATCTGTTCTACTTGATTTTATATCATATATGAAATTAAGATAAATATTATCTAATGATGATAATGGGAAATACTGATTTGAAAAATAACTAATTTTATTATCATATTTTAAATCTCTATAAAATAAATTATCATAATCATTTTTATTTTTTTTCTTTTTTAGAATAGTTAAATATTTATTTAATAGTTTTTCATCTTGCTTACAATATTTATCTGAATAAATATTAACATAATTACCCCTTAAATGATTATATTTATCAATTTTAATATAATCATTTAAACTAGGGTTTAAAAGTATACAATCATGAATATATTTATCACAAAGTTCCATTATTGATTAAAAATATATAGATAAAAATATATAAGATAAAAATTAAATATCATTAACATCTACAAAAAAATCCTCCTCATCAGAGCTAGAAGATTCTTTTTTATCTTTCTCCGATGGTTCATCTTCTTCGGGCATATCATAATTAAATTGTATAGAATCATCTAAATCTTCAGAAAACATACTACTATCGCCATCTAATTTAATATTTTTTGGAAATTCATTTTTTCTTTTTAATTCTTGAACTTCATCTTCTTCATATTTATGTACAATACTACATTTATTATCTTGAAAATCCCACTTTGAAATTAAAACAATATCATATATTTGAATACGGACTTTTCTCTTAATATTTCCCGCAGATATACCTAATCTTTCTGTTCCATCAAAACAAAATAAATTATATCTTCCAGAACCATTTACTTTTTTTACTTGAGCATACTCTTGGCCTTCTTTACTATCTCTGAGAATTAATGTTCTATTTTCAAATACATCTTTTTTCCCTCTCTTATGTTTTTTACCTCCCCTTTTATTGGATGGCATTTTAATATACTACAATATTAATATATATTATACCTTTAAATATTATATATACTACTAATATAAATATGTCTAGAAAAACAATTAAAAGGTCTAAAAAATCAAAGAAGACTATTAAAAGTAATGAAAAACAAGTCACAAATATAACTAAGAAAATAACAAGAGAAACTATTAGATATAAAAATAATATAAAAAACTCTTTAAAAAAATTAAATAAAAATGAAAAAAAAAGATTAATTCCTCATTTAAAATCTAAAAAAACATTAAAAAGAACAAAAAGTGGTGCATCTAAAAATAAATTAATTAAACCAACAGAAAGAATAAAAAAAGAATTTAAAAAATATACTACAAAAATAAATTTTATATTAAAAAAATATAATAATAGCTTTAAAGAAAAAGTTATTAAAAAATTAAAAAAAATAAAATCTGGAGCAAGTCCAGAAAAAAAGACAATTGATGAAATTAATCATTCGATTATTTCATCAAATAAAAGAATTAAATCTGGAGGCATGGGTAATAAAATTATCGCTGTGGCACTCGGAGCTACATTAACATATGTTGGGATGGAACATTCAGACGAAATAGGAGATGCTGTAGATAGTTTATTACATGGACATCATCATGATGGTGACCATCCTGATGATCCTGATGAGCCTGATGGGCCTGATGAGCCTGATGAGCCCGATGACACCGAATAAATTATATTTTATTCTTTAATAACTCTAAATAACCATCAGTAATATCTTCTTTACTTGTTGAATCTCTAAATGTAGCATAAAATCTTTTTGTATCATCCATATAAGTTTCAATTAAATAAGGATCAATATAATTACTTCTACATACTGACGGTGTATTATGTAATTTATCTGCTACTTTCTTTAATACTTCTGTAACTACTTTTTTCTTTTTTGTTTCAGTTTCAACTCTGACTTCTTTTAATATTTCTGAAATAAATTCAATATTTGCTGACCAGGTTCTAAAATTCTTAGCTGTAAAATTACCAAACTGTTTTAAATATTTATTTACATCAGATGAATTTACATTATAATATTTATTTTTAACTCTATATGTAAAAATTCTATCATTTTTTGATAATATTTTCTTTTTAGTTCGAAGATTTTTACTTAATTTCTTATTTCTTAATTTACAAGTATTTCTAACTCCCTTTTTCCCTATAAAATCAATAGTAATATTATCTTTACCAACTTTTACATGTCTATTTTCTAATGTTGTTACACCATATGATTTATTTTCTCTGGAATATTTATCATTACCTATACGAAAATTACATTCAATTACAATTTTCAATATTGCCGCAATTTGTTTATTTTTAGACTCTTTATCTGTATATAAATCTTTATTTATCTGTTTTATTATTTTTTTATATGATTCTCCAAATTTTAACATATGTTTAAATTTATTTTTAGATCTCTTTTCTTTAAATTTTTTATTATATACATATTGAGCTCTACCTTTAGTATCATAACCAATTGCTCTTATTTTATTATCTGTGTCTAAATTTATTTTCACATCATCGTGTGCAGGTGGTATATAAAGATCATTTAAACAATTTGTAACTAATTTATCTTTAACTTTATTTCCATCGCTATCAACATAGGAATAAGTATATTTATTTTTCGTTTTGCGTTTAATTTTTCTAGTAATGTAATCTTCCATTCTACTTATACATATTTAAAAATTTATTAATAGTTTATATTAGAATATGTCAGAGCTTTCAATCTATCTTCAAACAAAATATAAAAATAAGATGTTAGAAATCCTTAATAATCAAGAATTATCATTAGTAGAAAGAGAATTTTATTCTGAATCATCAAACTGGTATACAAATCAAGATATTAATTCTATGATTGATACATTACTTTGGCTAACTATGAATGATAAACAAAAAATAGATATATTAAATGAAGAATTAACTGATTATTTTAATTAATATTATATATATATATTATATGGTTAAAATAGTATTTCAAATTATTCCATCTATTGAATTAGAAGAAAGGAATAAATATATATTTGATATTGTTAAGAATATTAATGATAGTAGAAATAAATTTAAATTTGAAAAGAAAATAGATCTTGATAAAACTGTAGAAGAAGAATTAAATTTATATAAAAACTTCCCTATTTTCAAAGATTACAGTTATGCTATTAATTTTTATGAAAATCCAGAGGATGTATTTAAAGAAAAAAATATTGATAGTATGACATTTCGTGAATTACTTAATTATGATTCAAAGTTTACTAAAAAATATCTTAGAGGAGCAGCTGTTTTTATTATAGCTGATATTAATAAAATTAATTTAGAAAAAACAAAAAAAATTATAGCATTTATGAAAACAGAAAATCAAAGATTAGGTTCTGATTCAAAAGTAGACTTTTCAGGTGATAGTGAAATATATAAAAATATAATATCTCATATTAGATCCGGTTCTAAAAAGAAAAAGAAAAAGAAAAAAACTAAAAAGATAAAGAAAAAGAAAAAAACTAAAAAGAAAACTAAAACAAGATAATAATATAATAATATAATAATATATATATATTTATGACTAAACATGTTATTATTGATTGGGCGAATGTTTGTCACCAAAAAAAAGAATGGAAAAGAAATAATTGGAGATCTGAATCTGATTTTAATAAAATTAATGAAATTCTAGAAATTATTAAAGATAATATAGGTTTATATGAAACAGATGATATTCAATTTTACATTATTTTTCCATATGGGGGATTAACTTTACCACCATTTGCTTCTAGTTTTGGTAGTGTAGAGTTCCCTGAAAATTCTAAAAAAATATTAAATAATGTAGAAATATACTGGCCCGGAGGATTTAATTTAAATGAAACTAGTCCCCCAGATAAAAAAGATAAATTTAAAGAAAAATGTTCTGCTACTAGTGCTTTACATACTTGTTCTTCACCAGATGATTTATTTATTTTATGGAAAGCAGCTGAAATAAATGACATAGATAATACGTATATAATAACAGATGATAAATTTGGATCTGAAAAAAAATTCATTCAAATATGTAATAAAAATAACATTAAATCACTCGGTAATTTAGTTCAATTATGTAATAGTTATCAAGATAATGAGAAACCTTCTATTTTAATTAGAGAAGAAGAAAAATATACCTGGTATCCTATTGATAAAAAACTAATAAAGAAAAAAATTCCTTTTATTGAGACTTTTCAAAAATTAATGGATAGTTCAATTAATATTATTTCAAGTAAAATTATTGCCTCTGAAAAGTCTAATGAAGAAGAATCCAATGAAGGAAAAACTAAAAGATCTGGTCAAATGATATTAAATAAAAGAGGGAAAAAAACAAAAAAGAAAAAAAAGAAAAAGAAAAATATTAAAAAGAAAACTAAAAAGAAAATAATATCATCAAATACTAAAGAATTAGATGAGTTAGAAAAAAAATTAGAAAATTCTCCCCAACTTAAAAGATATGAAATATTAGAAAGCTATTTCAAATCAGGTAAAATACGAAAAATTTTACCCAAAAAATATAAAATATTTTCTTGGTTAACACCAATTGCTATTAGAGGATTTAATGCTTTAGATGACGTCCCCCATCCAACTATGCATGAAATGTCTGTTCCAGCAGGTTCATCTATTAAAAAAAAGAAAAAAACAAAGAAAAAGAAAAAAAAGAAAACTAAAGCTGGATTATTTGATGATACACGTTTAAAATTATTTGGTAAAAAATGTTCTGAATATAAAAGTTGCCCTGAAGATACTATTACTACTGAAAATAATTTCTTAGATGATTTTGATCTAGATAAAAAAGAAAAAGTATGTTGTGAAAAAGTAACTAATCAAGAATATTCTCATGAAAATGATATTAAAACATATACAAAAGAAGCATTGGAGAATATGGATGATAAAGATTTAAGAAATATAATAAAAAGAAAAGAAAAAGATACTGAAAAAATAAGAGAATTAGAAAATAAGAATAAAGATGAACTTATAGAAAAAATATTAGATGATAAGAAAAGTGATCAAGGGAAAAAAGGTGCTGCCCAAAAATGGAGAAGAGAAAGGGATCAAAAAAAAAGACAAAGACTCAATAAAGTAAAAAATCAATCAACAATTCAGATTTATGTTAATAGTGGATATAAATTTGAACCACTGAATCTTCATAATATAAAGCCAGGTAATAATAAAGAACATGATTATAAATTTATACCTTCATATAATGGTACAGATTTAACTAATAAGAAATATATAAGTAGTGGATCATATGGAGATGTTAGTAAATATTCATCTGAAGATGAAAATATATCTATTAGTGTCAAAAGTTTTAAAGATGATGCTCGTTATATTTTAGGAAAATGGAAAGAGTTCTATGAAGAATATAAAATAATAGATATTGGTTCATTTATAATAGAAATTGATTCTGTTCAACCATATTCAGCTAATGAAAAATGTAGTATGATTAACGCGCGCGGAGTTCTTTGGGATCAAAGATATAATGAATTTATAGAAGTTAATGAAAATAAATTTATTCCTTTATATGTTGAGCCATATATTTTAATGGAAAGTATGGATTCTTCATTACCTGTTAAACAAAATGTATATGATAATGGTTATAATAGTGATCCAGATGCTCTCTTTAGAAATTTTATAAAAGTTCAGTTAAATATAATTAAAGAAATTGCTAGGAATATGAAATGTTTAATGAATCATGGATACTACTATACTGATTTAAAAACTGGGAATATTCTTTATAAATTATTTGATGACCAATTAAAGATTTATTTTGGAGATTTAGGATCTATCTATGATGCTGCTAGGAAAGATAATAATTCATTATGGACATTTCCTCCTATTGAGACTACACTAAAAAATTTTGAGATTGATGAAACTTCATTAATTTGGCCATTTGGTGTATTATTTCTGAATCTTTTATTTGGACCTTTTTATTCAAGAAAATTAAATTTAAAAGATATTAATCCACAGAATGTCTTAGATAATATAACTAAAAAGACACATTGGCGTTCAATCAGAGATAGAGGAGATATAATCAAAAATCGAAATAAAAAAGATAAAAAAAAACTAATTGATTTATTTTATACTGGTATTATAAATGAGCTTATGAAATATAAAAATTATGAGTCTATTGATGGTATAAATTGTGGAAATAAAGATTATAATCTTTATGAATTTATTGTTAAATTATTTGAAAAACCAGATGAAAGATTTACATTTCAAGATTTAATAGATATGAAAATTGATATATAACTAACTAAAGTCTCGCATGAGTTTTAAACAACTCAAAAAATAATAATTCCATATATTTTTGAGCTTCATGTAAAATTTCTTTATCTTCTACCTTATCTTTAATCAACTCAAAAAACATATAATGTCTTTTGATTCTTTGTAAGATCTCTTCTGGTTCCATTTCTAATTACTATGAAAAATAACTTTAAATGAAATTTAATATGATCCATTATCTTCAATAGATAAACTAATTAATACTATAATTCCTACACACATACATACACAAAATAACAATACCCAAACTATACTTCTCATTAATTCATATGTTTCATCATTATTTTCAAAATTTTCTGGATATATTTTCATTCTTATTTTAATAATGGAATAAACATATTATCAAATTTATTAAGATTTAAAGAAAATAATATATATAAATTAATAAATGTTTCCTTTATTAGTCAAATTTTTAACTTTCGCAAATATGAATAATTCTTTATTTATTCAAAAACATAATTCTCTTAATTTATCTTATAAAGTTGAAGAAAATCAATTTATTAATCGAAATTATACCAATGAATTTTATATTGGCGAAAATAGTCATATTGTGATTCAAAATTTAACAAATCCATATAATCTTTTTGAAGATCCCTTAACAGAAGATATTCTCCCAATTGATTTTGATTGGAGGGAAAAAAACAAAGTTTCTTCCGTTAAAAACCAATTACAATGCGGTGGATGTTGGGCATTTAGCTCTTCAGAAGCAGTTGAGGGAGCATGGGCTTTAAAAAAAAATGTACTTTATAATTTATCTGAACAAGAATTAATTGATTGTTCTGAAAGTTATGGAAATCAAGGATGTAATGGGGGATCTATGATTTCGGCATTTAAATATATAATTGATAATGGATTATGTACAAATTTATCATACCCTTATATAGCACAAGATAGTACTTGTCAAAAAAATACATGTGATTCAGTTGTAAGTATTAGTGATTATGCACAAGTTTCATTAAATAATGAAAAATCTCTAAAAAGAGCTCTTTTTAATCAACCAATCTCAGTAGCAATTCAAGCCAATAAAAGATCTTTTCAAATGTATCAATCTGGTATTTATTCTGATTTAGATTGTGGTACTCAACTTGATCATGGTGTTCTCTTAGTTGGCTATGGTTATGATTTAATAAATA
>MDTC01181387.1_pt1 | contig 11685 bp, 10 predicted proteins | sample 811181 | NCBI WGS metagenome assembly MDTC01 (sample SAMN05326644, study PRJNA326480) | marine metagenome | isolation source: seawater | place: Pacific Ocean: North | collected 2011 | reverse complement strand
GGTGGGGATGGTGGAGGACTGGGTGGTGGAGGAGAAGGAGGAGGTGGCAACGGTGGAGGACTGGGTGGTGGAGGAGAAGGAAGAGGTGGCAACGGTGGAGGACTGGGTTGTGGTGGAGATGGAGGTGGTGGGGATGGTGGAGGACTGGGTGGTGGAGAATGCGGTGGAGAAGGTGGTGGATATGGAGGTAGAGAAGATGGAGGTGGTGGAGAAGGCGGTGGAGAATGCGGTGGAAAAGGCGGTGGATATGGATGTAGAGGAGATGGAGGTGGTGGAGAAGGCGGTGGAGAAGGCGGTGGAGTAAATGAAACCGACGTTTTACGAATAGTGGCGTTAGATTTAGATTCTATGGTAAACTTGTTAAAAAACCAATCAGATTCAATATTTGGGGTACTAATTGTGTTTATTACTGTGCTATAACGAGTTGCGATTTCAAACGTTTCCACTAACAGATCGTATGATATTTTAATACTCGCCGCTATCGGTATTACTATTACTGAAAACGCATCCGGAAACTGAATTTTTAATTGATTTATTACAAAAGTTGTATTTTCACTACTAAAATCGTCTATGGATCCTGAAATAATAAATGAAGAAGATATAGTGTAATTATTTATATTGGTGTTTGAACTTTCACTTTCACGTTGTGAAAGCAGAATTCCTAAAGTAACACTCCCAGAAACTGCTAAAAATGCAAGTAAAGAAAGTAATACTCTATTTCTTTTTCGTTTGTTGTCATCGTAAACTTTCACAACAACATCGTTTTCATTTATAGTATTTTTTCGGAGTACAACTTGTGCTTTAGATGGAACACCAGATGAAGAATTTTCATTTTTTTCAGAGTTAGACATTTTATTTACTATCATTTATTTTTCTTTGTGAAAAATGTTGCAGTGAAACTCCTACAAATAGCATCCCAACAGCCCATGACAATATGACTTTTTGTATAGCTTCTACTAATATATCTTCAGGTGATCCACTCGCCAAATTGTGGTTGGGAAACACAAATGCGATACACATAAGAACAGCATACAAGAAAATATAAGAATACTTGCTGTTACTTGATCCTCCCAGCAAGCCGAATAAAGCAAAAGACATGCTAGAAATAGTAGATGGGTCTATGCGCGCAGATGCGACGTTTGAACTCGATGTTTCTGATATGAGCCCATATGTTAATAAGTATGAATCCCATGCCCATATTAAAAATGGCCATAAAAATGGAGCAATCAAACTGTTTTTGTTTTCTTCATCGTTAGGTATTATTAAATGAAATATAAGCGGCCATAATAAAACTCCTATAGTTTTATACTTTAAAATTTTAATCTTCTTTTTGGTACTCGTATTCAAATTTTCATACTCTATTTTTCTTAACATGTATATAATAACAATAAAACCAACTATTAATGAACATTTCATTTTTTTTAAATAATATATATTTTTTAATGTTTTACAAATGTTTTATAGTACAACTAAAATAATATACAAATACACATAAAAACTTTTTAGATTAATTTTTAAGTCCCAAAATACACTCAAATGATAAATTGAACAAATGTAAAAGTGAAATATTTTATTGATGGTACATTCACGTAGAATATAAGAAATCTAAAAATTTATGACGACAACGACGACAACATCTTCGCTGAGAAAAATAATACAAGAATCATATTTGTCGTCAGACGTAAAAAGCAGTGATTTCCATAATAAAAAAAAATTTTTATTACCATTTGATTTGGTCAAAAATTTTTTGATGACTCAAGAAGTTGTAAAATATAGTGGAACAAATATACGCGACATATACAATGGAATAAACCTGTTTCTGAAAAAAGAAGAAAATGAGACAAGTAAAGAACAAGAAGATCAAATAAGAAAAAAAAAAGAAAATGAAACCGAAAAAAAAAGACCATTTCAGTGTAATGAATGTGAAATAGGTGTCCTTCTTATAGACTCAAAGGAAGGTTCTATGGTATGTAATAACTGCGGAACCGTCGCAAGACAAGGAATAAATATAGTACCAGAATTTATAAAAGAACCTGAAATCGATTATAGAAATAAAACTAAAAGAATAAATGGAGTGTCACAAAAGGTTATAGATATGGTAAACAGATCTTCTGATGATTACATGAAAAAAAATAGTTTCAAAGAAGATTTAGAATATTTTAATAGTTTTACACATTTGCCTTTAGATGAACTTCAATATTTTGAAACCCTTTTAAAAAATAAATCAACAGTTACGTCTGTTTCTTATATCGGAAAAGTTGTGGGTGTGTTACTAGCAAATATTCTTCAAAAAAATTTGATACCTGAAAACGAGATTAAAACATCCATTTTAACAAAAAGAAAGGTTTCAGAAATTCCTACAAGCCCACTTAAAAAATTTAAATGCAATAACTGTGATGTAAAATGTCACACTATGAAAGAATCAAGATATCATTGTACATTGTTGAATAAATATAACAAAAAATTCATTTAATATTTTTATATATTAATTAAATGCCAAATCTTGTAATAGAAGTCGGAGATGATATAGAAAATATAAGATCAGATCTAGATTCCGATTCAGCGGAAAAAGTTTATCCCGATCTTCCAAATATTAAAAATGATTGGTCTAGACATGAAGAGTATGTAAAGCTAAGAATAAATTATTTGAAACAAAAGGATCTTAAAGCATACTTGGAAATAAAGAACACATTTCCAGGTTTCAAACCACCAGACATGTAAACTCATAAAAATAATTCAGAAATTCGTTTTTTATTTACATAGTGAATAGGTCTAAAACCATCTAGATGAATTCCTTCGGTGTAGTATTTTTTAAATGAAGGAACATTATTGTGTTTTATTCTAGATATAACAGTTTCTGTTTTGTGTACGGTCAAACGAGAAAATATCTCGAACTTGAAACGTTTTATCATATCGGGTGTATCCAAAAAACATAATACTCTTCTTCTTTTGTTTTTCCAACTATATAATGCAATATTTTTAATGTTTAGTTTCTGTATGAAACTATGAACATATTTGTTAAAAAGCAAGTTTTCTTCCAATAATATTTTGGGATGTTTTTTAAAAAGATAATTAATAACGATATTATATTCTCTTCCTAAAAGAGAAATAAAAACATGAGATTTTGACATAAATCTTCGAGAACTTTCTGACAATTTTTTTTTATTATAATTGATTGCTTTTTTTACTATTTCAGTTTTTAATTCAATGGGCAAAAAAATAAAATAGCAAGGAATATATTTTTTAAATTCATTATATATTTCAAATACTGTTTTTTTTTTGTTTTTAAGCAAAATACAAGAATTACTCAAAAAAATATACGCTTCTTCCATATATAAGCGTATGTATTCATATATAAAACTGATTTTATAATGTTGTATTTACTTTTAGCTACTTTTTTATAATCACTTATTGCATATTTTTTTATATACGGTATTAAAAAAAAATTAAACATGGTTTCACAAAAAACGACTAGTTATAAAAATGGAGAGTGTGTAGAAGTGGGTGGCCTAAAAGGATATTATAAAAAAATAGGAAAAAAACACTATGTGTCATTTCCATCAGTTAAAAAATCAAAATCTTTTCCTCTAAATAGGATAAAAAAGTCCAAGTGTTATAAGAGTTATTCATCACCAGCCAAGAAACCATCTTACAAGAAGAAACCGTCTTACAAGAAGAAATCACCAACCAAGAAACCATCTTACAAGAAGAAACCGTCTTACAAGAAGAAATCACCAACCAAGAAACCATCTTACAAGAAGAAACCATCTTACAAGAAGAAATCACCAACCAAGAAACCATCTTACAAAAATACAAAAAATGATACAAAAAAATTAATAGTAAACCTACCTGTAGGAAAAAAGACAAAACTGTCAACTTCACCAAAATTCTTCCACTCTAAACAAATTATAATTCCTAAAAAGAACAAAAATAAACCCGCTGTTAAAAAAAATAGTAAGAAAAGTTATGATGACTCGTCATCCGAAACTATATACGAAGAATTATTTGTAGATATTTGTAGAGTTCTTAAAACATTTGAAGGAACTGATTTGGGAAAACTATCTGCTAATAAAATGTCAAAAACTTTTAGAAACGTAAAATCATCAAATAGAGTTCAAACAAAAACTTTGTTTAATGATTTGACAAATATAGAAAAAGATTATGGTTCTATTACATCATCGTATAACCTTGAACCACAAGATTTATTCATAAAGAGTTCAAAAGCTTTAGCTCAAGGTGCTAGTGGAAAAATTTACAAAGGACATTTTGGGACAGGACCTGGATCTATGCAAAAAGTAATAGTAAAAGAAAATGTCACTGGAACTCCTAAAGGGGATGCAATGGAGTTATTAATACAAGCATTTTTATTTTGTGATTTTAGAGGCATGACATATATTAACGAAGCTGGTCTGAAAGGTGCTGCTAAAATACCTAAACCTTTATTCGCAGCAAATTACAATAATAAAACTAGATATTTAGGAATGCAGACATTAGATCAAGATTGTAGTAAATACCTAATGTTTCAAAAAGGAGAAACTTCAGATCAACATTGGGAACGATTCTCACAAGTTGCAAAAAGTGTTATTTTGTGTCTGGAGTATTTACAAAAACATTTTGGTTTTGTCCATGGAGATTTACATTTAGGTAATGTTATGGTTACGCTCGCTCCTTTTAAAGTTTATATAATTGATTTTGGAAGGAGTGCTTTGAACATGTGGGGAAAGCGACAGTATGCAGACAACTCAGATTTCAAGTGGCCAGAATCTCCTAGTGTAGACTTGTTAATATTCTACACCGCCGTAAGTGATATGCTGGAAGATGAAGGAAAAACAAATTGTAAAGCTTATAAGTTTTGTAAAGGTGAAGTTGATAAAGTTTACGATAAGATTTTAGAACCGGTCGACATTAGTAAAGTCTCAAAGCCTTACAGACCTTTTAGAGAATATTATGATGAAAGTGATGAAGGTTCTGACTGGTGGATGTTGGTTTTGGCAGACAAACTGTTTGATGTGAAAGAGAATAATCTAATACCTTCACATGCTTTAGAAATACTTCAAAAATATTAAATATTTTTATTTCGTCAGTTTTATTTATTTATATACTTTATACAAAAAATGGAAATAAAACTAGAAAACCAATGCAATACTTTAGGAAGTATTTTGAGAGAGCAGTTGGAGCTTGAATGTCAAGAAGAATTCGCCACGTGTGTTGTTCCCGAAATATCAAGTACATATTTGTTGGTAACGACCCCGAATAATTCAGTGTTGAGAAAATCTTTATTAGGTTGTAAAGAAGAACTTAAATCATTAGAAAAACAACTGTTTAAAAAGAATCAAAAACGCAAAAAATAATTGTTTTTAAAGAATCATACATTTATTTATTAAATGTAAAAATAAGTTGTAACTAAATATTTGTTAAGTAGAAATACTTAAACATGAATCGTATATTGATTGGAATCATGTCGTCTCCACAATCTTTTATGAGAAGAGATTTTATCAGAAGTACATGGATGACAAATACTCCGAATATAATTTCTTCTTATTTTGTAATTTCGAAATACTATAGTATAAAAGATGATTACTACGACATATTGAAAGTAGACGCTCCTGAAACATATCCTCCCGGTTTCAAAGTCTTAGAGTTTTTCAAGACATGTGTTGGTGAGAACACAAACACTTTTTGTATAAAGACCGATGATGACGTTGTTATTCATACACCAAAACTCGTACCGACTCTCAAAAACTTGTATAAAAAAACTAATATAGTATATATGGGTGCCACACTTTGGGCATCTTATTCACCATCTCATTTTCGTGTGTGTGGACACGGTATGGGACCCAAATCCTCTAATTCTGCATATTTAACTGAAAACTGTAGAGAAATAGGTTCGATAGGACCGTTTCCTTATGCTGCTGGTGTTTTGGAAGTTTTGTCTTACGATCTTGCTTTTTGGATCGTACATAACTCATCTTCTCAAGAGTTTGTTACGAATGCATTAATATCAAAAAAATGGAAAAAAGGTGAAGATACCGTCATGGGTATGTTTGTTTATGAATCACCATTTCCAACAACCGCAATACACGCAGGGTGGGACAAGATTCATGATTTGTGTTTTGAATGTAAAGATAAAACACAGTTATGGAGACCAGTCACAAAAACATCTTTGGCTGTGCATTTGAAAAACCATCAAGCTGTTTATGAAAATTATTTAAATGTTTTTAAAAATATGTCCAAACTGTGTGACTATGAATGTCAACAATCTCCTTTAGAAATGGTAATAAGCGACTTGAGAGATGTTTGTAGTCTTTATGATGAAATGCTGTTTCAGTATAGGTTGTGTGAATATGATTATTAACTAATATTTGTAACAAATTTAATTATAAATTTAATAATTTTAATATTTTAATCAGTTTTACTCCAAATATCTCTTTAAATAAAAAGAGAAATGATTTCCACTCTGCTTGCTGTAACTTCGTTTGTACCGAAAATTTCTCCGACTGTGGTGAAAAGTTACCCGGGAGTTACCAAACCAGTCGGATTTTGGGATCCTTGGAATCTATCAAAGGATGTATCGGAAGGAAGATTCAAGTTTTACCGTGAAGCTGAACTAAAACATGGTCGAGTCGCAATGCTTGCCTCACTTGGCTTTCCTATTGCTGAACAGTTTCATCCTCTCTGGGGAGGGAATATTGATGTCCCTTCTTATGTTGCATTTCAGCAAACTCCACTTCAATCATTTTGGCCAATAGTTATCGCTGCAATTGGAGCCATCGAACTAAACTCTGTAAAAAATTATAAAAATATTTTCAACAAGGGAGAACCATGGGCACTTGGAGATACGTATGTACCAGGTGATCTAAATTTCGATCCACTTGGTATCAAACCTTCTGATGAAATCGAGCTAGAATCTGTGAAAAATAAAGAAATTAACAATGGACGTCTAGCAATGGGTGCGATTGTTGTAATGGTTATACAAGAACTTTTTACTGGCAATAAACTGTTTTAATTACAACTTTCATAAAAAATTATCTAGAAATTATGACACAATCATCCAACAAAACTTGTTCTTTTGTTATGGATAGTTCTATCTCATCATCTATATACATATAATGTCGTCTATCCGAATTGTAAAATGTAGTTCTTTTAATTTTGTACCTATTTTTGTAATTTCTGTTTTTTTAACATGTTTTACACTGTTTTCAAAAACAAAAGTAATATTATTTCGTCAAAATCGTCGAAGACATTGGTTATTATCTCTGTCTTGGGTATAGTGAATCCCCCTCCAGGTTTGCTTGCCAAAGGTCGACCATGACGATCTTTGTAAATTGTAACATATCCGTCTTTTCCAGTTACCGTAAATACTTTTTTATAAGTCGGAATTTTTAATTAATAATATAATATTTTCAAAACCTTTTAATATTATTCTATATCATCATCTATAGGTACGTAAACAGCATTCCATAATAAATGTGTATCATTTATTGACGCTGAATCAATGATTCTTATAGATGCTACTTGACGCGGATGACCTGAAATTTGTCTGGAAATCACCTTTTGATAAAACAAAACAAAGTTTTGTTGATAGTCTTCCCATACATTATAAGGTTGTTCTACATGACCGTCTATTAAAAGTATCAAGTTGTTATAAGGAGTATCATTGTTTAAAAATATAACTAGCATATTTATATCCGTTGTCTCGCTAAAAAAACGAATTCTTGTTTTTTCACGATTTATCGCCAAGAAAAATCTATGATGCCTCAAGCTTGTATCAAGTTCTTCGCGGTTTAGAGTTAATTGAGGTAGATGTCTAGTTGAACATTCAATATGATAAACCATACCTGTTTCTATTGTAGATTCTATTTCTTTTTTTTTTCTGTTCGTAAATTTAGGGTTCACTTCAGGTGTTGGTGGTCCATCTTCTTCTTCTCTAGGTCTTTTACTAGATTCCGCTGCCCTATACAAAATAATCAACTTTTTCTGTGACGCCCACATTTATAACATATAAAAAAAAAATTATTATTATAAATTTAAACTAGAAAAAATGGATTATTTAAAGTATCCCAAATTATACGAAAAAACCTCTAGTGTAAGAAAAAAATATGGAGGTGCAAGTTTAAAAGCTATAGAAAACTATAAAAATTCTGCATGGATTATGGAAAATATAAACATGTTGCAACCAGGTGACGTTGCAACATTGGTAGAATACAATCGAGAACCAAGCATAAGAGCAGTGTTGATACAAAAGTTGTACATGTACTGATTACTATTCTGTATTAATAACTATTATATGATTATTATCAAGTGCTCTATTATTAATATCTCGATAACGTTCTGAATTTTCTGAGTAATTTGACAAAAGATCTTCACTTGGAGTCTGTATAACTAATCTTTGTTGTATTTCAGGATAAGCATTTCTAGAAATATCATCTACAAGTGTTTCCAAATATTCCAATGTAATTTCCTCAGGGATAAGAATTTCATTAGATTCTGGGTCATTGAGTTCTTGTTGTAATGAACTCATAATAGGACTTTCTACTACGGTTGAAGCAGCTTCGCTTCGTGTAGGACTTCTATTTTGTACAGGACTTCTTTGTGTGGGAGTTGTAAAACTCGCGTCTTCAGAACCTTCATATGAAAGACGACGCCCTCCAGTACCAGGTGTTGAAAGACGCGATTGTAACGTATTCGGTGTATCTGGAACATTTCCAACGGTCATAGTTCTTTGAGGAGTGCCAAATATTTGTTCCTTTGCATTATAGAATATATCGTTCCATTTTATGTCCGCATGATGATTAAAGTAATTTGAAATTTCAAAGTCCCATTGTCTATTATCGTTTACCTCAGCACGAACACTAAACCTTTCCAAATCCGTATGTTGACTTGCACCCAAGTGTGTATGAATATCCCCTTGGTACCCAAATATGTTATATGGATAGTCTATACACCAAAAATCTGGATTTCCAACAACGACAGGATCCGATTTTCCGTTGTTAATTTCTTCAACATCTACCAACATTATTCTGTCTTTATAATCCAACAACTGTTCCGAATAATCTCCATTTTTCATTTTCTCTGTGATTGGAACCCATATTGATATATCGTTTTCATCTTCACTTATTACGAAATAATCGTAAAAACTTATTTTTTTCGTTTCACACATTTCTTCCAAATAAGTATCTCTTACTATTTTTGTTTCTTTTGATACAATTTGTTTGAATATAAATTCTTTTTGTTCTTTTTTTAATAAACCAGTTATGTCAGAACCACGTGGGACGTACGTTTTTCCGTAAACATCACATGCTTTCTTCCAATACATATAAGTACCTATACTAGCATCATCTTCTGAACTTTTAAGTTGTGGTTTTGAAAATGCACATCGAGATAAATAATCTTCTGCGATAAGTGTTCTATTATTACCGAATCTTCTATAAATTGTGTGTGGTACATTGTTATCTTTTGACTTAAAATAACAATTTGAAATTTTATTATAATCATCCATACCGTTTGGAAGTTTGTCAATCCAAGAGGTTGTTATCAAGTCTTCGTAATTATTTGGACCTTTTACAATTATTACAAAAGATCTGAAATCTTCTTTTAAATATTTTTCAATAGTTGTTTCCTCAAACATTAAAGAATCTTCAAACGTTATGTCAAACACTGTATTGTACTTTGTTCTGGAAAAATCAAATTCAGGAGTGTCTAATAAAAGTTTTTCAGGTTTATATATACTGTCCAAACATAAGAGTATTTTATTTTCATTTTCATCAATACTTGCCATTATAAATTCATATAAAAAATCTTCTAAACTAAAAAATGGATGAAGAAGGATCAAATCTCTCAACATACTAAGATTTGTACTACTACCAGAAAAATATTTGTTTCTATACCTTTCTACAAAAGTATTTATTATAAACTGGTGCTCTTCGGGTTGTACTTTGAAATTATTTTCTGATATGAACACTGTCAGAATGTAATAATTTTGGTTGTCTTTTAAAAAGTCAATATCTGGTTTCCACATTTGTTCTGTAGGTTTAGTGAAAAGAGATTTGTAATAAGGACTGCATCCAAACCATGGATATATTTTATTTACATTCATAAAGTTGTTGTAACAATACAAAACTCGTTCTTTCATAGCACCTCGATTCCACCAGGAAAGCTGAACAAAGAAGAAGTTATTACTAGGATCATAAGGTTGATGGTACCATTTCAACCCACCTAAAGATACTATATTTTCTCCACCAACGTCCCACAACGCTAAAGTATTGGAAATATAATCTTTATCACTTGTCACAAATACATCTGGATCAAAATATTTGTTCAACCATTTGATAGAACCATATAAAACTTTAAGTTCTCTTCTTCTTGATGTCTTCAATTCTGTTGACTGGAAAATGGAACTGTTTATTGCAATCAAAGAGTTGTAATTGCTAAATAGTAATTTCAAATCTTCTTTATTTTTACTCTTAAAAGAACTTTTATACTCTTTTGCCTTTTTTACAAGTATTGTTCCTATACCTATCTTTCTTGAGTTTAAAATTTGTCTCAAATAATTTATTATACCTGCCCAACCAGGATTTTCAACATTCATACCCCATTTATCTAAAAGTTTTCCATTTGTATTAAAAATCATTTCTAACCAGTATTTATTTATTGTTTCGATTCCTTCTTGATCTGTTTTACTTAATTCCATAACATACTGCTGATGAAATGTACTTTTAATAAATAGTTTTACAAATGTCCACTTTTTAAGAATTGAAAACCCATAACTTTTAAGCTTTTGGTGGAAAACTCGTTCCAAGTTGACAGGACTGTAATACATGATATCACCATCTTCATCAACTAACGAATAAAAATGTTTTTGTGTAATATTTCTCAGAGAAGAACTATAATTTTCAAAACGGCTTATCTTCTCTACTTTTTTCCATTCTTCTTCTGATATTTGGGTCATAAATTTTCTTCTATATGTATAACGTTCAACCCAATGCAAATTTGGAAACTCATCAGTATCTATACTTACTTTTTCTATTTTCTGTTTAGTTTCGTCTACTTTTATAAAAAATGACATACCTGAATACTTTGATAGCCTGTTTATAGTTATTGAATTCCCACATAAAACATCATGTATGTATCCCCTATTTACATGACAAATTCTTTTGAAAAAATCTTCTTTTTCTGTTCCAAAGTAATTCAGCTCATTCCCATCAAATCCCCATTGTGCTGCAGTCAAATCAAAATTACTTATTACACTAGTAGGTTCCTCTTCTGTCACCATAATATCTATTGGCACCTTCTTATTCTCTAAAACAATACAGCATCTTATTCTATAAGTTATTTTGTTTCTTTCTAAGAAAGTATTGTATCCAGTAGGGCTATTAACATCAATTATATAGAATGATCCTTGTTTTCCAGACATTGTCATTGATTTCAAAAATTTTTCTGCATTTTCACGTTTCACATAAATGTCTAAATCACTTTCGTCAAATACTTCTAAAAAATCAGAATAGTCAAACGAACTAACAGTAGAAAAATATATGAACAACCTTGCAAACAAACCACCTGCAATAAATGTACCTTTGTTGTCACGTAATATTTCCAAGAGAGGAAAACCTTCTAAAAAAGTGTTTAGATTTTTTTCAAAAGTATCAGTTTGTACAAAGTATTCATCTTCTACTTCGATATAATCAT
>MDTC01009311.1_pt1 | contig 11685 bp, 11 predicted proteins | sample 811181 | NCBI WGS metagenome assembly MDTC01 (sample SAMN05326644, study PRJNA326480) | marine metagenome | isolation source: seawater | place: Pacific Ocean: North | collected 2011 | reverse complement strand
TTTTAATTGATTCATTATTTTAATGTATTATAGATATTTTATTTTTAAATTCTGTTTAAAATTAAATTTCAAATTTATTCAAAATTTAGAAAAGTATGTTTTAAATTTCAAATTATCTTTCAAATCATTATTGTTAAAAAAAAAATATATATTATTAAATAGTTGGTGGTAAAATATTTTATTTTTACAAGTCTTATAAAAATAAATTGTGTGAGTTATTCTGTTAAATAAACGAGTGCTTTATCAATATTTCCATTTACTAATTGTAATATTGATAAATTTTGTGTTTCATTGTTAAACCCCATATTTTTTAATTGAAGTAATTCATTTTCATATGTAATTTCTGTTTCGGATGTAGAATTTAATACAGGTGTAGTAATATCACTATTAAATGATAAATTATCAAGTAATTGTTCAAAAGTATTTAATAGTTTTGAAACTAATATATTTTTTTTAAATTTATTATTAATAAATTGTATTGTTTCATTTTTTATATTGTAATATTCGACTGTATTTTCTGTATCTAATAAAATTCCATTATAAATTAATAATAAAGAAGTTATTGTTGTTTCTAAAGTTGTTTCAATTTGTTCTTTATTATTATTTATAATATCTTTTATTTTTTTTGTTGAATCAATCTCATTAATTTCAAATTGTTTATTATTAAATGTAAATTTCATAAATTATTTTGAATTTAATTGTTTAAATTTATTTATATTATTTTTAATATATTTTATAGTATCACTATTATATGTGGATTGTGTGAAATATATTTTATCAATTGTATCCAAAGTATTTGATTCAATTAATTTTATAAATAATTTCTGTGATAATTCTTGTGATTTTAATATTTTGAAAATAAAATATAAAATTTCACAATCAAATTTTATTTTATGAATAAATTGAATAATTTCAAATTCATTTTCTATAATATAACAATTATGTAAATCCAAATTATAATATAATTTATTTTGATATATTTTATAAAATATATCGGGTATCATTTGTTCAAAATAATTTAAATTTTTTTCTAATATTGATTCAATTTGATTTATTGATAAATTTATAATCATACAAATTAATTTATTTATTAATAAATTTATAAGATAACCGGCTTTTTTAATAGGTCTTATTATTCTTTTAAATTTATTTGATTGTTTTTTAATAGTAATAGGTCCAATTGTTCGTTTATAAATAAATAATTTTACATCTGTTGAATTAATTTTAAATTGTTGATTATTATCTTTAAAAGTATGTTTTGCTAAATCAATATATTCATTAAATAACATAACTGCACGTTCACATAAAAATAACGTTAATTTTACATTATACGTAAATGTAAATACAGTCCAAAATATATTAAATACAATTGTATTACATTCTTCAATCCAATGAAAATTATTTAATCGTTTATAACATTTTAAACTTGAATCATTTAATGCTTTTGTTAAATAATATAATATTTTTTTATAATTAATTTGTTTTTTAGGTAAAATTTTAGAATTAATAAATTTATGTAATTCCAATTCTTTTGATAAAAAAGACATTATTATTAATAATAAAGATTATTTACTTTTGAGATTTGCTATTTGTATTTGTAAACTGTTTTTTAATTTACTTTCAATTATAAGTATTTCTTCTAATGAGTTTAATTTTAATTTTAAATCATATACTTGATTTCGTAAATCAATTATTTTTACATTTTTTTTTTGAACCAATTTATTAATATCATTCAAGGATTTATGATAATTTGAACGTATCATTTTAATTATTTTATCACGTTTATATTTATTCACAATTAAATATTCAGATTCTATTTTATTCAATTTATAGCGTTCATCATTATAAGAACGTGTTATTGTTTGTATTATTGGTTGTGTTATATTAATTGTTTCAATTGGTTTCTGTCTTTTTAAAAATAATTTGAATTTTGTTTGTAATAATACCAATGATTTATAAAATTGTTTATATTGATAGTGAATTTTTTTTGATTTACAAAATTGATTAATAATTGTAGCTTGTTTATTAATTTGAATTTGAAATTTGAGTTGTTGATACAATATTTTTGAATAATATTGACGAATACTATTTTGAATACAAATAATTTTTTGTAATATTTGTTTATATTGTTTTTGTTTTCTATTTTTTCTAACATGGGATTGAATTAAAAGTGTATTTTTTCGTAATTGTATATAATGTTGTTGTGTTTGATAACATCGTATTTGTGTTTGTATTAATTGTGCTTGTTTAGAATAATATTCATTAATATTGGTTTGTTTTTCTAAAAAATAGTTTTTTTTCATAAATAAAATACTTTCTCCACGTTGTATTTGTTTATTATTCAAATCTTGTATATCATTTATAAAAAATTTTTCTTGAATATAAAAATTAAATTGTTGATCAAATTCAATAAATGAAAATCGTATTGGATAACCTAATCTGGAAATTTTAATAGCTTCCATTATACCCGAATATTCCAATTGTTCTTTTATTCGTTCTTGATTAATTTTATTTGGAAGATCTTCATCATTTGGTTTAATACATCGTATATAATGAGTTGTAGTAGATTTAATAGACGACATTAATTTTGTTAATCCTTGATTGAATTTACTAAATTGTGTTTGGTTTTTTACTTTTTTATAATTTGTATTTGTATGTTTCATAATATCAATCCATAATGGTAACTTAATTTGATTTAATAATTCAATTAAATTTCTTGTAACAATTAATTTATTTTTACGAATTATATTCGTTGTTTTATAATGAACATCCGCGGCATAATGTTTAATTATAAATTCTTTTCTAGCAATTAATTTGGAATTAAATTCAATATTTTTATTTTCTTGATGTTTTTTTAAAACAGATTGATAAAATTGATCTGAAGTAGAATTAACTTTACAACAATCATTCAATATAAAAAACATTCCTGTTTTTTTATTATTTAATAAATTAATAATATGATGATTATCTGGATATTGAATATGTGTCCATTCAATTTGTTCTTTTTTATATAATTCTTGTTCCTTTTTAAAAAAATAATGATTAAATTGTCGTTGTAAATATTCATTAGTATAATTAATTAATAATTGTTCATAATAATTTTGATGTAATACTTCAAATCCAAAGATATCCAATATTCCAATAAACTTTTGTTGTGTTGTATGTATATTTCTATTTAATGTTTCATTAATTTTCATAACAATAAACATAAATAAAGAATGATAAATCATGCGACATAATGATGTTATTGTTTGTAATACTTCTTTTTCTGATAATTTACATTGATATATTTCATTATTTTTAGTAATTATTGTTTTATGTAATAAATTATTAATAAATACCTCTGATTTTATTTGTAATAATGAACAAATAATTGATAATAAAGAAGTATTTTCTTGTAAATCATAATAAGTGATATTTCCAATATGTAAAATAGTAGATAACAAATTCCATAATTCATTAATTTGATTTTCTGATAAAAATGATGAGAGTTTTTTTGAAAACTCAATAAATTCTTGTTTATCATTTCTATTCGTAGTAGTATTTTGATTATTTAAAATATTATATTCATCACAAGTAGTTAAATAATTTTGTTGTTTTTGTGTTTCATTCAAACCATCTAACAACATATAAAATATATGAAAATTACGTTCTTTATTAGAATGTTGTGTTACTCTAATAGTTTCTAATAAATAAGTAGTAATTGTAGCATTTAGAATCTTTTTATTTTGATAATGTAATTTAATAAATTTACCAAAACGACTGGAATTATTATTTCGTATCGTTTTTGCATTTCCAAATGCCTCTAAAATTGAATTTGAAAATAATATTTCTTGACTAGATATTTGTTTATCTTGTTCTGTTAGATAATTCATAATAAACCGTGTCGAAACTGTTTTTCCAGAACCACTTTCACCACTAATTAATATGGACTGATTATAATTATTGTGTAATAAATTATGATAAGCGTGTTTTGCAATTTGAAAAACATGTGGATAATGATTATTGTTATGTATTAATTTTTTACAGTGATCATTATAAATAGTTGGAATCATTTTATATGGATTTATGGCTAATAATACATCACCTGTAAATGTATAAATTAAATTATGTTGATATCTTGTTGTTAAACAATGTAATAAAGAAGGTTGATGTAAATAAGTTAAAGAAATTAAATTTGAAGTATTTATAATTTGTTCTGTTGATAATGAATTTGAAAAATATAAATTTTGTATATTAATTTCAAATTGTTTTTGATTATATTCAATTTTAAAAGTATTATTATTACGAGAAAGAATAATACCTTCTTTATATTCTTTATTGATTAAAAACCAAATTGTTTGATTCATTGTTATAATAACACTTTATTTTAATAATATAAAAATTTTGAAAAAATATTCAATTCATAAAATAATAAATAAATAAAATGATTATTCCAATAAGATGTTTCACATGTGGAAATGTAATTGCTTCCAAATATGATCATTATAAAAAGTTAGTAAATGAAAAAAAATATAAAGCATCTAAAAATATTATTGAAAAAGAGTGGGTACTAAATCAAGATTTAAATATTAAAAAAGAGCATTTTTTAATGACACAAAATAAGGTATTGAATAATATTTATAATATATCAATGGAAGAAGTTGGATTAAAAAAATATTGTTGTAAAAGACATGTTTTGGGACATGTTGAAATATTAAAATTATTATAATTTAAAATAAAAAAGGGTCTTTATATTAAATGAATGATAGTAGATTATCATATTCAATGTTTATTGATTCAAATTTACATTCACAAAAACAACAATTCAAAATCAAATTATCTAACAAACAAAAAAAAATCAGATTAGTTGAACCAAAAACAATATACCATTGGATTGAGGATAAATCTGTTTCCAATTGTTTTCATTGTGGAGATAATTTTTATTTTTTTTTACGTAAACATCATTGTCGTAATTGTGGACGTATTTTTTGTTATAAATGTTCTAATAATTTCATTATAATACCAGATAAAACAACTGAAAAAAAACGTGTATGTGATAAATGTTATCAAAAAATAAGTAATTATCATAAAATAGAACATTTAGTAAAACGGTTTAAATTATTACCTTTAACAATAAAAGACTATTTTCAAATTGCGTGTGTAAATAAAAAGTGGTATTATTTAGCAATGCGTTATTTTTCTAAATTCCGTGAAATACAATATAAATTATATCATGAACAATATGATTCGGAACAATGTAATATGTTATTATTAAACCGGTATTATTTTTCAAATCATAATATTTGGACTTTACATTTATTACGTTCAATATCTCCTTATAATGAAGTTTTATTACAAACAATATTGAATGAATGGAGTCATAAATCAAAAAAAATAGGTTGTTGGAAATTAATGTGTTCTCGTAATTGTGGTAGTAAATTAACAATAGAACAAATAATAATTTATTTGGATTTCAATAATAATTGGGAAAAAATAAATAATAATATTATAATACAAAAATTATTATTGAATTATTTAAATTCTTATAAGAATGAAGAAATTATTCCATATTTAACTAATTTATTATATTATTGTAAACATAAAGAACATTTTCTTATTGATTTTTTGCTTAAAAAAGCAGTATCCAATCGTGAATTTGCAATTATATTATATTGGGAATTAAATTTTTTTAAAATGGGAACATATAAAAATAAATATGTTTATATTCAAAAAATATTATTAAAAAGACAAAATAAAAGTATTAAAAAACAAATTCATCAACAAATAAATTTAATTGAATATTTATCAATTAATTTTTCAAAAGAATTAACAAATACACGTATTGAAACCATGAAACAATATTTCAACTGTAAAATGTATAAAAATAATTTTCCAATTATAACTAATCCCTATTTAAATATCGTATCAATTAATATTGATAAAATAAAAATTAAATCAAGTAGTTCTAAACCAATTGTAATACCTTTATTAACAAAAAATAGTATAACCAAAAAAAAAATCAAATATAATTTATTATATAAAAAGGAAGATTTACGTAAAGAAAAAATTATTATGAATATTATTGTATTAATTAATCAAATATTACAAAAAGAAGAAAATTTAAATTTATTAATTTCTACTTATAATATTTTACCTATTGATAATGAATTTGGTTTTATTGAAATAATACCTCATTCCGTAACCCTTCATAAATTGAAAAAATATAAATGTAGTATTCAAAATTTTATTAATGAACATAATTCACATTTGTCAATACACGAAATGAAACAACGCTTTGTAACCAGTTGTGCTGCTTATTGTGTTATCACATATATTTTAGGTATTGGTGATCGTCATTTAGAAAATATTATGATTACCAAAAGTGGTATATTATTTCATATTGATTATGGGTTTATTTTAGGTGATGATCCAAAAAAAATGTTATCACCAGAAATTAGAATTACACCAGAAATGGTTGATGCGATGGGTGGATTAGAATCACAATATTATAAATTATTTCAGGAAATATGTTTGAAATCATATAATTGTATTCGTAGACATTTTAATTTGTTTGCAATTCAATTATCAATGTTGTATCGGTTAGAACCATTTATTGATAATCGGAAATATACAAAAGAAAAAATAGATCAGTTTATAATTAAAAAATTTATTCCAAATGAAAATTATGAAGAAGCAAAATTAAAATTTAAAATGAAAGTTGAAAATAGTCATAATAGTCAATATAAAAGTTCTTTTATTGATTATTTTCATCGTTCAAATAATGATGTTGAATTTAATTCATCCAGTAATAGTAGTTCTGGAATTTTAAATTTTTTATTCAAAAGTTAAGAATATTTTTTTTATTAGTATATTATATAATGAATTTTATTATAAATCCTACAGATAATAAAAAATATAGTATTTTTTCAAAACAAGGTAAACAATTATTAAAATCATATATTACAAATTTTAATGGTGGTATCAAATATAGATTAAATGATGAAGGTAAATGGGAGAAAAAAGAAAATGATACTTGGGTAAAAGATACTTCCGTAAAAGATACTTCCAATAATAATAATAATAAAAAATATAAATTCAATCCAAATATTATGAAACAAATTTCTGATTCTGTTCCAATAGATAAAGAAACATATAAAGATAAGGTCTCTACATTTTTAAATTATTGGATTAATACAAAATTACTAACATATGAAGATAAATTAAAAATGATACAAACGAAAAAAAAAATAATAAGAGGTGAAAGAAAGTTAAATATAATAGATACAATGTTAATTGTTGATAAAATTATTGAAACAAAATTATTAGATTTACCTGAAAAAACTATTATGGGTGATGATGATATTAATAAATACATTAAAAATATTGTAAATACAATAAAAACAGATGAACAATTGGACAAATACAAAAGTGAATTAATGGAAAAAATAAATTTGTTTGAAAAACGTTTAGATGAGAAAATTAATACAATTTATAGTTATTTTATGAGTATTTTTAATACCAATGATTTTAAAAATTTAAAAACTAATAACAAATTATTAAACAATATACAAGACAAGTTGGAAAATTATATAGAAAAAAATAAAAATATGATTACAAAAAATATATATAACAAAAATGAATTGTTACGTATAATGATAGTATCTAATGATAATATTGAAGCTTTTATAAATTATTTTAAAAAATATTTATTTGATAAACTTGAAAAAATAATTCAAATAATAACAATATCGACAATGAAAGAAGACTAAAAAGATAAAGATATTTTATTATTCTAAATCATCAAAATATTTATAATAATCACACATATCTTTTTTCCAGTTCATATTATCTGCTTTAATTATCCACCAATCCAGTCTATTATAACATTCTATATTTTGTCCAACTAATTTATTATTATCATATTTTAATTTATCATTTTCTTGTTTTAATTTATCATTTTCTTGTTTTAATTGTTGAACTTTAATTACGAGTTTTAATTTTTGTTCCATTTTTTTTATTTTAAATAATTTTGTTTGTATAAATTCAAATTTTTAAGATACTAAATTATTTTTTAATAATTTCAATCATTTGTCTTGGTAATTCTTTGTTAGTTTGATTTTTCCAAATATCACTTAATATTAATGAAAAATTATCTGCTAAAACTTCTTCTGGATGTAAATTATATTTAGTATTTTGTTCTATTTGTTTTTGATAATTTGGTAAGTCAGAAATAGACATAATATTTGGTAAATTATATTCTTCCATTGATTTTGGGGTTAATATTATAGTATCATTTCTTTTTCGTAAATTAACAAATAATACAGAAGACTTCATAGTATTAAAAAATGAATAATTAATTGTATCAGTTGTTTTTAATTTAGTAGTATGACAAATCGGTGTTCCTATAAATTTCATTCCATTTATATTTATTGTTGTGTAAACTACACTGGGAGTATCTGGATTTGAAATTATTAAATCTTTAATTGATTCGGGTAATTTTAATTCATCTGCAATTTTAAATCCAAGTAATCGATATAATTTATCTTTTTTATGTGAATTATATCTTGTGTAAATATGAAATAATTCATGTGTTAGTAATTTATAACTAATTTTTTTTAAAAATATACAATTACGAAAAGTATATCCATTTGCACCTCCTTCATGATGCATTTTGTTTTTAATAATATATATTTCAGGCATTGTTAATACCCATCTATCATATAATCCTAATTTTTGTAATTTATACATAATTTCATTATAATATGTTTGTAATAAATTACGTTCTTCTAAAGACCATTCGATACAATTATTCAATGTTTTACGAATATAAGAATGTTTTGTATGAAGATTTACATTCATTGTTTTCAATTTACTTTGAAAATCATATTTTGAAAAAGTATCCATATATTTATCGACATCTGTTATTAGTTTTTGTTCTAAATAACGTTTATCAGAGGATTTAAATTCATATGGAATTAATTTGAATTTATAATTTGATTTGAAATAACAATACAATATTAAGAAAATTGCTAAATAGAATAAATACATTTTTTTATTTTGTTTTATTAAATACTATCAATTTATTTTTAAATATTATATAAAATAATTAAAATTTAAATAAAAAAAATTAGAAATTAATCAATATTTATAATCCTAAAGCTTCTTTTAAACCTTTTAACGTGCGTTCTCCTGTATAAATAGTACATGTTTCAACATCATTTACATTTTCACATATTTTAATTGTTGGAAATCCTTCAATATTGTGTTTTGAAATCATTTCTGGATGTTCATCTTTTTCATAATCAACCGCGGAATCAGAATGCATACTTTTAAATTTGTTCCATTCTGGCATAAATGCTTTGCAGTGTCCACAATTTTTCCAATGAAATAAAGCGCATTTTTTACCATGAGATTTTTTACTATGAGATTTATGTGCTTTAAAGGATTCTTTCATAAACATAAAAATTGCTACAATAGCAATAATTACAGCAATAACGATAACTTTATTTTTTTTTACAAAATTAATAATTTTATTCATTTATATATTATTATTCATATATTTTTTTTTTGACAATTATTTTTATTTATAAAAGTAATTAATAATTGTATTTCTTCAATACGTTCCATAATTTCTCTAAATAATTTTGGTAAAAATATATGTAATTTGAAATTTGAATTTGATTGATTATTTACAATCCATTGTTTTAATTTTTTTATTTCTTTATCTTTTTCTGGAATACCTAATTCTTGTAATGTTGTTAATATAAAATCAGCTAATGAAAAAATACTAGTAAATTCAAAAGAATTTGTTGTAATTTGTTTTCCTAAAAATTCCCAATCAATATATTCATCAATACGTTCTTTATATTTATCATTATTTGGAACTAATTTTTTCAAACTACAATTAATATCTTTTAATATATTTGGGATCCATGACAAATCAGGAGGATTTTGATTTAATAAAAAAGATAATTGATTCCAATATGCTTTTTTCATAGTTTTAGTAATGGTTTGTTTAAGTTTAGTTGTTTCTTCTTTTTTTTGTTGTAAATATACTTGTTTATAATTATTTAAAAATTCTAATCCATTTTCTTTATCAAGTTGTTTTATTTTTTTTCTTAATTTGTTTTGTATTTTAGTAATTTCTGTTTTATATACTGTTTCTGAATTCTTATCATTAATTGTTTGTAATTCATAATAACTATCGGAATAATAAATAATTTGATTTACAATATCTTTTTTTTTCCATTTTTGAAATAATTTAACATATTTTTTAATTTGTGAAACCAGTTTATTTTTTTGTTGTAATGAAACTTTTTCTTGACTTATAAATTCACGTATATTATCAAGAATCTTTTCTGTAATAGTAAATAAATCTTTACTTAATTTCCCAGAATCTAATATAAAATCTTTATAACCATAAATTAAAAATAAAGTTAATAAATAATGTGGATGACAATTTTCAATGGATAATAATTTTAAAAAGGAATGAATGGTTTGTTTAAGTTCTTTTTGTTGTATTTTTTTTGTAAATTGTTCAAAAGTAAGAATTTTCAAATCATTATATAATAATTTGATTGGAGTAAATTGTAACATTATATTATTAATCTATATAAAATTTGAAATTATTCAGAATTGAATATTAATAAATAAAAAAATTATTATATAAAAGAATCAGTACCAACAACACAGAGGTCTGTAAAATATGTTAATTTTACAAGATAAAGTGTTATTTATTTTTTATTTTTTATTATTATTATATCTTATAATAATTATATAATGAAAAGAAAAATTAAATTTTTATATAAAATATTAATAATATTATTAATAATAATAATAATATATTATATTTCAGAATTTTTACAAAATAAATATAAAAAAATTGAAAAATTTAATAATAAAAAAAAAATAGCTTTTTGTTTTCTTATATATGATAAAATTAACCAAGAAGACTTATGGTATAAATGGTTAAAAAATGTGGATAAAAACAAATATAATATATATATTCATTATAAAGAAAATAAACCATTAAAATATTTTGAAAAATACAAAATTAAAGAAAATATACCGACAGAATATGGAAAATCCTCTATAGTAAATGCTCATAATTTATTATTTAAAAATGCATTGAATGATAATAATTATAAAATAATCAGTTTATCACAAAGTTGTATACCTGTTAAATCTTTTGATTATATATATAATTTTTTAACAAAAGATAATTTAGGACATTTTAATATAGGACCACATTCCCAAAATTTTCCTAGATGTAATAAATTATTAAAATATTATGATAAAAACACAATACAAAAATCAAGTAATTGGTTTATTCTAAATAAAAAAATTACAAAAATAATTTTAAATAATAATAAACATACAATTGATAAAATATATAAAAATATTTCTTATCCTGAAGAACATTATTTTATAACTACAATATTTGATAATAATTTACAAAATCAGATAAAAACAACATCAAACTTAGCTTATTCTACTACATTTACTGGATGGACTGATATGGATGATTATAAAGTATTTAATAAATCTAAATTATCTAAAAATTATCCAAATGAGTATGATAAAATTTGTAATGAAGAATTAGAATATTTAGTTAATTCTAAAAGTTTATTTGCAAGAAAATTTAATAAAAATTGTAATTTACAACATTTATATAAATTTATTATAAAATAATTATAAAAGTAA
>MDTC01010027.1_pt1 | contig 11686 bp, 12 predicted proteins | sample 811181 | NCBI WGS metagenome assembly MDTC01 (sample SAMN05326644, study PRJNA326480) | marine metagenome | isolation source: seawater | place: Pacific Ocean: North | collected 2011 | reverse complement strand
TTTAAACGCGGTTCTGAAATATCACTGGGCGGTGACAAATCAATCACCGAGGCAGACGCAGTTGATTGGTTACCGTATACGGTGCAGCAGAAAATATTCTTGCCACTAGTCAATGAATACAGGAAATACGGGATAAAGAAAATTCAAATTATGAACGCCATGCTAATCCCTGAAAACAACACAATAAATGCTTAAAATAGCGTTTGGTCTTTATGGGCAGGCTGTGACAATTTTAACAGCTTTTTAAATAGCTAAAATCACTTTTTTATAATGGCAAACAACGGCATAATCAGCGAAAAATTAGAAAGTTTACTGCAGGGCATTCACGAGCAATATGGTTCTGCATTAACGGATGAATTAATTGCCCGCTTGGAAAACACCATTGCCGATTTTAATGAAGAAGTAGAATCATTGATGAATGAATTGAAAGATAATGCTTCACTGAAGGAAAAGCTGATGGCAGATATTAAATCTGGTAAAACCCAGGTAAAATCAGAAGAGCAGGAGCAAGCACCTGCGGAAGAAGTCAAAGAAATGAGTGCATGGGAAAAAAGACTCGAAACGTTAAATTAAGGAAACACAATGTCAGTAAAAGATAAAATTATATTTGGATTACTCGCAGTGTTGATTGTCGCTGGGGGATATTTTCAATATATGTCCAGCGAAATGATCAAACGTATGGATGAATTAAACAAGAATGATGCCGAGCATGTTGATGTAACACAAAATGAATTTCGTAAAGACCTGAAAACGTTGGACCTGCAATTTATCGGCAGGGGAAAGCACGTCCAAAAAGCACAGCAGGATATTGTCGCCAATACTAATCTTATCAATACAACAGCAGATTCACTGGCCGATATGATCGCTGAAGTACAATTTAATCTGGATGAATTAGACCGCAATGTGAGTAAACGCTTCGGATTCGTGGAAACAGATATTGCTGATTTGGAAGACGATTTTAACAGCAACAGGAGGAAAACAAGCCAAACATTATCCGAAATTCAACAGTCAATCACCTTACTGCAGACAGATATAAATGAAATAAAAGACAAAGTGTTTGAGAAGGAGAAGGAGAAGAAGAAAAAGAAATAAATATTTAGCAATAGCTATTCATTAAAAGGGCTCTTTGGAGCCCTTTTTTTATTTGGGTGAAAAATTCATTTATACAATAATATAATTTTGGATTCCTTACTTGAATTGCATTTTTTACTTAAAGAATCAGTTGAAGTAAGTACCGATATAAATATGCCATTTACCGTATACAAAAATAGGCATTCAGCAGAAGGAAAGAATGAAGTGCGGATAAAAAAAATGGGGTAGATTTCACAATGACCTCGGTGCAAAGTGAAAATCTACCCCTTCCACATACCAAAGGTACCAAACCAGCACCTTCATGTTTAAAGTAAAAGTTTAATTGCCTAAATGCAAGAAAAAAAATGAATGAAAAGTGCCGAGGGCCGGAGTCGAACCGGCACGAGGAATACCCCACTGGTTTTTGAGACCAACGCGTCTACCAATTCCGCCACCCCGGCAAATTCAATTTTCTTATATCTCAACTTATTTAATTAAATATCTATCAGTCAAGTCTATAGGTAGTTAATTGGTATAATAATAATTTAAGATTAAATTTCTACAGTTAATGTCTTTAAACTATATCATAAAGATAAAATTTATTGAGAAGGAGAAATTATAATGAGTTACACACCTCAAATATTGATCGATAATAAAAACAATTATCCTAACGAACCAGCTCTATCTGTAAAGCAAAATAATGAGTGGCAAACCTTAAGTTGGTCTGAATATTATGATTTTGTAATAAAAATTTCTAAATCCTTAATTGCATGCGGTATAAAACCTGGTGATAAAGGATCAATTTATAGTTATAATAGAAAAGAATGGTTTGGTTGCTATAGTGCCCTGCAAATGATTAACAGTGCTTCTGTTGGAGTTTATCATACCTCTTCAGCTCCTGAAGTTGAGTGGTCATTGGCAATTCGGATTCAAAAATCGTATTTGTTGGAAATAACCCAAATGATAATGGTGATAAAGAAAAAATGCCAATACATAGGCTCATATCAGTAATTGAAAATTTAGATCAGGTTGTTCAAATTGTATTAATGGGGGATGATATTGAGCGCATAAATCATGATAAGATCGTTTCTTGGAATGAATTTATTGATCAAGGTGCATCTATTGATGAAAACACAATATTTGATTTAATGAAAACAATCAAGCCAGTTGATACCTCCTCTTTGATATACACATCAGGAACAACTGGCAATCCAAAAGGCGTTGAACTAACAAATAGAAATTTTGAGGTTGAGCTAGATTCAGTAGCGGAGGTTTTAAAATATAATCAAGGAGAAAAGTATGTATCGTGGCTACCCTTGGCTCATGTTTTCGGACAATTAGTAGATAACCATTATTGGGTAAGAAGAGCTTTGCATATGCATATTGTTGATAATCCTCTTAATACTGTTGATTATGCAAAAGAGGTGCAGCCTCACTTGTTTGTCAGTGTTCCAAGAATATATGAGAAAATTTATTCAAATCTTAAGGCGGCTATCGATACAAAGGCGATTCTAAAAATTGGACTAAAGATTCCATTATTATCCAATATTTTTAAGAAGAAACTCAAAGAGGCCGCTGGTTTTAGTAATTCCCGTTTTGCAATATCAGGAGCTGCTCCAATTAATCCTGAAATTCTCAAACTATTTCAAAATCTAGATATACCGCTTTTCGAAGGATATGGAATGACAGAAAATACCGCAGGGATAACTATAAATTATCAAGGAAATAATAAAATAGGATCTGTTGGCAAATGTATGCCATTTTTTAATATAAAAATTGCAGACGATGGGGAAATTCTAATTCAAGGCGATAATGTTATGAAAGGCTACTATAAAAACCCTGAAGCTACTAGTGAGACTATTGTTGATGGTTGGTTACATACGGGCGATGTTGGTGCAATTGATTCAGATGGTTATCTAAGCATTACGGGAAGAAAGAAAGAGATCTATGTTAGTTCAAGTGGAAAAAATGTAGCACCACTTGTTATTGAGGAAACAATGAAATCGATCCCAATTATTTCACAATGTTTTTTGGTTGGTGATGGGCGTAAATATTGCTCTGCCTTAGTGACACTTGATTTGAGTGTGATTTTAAGAGATAAGATAGGTATTGATACCAATAAGATACCAAAAGATCCTTCCGAACAGAATCAAATGATTATTGATAATGGAAAGAGTTTATCTGATTTTACAGACAGTGAAAAAGTTCATTCTGAAATATCTGCAGAAATCAATAGACTAAATCTAAACTTTTCAAATCCAGAGCAGATTAAGAAATTCTCAATTTTACCAAGAGATTTTTCTATTGATGATGGAGAATTAACACCCACTCTTAAAGTAAAACGTAAGGTAGTTGATGAAAAATACGCAGAATTAATAGATAGCCTATATCAAGTATAACATACAATTCCAATCACCAATTTCATAATTAAAGCATTAAATGAGTAAAATTTGTGTATTGGGGACCGGCAGTTGGGGATCGGTGGTAGGTGAAATGTTGACCCAAAATGGCCATATTATCACCATGTGGCAGCGAGATGCTGAAAAAGCAAAGGCCATGGCCGCTGATCGCAAACATCCCTTTATGGCTGACTTGGTATTTTCCCCTGAAATAAAATTCACAACCGCATTGGGCACAGCTGTTGCCGGAGCAAAAATTATCGTTTTTGCGGTCCCTTCACATAGTATCCGTGAATTAGCAGCGAGCGCTGTTCATTATATTGATGACAAAGTTATCATTGTTAATCTTGCCAAAGGGCTGGAAACGGACTCATTATTGACCATGAGCACGGTTATTAGCGAGGAAACTGAAAGTAAAAACGTGCCGATTGTTTCCCTTTACGGACCCAGCCACGCTGAAGAGGTCGTACAGAAAATACCAACTACACTGGTTGCTGCATCAACCAACAATAATGCGGCTAAGGAAGTACAGCACATTTTCTCATCAAGCATTTTACGTGTGTATACCAACGACGATATTATGGGCGTTGAATTTGGGGGATCGATCAAAAACGTCATTGCCATCGCTGCGGGAATAAGCGACGGAATAGGGTTCGGAGACAACTCCAAAGCAGCGCTTTTAACACGGGGCATTGCTGAAATGACTCGGCTGGGTGTGGCTCTCGGGGCACGGGAAAAAACCTTTTCCGGTTTGAGTGGAATCGGCGATTTAATTGTCACCTGTTCCAGCAGGCATAGTCGTAACCGCTACGTGGGCGAAGAGATCGGTAAAGGCCGGAAAATATATGAAATACTGGCTAATATGAATATGGTTGCGGAAGGGGTAAAAACTGCACAGGCTGTATACCAAATATGCCTAAAACATGGTGTAGAAATGCCCATTTCCAAGGCTGTTTATGATGTGCTCTATAATGATAAAGATCCCCGTGAGTCCGTAACTGAACTCATGACGAGAGATCTTATAACAGAATAGAATTCCCGCTTTTTCTCCCCTTACAAACATTGTAATTTCGGCACCGCAAAACCCCGGTAGCTCAGTCGGATAGAGCGATGGATTCCTAATCCATAGGCCGTGAGTTCGAATCTCGCCCGGGGTACAAAAACAATGAATAATTATAACATACCCATGAGGTTCCCTGCCCTCCATAGCATTTGTGTAGGAAGGGAATCCTCTTGGTGGGCACGAAATAATATAATGGAGACTAGTTATTAATGCTTAAGGCACGGAAGAGAATCACCAAAAAAGAAATAAAACGCGATCCTTTCCTGGAAACAGTATCTAAGGCGAAAGAATATGTAGAAGATAACCAAAAAATGATCACACGCGTGGGTATCGGCGTCGCTGCCGTTATTATTGTAGCTATGATCATAAATAGAAATATTACCGCAGAAAAAGCAGCATCGGAAGCAGCCCTGGGCAACGCATTTGTCAGTATCAATACCGGTGACAGGGATAACAGCCTGCTGCAATTGGAAATTCTCGTGGATGATTATCCAGGATCGGACGCGGCCCAGCGGGGCTTATTCATGCTGGCTCGCCTGCACTACGAACAAAAAGACTATTTGTCAGCGCAAGCTTACCTCCAGGATTTTCTTGATGATCCAACAGAAGAATTTCATGCAGGAGCGTTGATTTTGATGGCTGATCTTGAAAGAATGAACGGCAATACCGGTGCCGTTGCTGATTATATCAGTCAAGCCATTGAACAATCCGCAAATGAACCTGAAAAAGATAAATATTCCATTCTTCTGGCTGAACATTATATCCACACTGGTCAATACAATGATGCCCGGGAAATAGCCGAGTCCGTCTATGAAAGATACCCGGAACGTTCCGATTTAAAGAACAAGGCAGAGGAAATATTGGGATACCTGCACACCGTCGTTTCCGACGAACAATAACCTTGTAAACGTCAGCCTTAAGTCTTAATATTTCCGCCGAAAAGTGGGGTCCTGGCCCACTTTTCGTTTGTTTAGACATGGAAGAATTAAGACATAAAATAGAACAAGTACTCCCCGACGGAGTATTGTTGATGGATCTTACAGATGATCCCCATAAGGGTATGGTGCGCTGTTTTGTGGACAGCGAAGAAACCGTCTCTTTGGATGTGACCACTGCAATAGCGAAATCAATCCAGGATGCAGGTATTCTGGATGAATATTATCCCGATGGTGCAGCACTGGAGGTTACTTCCATTGGCGTTACTGAACCATTAATGCGTCCTTTCCAGTACAAAAAAAATGTCGGCCGGAAATTGAATTTAACATTCGATAAAAACGGCTACAGGAAATATACAGAAGCAGAGCTGGTTGGTTTTAACGATGATATTCTGTACCTGAAAAATAAAAATAAAGGCCAATTTCAGTTAGCATTGGAAAATATTTTACAAGCAAAAGTAATCGTTCAATTCAATTGATACGGAGGAATCTTGATTAATCGAGAACTGATAGAAGTTTTTTCAGAAATAGCACGTGAAAAGAATGTGGAGCGCTCGGAACTGGGCAGTATCCTGGAGCAATTATTCATGTATATTATTGAAAAAGAGCGGGGCGATAATACCAACTGCAGCGTAATCGTCAATATTGATAAGGGTGAGATTGAGATATATGCTGAAAAGGAAATCGTTGACGATGTGGAAGACCCTGTCCTGGAAATATTACTGGAAGATGCCAATAAGGCTATGCCTGGAGAAAGTTTCGAAGTGGGTGATGTATTTGTGGAAGTGATTGACCCCACCATCTTTGGCAGGCGCATGATCAATACCGCTAAACAGTTTTTCAGCCAAAGACTGCAGGACGTTGAAAAGCATTACATATATGAGGATTATTCCCAGCGCATAGGGGAAATTGTTATTGGTATTGTACACCAAGTCCAGCGCGATAATGTATTTATCAACATTGAACAGGCAGAATTGCGTCTCCCGAAAAAGGAGCAAATCCAGTCTGAACGCTACCGCCGGGGGGATACAATCCGCACAGTCGTCAAATCAGTGGAAGTCAATCCCCGCGGTCCCGAAATTATTGTATCGCGCAGTGATAACCATTTTCTCTATAAAATGTTCGAATGGAAGTCCCGGAGATTGATGATGGAATTATCGAAATATTGGCTATCGCCCGCCATCCCGGTGAACGTTCAAAGATCATTGTAAAATCTCAAGACAGACGTATTGATCCTGTGGGTGCCTGTGTGGGTATGCGCGGCAGCAGAATTCAGGCCATTGTCAGAGAATTGAATAATGAAAAAATTGATATTATCAATCACAGTGAACAACCTGAAATACTTATCTCCAGGGCATTATCACCGGCAAAACCAATAGACCTTTATATTGATGATGAACGCAAATATTGTGTGACATTATTCAATGATGATGAACTCGAATTTGCAATTGGACGTGGAGGTGTTAATATTAACCTTGCTTCAAGAGTTACAGGTTTCAGAATAGATGCATTTGGTAAAAAACAGTATGAACGACAGCAAGAAGATCAGGCAACAGCTTTAGCGGATGTACCTGATTTTCCGAAAGATCTGGTAAAAACACTTGCAGAAAACAATATCGAAACTGTTTCAAATTTATTGAATGCAGATGAAGAAAATTTGCTGGCTATTGATGCTGTCAATGATAAAAACCTGGAACAGTGTTATCTTGTTGTACAAAGTTTTATTGAACGCGTGGAAGAAGAAGAGAAAGAAGAAAAGATTGAACTGGAAAAGATTCTGGAAGAGGTTGCAGCAACAGATGAATCAGCAACGGAAGATAATGCTAGCGAGGAAATAGAGGAAATCCAGAAAGTTGAACCACAGGATACTAATAAAGCAGCTGAAGTCACGGAAGAAGGTGTTGATGAGGCTGAAGAACCTGTAAAGGAAGATGAAGCAACAGTTGATGAAAACGTCCAAAATGAACAATTAGAAGAAGAAGTTGCTGCAGAAAAAGAGGAAGTAGAAGAGGCTTGATAAATGGCAATACGGTCTAAAAGAATCTTTCAAATCGCTAAGGAATTAAATATTTCTCATACAGAAATATTGAATTTCCTGAAGGATAAAGGTATTGTAGTAACGAGCCATATGTCTCCAGTTGACGTGGATGCCATGTCATTGATTGAGGATGAATTCGCCAAAGATAAGGAGAATGTCGCCCGTTACCGTAAGGAACAGGTGCGTAGGGAAATTCATCTTATACGGATTGTTGAACAAGAGAAAGCAACGAAAAAGCTGGATCTCTTATCGCTAGAAGAACAAAGAAAACTGGAAGAAGATGAAAAATTAGATGCTGAAGAAGAAGCAAAGCGCAAGCAGGAAGAAGAAAAACGAAAAAAGCAGGAAGAAGAAAAGACAACCAAAGTAGCAAAACAGAAGGCCGTTAAGCCAAAAAAACAACGTTTGCGGAAAATCGATATTTCTGAAATCGAATCTCAAATTGGACAGACATCCCGTTCCAAGAAAAAGGCTCCCATAAAAAAGGAAGAAAAAGTACAAAAAAGTGTTAAGGATGCTGTACGCCAAACACTGTCTAAAATTGATACTAAATCGAAGAAAAAGCAGTATAAAAAGGAGAAGCCAGCTGTAGAAGAGGAAGTCGAAGAAACCCTGCAAACTGTTCGCGTTGCAGAATTCTCAAATGTAGAAGAATTGAGCAAAATTTTTGAAGTCAATGCCAGTGAAATTATCCAGGAATGCCTTGGCTTAGGTAAACTGGTGACCATCAACCAAAGGATGGATTGGGATGTCATTGAACTTTTGGCAGAATCCTACGGTTATACAGCTGAAAAGATCACCGATATTGGCGAAGAGTTATTTACACTCGAGGAATCAGAAGAAGATTTAGAAAAGGCTACCCACCGTCCGCCAGTTGTAACCATCATGGGTCACGTTGACCATGGTAAAACATCCATCCTGGATTATATCCGTAAGACGAATGTTGTAGCGGGAGAATCCGGCGGAATTACACAGCATATTGGAGCCTATAAGGTGCATCTTGAAGATGACAAGGAAATCACATTTTTGGATACACCCGGCCACGAAGCATTTACTGCCATGCGTGCCCGTGGTGCACAGGTAACAGATATTGTTGTGGTTGTTGTGGCAGCCAATGACGGCGTTATGCCCCAAACAATTGAAGCGATAGACCACGCTAAAGCAGCTGAAGTTCCCATCATCGTCGCCATCAACAAGATGGATCTGCCTGAAGCCGACGCCGAACGTGTAAAACGGGAATTATCTGACCACGAAGTTTTGGTGGAAGATTGGGGCGGTAAAGTCCAGGCCGTACCCGTTTCAGCGAAAACAGGAGAAGGAATTGAAGAAATAATGAATTCTATCCTTTTGGAAGCTGAAGTACTTGAACTTAAAGCCAACCCTGAAACTCACGCAAGGGGTACTGTGATCGATTCAAAATTGGATAAAGGACACGGTGCAATCGCATCAGTACTGATCCAAAAAGGCACATTAAACGTAGGTGATCCGTTCATATGCAGCAATTTTTCCGGTAAAGTACGGGCAATGTTGAATGAACGCGGGCAGCGCGTGGAAACAGCCGGGCCGTCTGAAGCAGTCCAAGTCCTCGGGTTTGATAAAGTTCCCCAGGCAGCGGATATCTTTGCTGTATTTGAAAATGAAAAAGATTTAAAACGTATCGCTTCAGAGCGCCAACGCATGAAGCGGGAAATCGAGCAAAAGAAAGTAGCTACCCAATCACTCGATGCCATGTCAGCGTTCATTAAGGACGGCTCAATCAAAACATTGCCCTTGGTCATTAAAGGCGACGTGGATGGTTCAATCGAAGCACTGGCGGAAACACTGGAGAAAATTGAACACGCAGAAGTAGGTGTGCAGGTCATACACAAAGCTGTCGGAATGGTTACAGAATCAGACGTCCTTTTAGCTGCGGCTTCCAACGCTGTTGTGATTGGCTTCCACGTGCAAATCAGTTCCAATGCAAAACTCCTGGCCAACCAGGAAGGCGTTGAAATTCGATCCTATACAGTCATTTATAATGCTGTTGAAGATATTAAACTGGCCCTTGAGGGATTACTGGAACCGGAGAAAATAGAAAATATATTGGGCCGTGCGTCGGTATTAGAATTATTCAAAATCCCCAAAATTGGTTTTATTGCCGGGAGCAAAGTAGAGGAAGGATTAATTAAGCGAGGTGAAAAAGCCCGTGTGGTACGTGAAGAAGAAGTCATTCATGAAGGAAATGTAAGTTCTCTCAAACGATTTAAGGATGACGTGAAGGAAGTGAAAGAAGGCATGGAATGTGGAATTGGAGTGGATGAATTTTCAAAATTTGTAGAGGGAGATGAAATTGTGGTATACGAAATCCAGCAAATAAAGCGGACACTTGAAACAGCTTGACAAACGAAAAGCCTTATAAACGCACTGAGCGCGTCAGCCTGCAGATCCAGCAGATCCTAGGCGAAATAACAACGAAACACATCGATATTTCCCACTTGGGGTTCATAACATTTACTCGTGTTGAAATTTCACCGGACTTGCGGCACAGTAAAGTATTTTATAGTGTATTGAATGAAAATATGTCTGTGGATGATATCAATATTGAATTGAACAATTTGGCGAAAGCGTTTCGTAAATATTTGGGGCATGAAATTCGCTTGAAAAATATCCCTGATTTAAAGTTTTTCCAGGATAAAAGCATCAAGCATGAGGAACATATGCAGTCAATATTTAAAAAATTAAATACTGATAAATTATGATATTGAATGTCTATAAACCAAAAGGGTGGACGTCCTTTGACGTAGTCAAAAAATTGAGAAGCATATTAAAAGAAAAGAAAGTAGGCCATGCAGGAACATTGGACCCGTTTGCTGAAGGCGTTCTAATTTTAGGTACAGGTGTAGATACCAAACAGTTAACAACAATTTCTGGTTCACATAAAGTATATGAAGCAACATTAATGCTCGGTTCCAAAACAAATACTCTCGATAAAGATGGACGTATCATCGTAGAAAAGGAAATTCCAAAGCTCAAAGATTCAGAAATTGAATCTGTGTTAAAATCTTTTGTTGGTGAACAGCTCCAAACTCCGCCCATGTATTCAGCAAAAAAAGTCAATGGGCAGCAATTATATAAACTGGCACGAAAGAATATAGAAGTTGAACGCGAACCCGTTTTGATCAATATCTTTGAAATAGAATTAATTGATTATCAAGCACCCCAAATGTCATTCAGGGTACAATGCTCAAAGGGGACTTATATTCGGGTATTAGGCAGTGATATTGCTGAAAAGCTCGGCACCGTGGGACACTTAATAGCCTTGAAACGGACCAAGGTTGGCGATTACGAACTCGATGATTCCATGCAAATGAAACAGTTGGAAAAAGATGGACATTATAACTTCGCTTGAAATAATTAAAAGCACCAAAAAGTCCATCCTTACGATTGGTTCGTTCGATGGTTTGCACAGGGGACATCAGGAAATCGTTAAGAAAGTGGTGTCTCAAGCGCAAATGGAACAGCTCAAGTCTGTAGTGATTACCTTTGACCCCCATCCCCGCCATATCCTGGATAAAAACAGCAAGTTACCCCTGTTAATTTCCCTAGATAAAAAATTTTTATTGCTGGAAAGTTTACATGTAGACACTGTGTTGGTGATTCCCTTTACTGAAGAATTTTCCACAATCCCTGCACAGGAGTTTATGGAAAAAATCGTAATGAAACATTTTGACCCTCAACACATTGTAATTGGCCATGATCACCATTTTGGATATAAGCGGAAAGGTTCACCACAATTTTTATCACATTACAGCAAGGACAAAGATTTTACATGTGAAGTGGTTGAAGCGGTGGTGGATGATGCTGTAGTCATTTCCAGTTCGCATATTCGCCAATTAATCCAGGAAGGCTTTGTACGCCGGGCGTCATTCAAACTGGGCTGGATGTATGGTTTTAAAGCCAATGTTATCCATGGTGCAGGCAGGGGTAAGGATTTATCCTTTCCCACGGCAAATTTCGTTGCCATTGAGGAAAACCAGCTTTTTCCAAAAAATGGAGTCTATTTTTGCAGGGGAAGGATTAATAGTAATTCACTGTATGGAATGTGTAATTTAGGAATACGCCCAACGTTCGATGAAAATGATTTTGTTGCTGAAATTCACTTTTTTACTGAAGACATAAATAATTTATATAAACAGGAAAT
>MDTC01195969.1_pt1 | contig 11687 bp, 12 predicted proteins | sample 811181 | NCBI WGS metagenome assembly MDTC01 (sample SAMN05326644, study PRJNA326480) | marine metagenome | isolation source: seawater | place: Pacific Ocean: North | collected 2011 | reverse complement strand
GACTCCCTTCCCTTGCGGTTGAAGCCGCTCCAACCCATGTTGCTCTGCCCGGCGCAGATCCAAACCTCTCCGATGAGGGCGTTGCGGACCACGACAGTCTCGCCGCCTCCACGGGCAACCAGCCAAGTGGGCTGAAAACTGGCCTTGGCGGGAGGAAACGACACCGACCAGCGGCCGCCCTTGTCTGCCTTGGCCGACAAGGTATTCTCCTGCAATCGGGGCGGGTTCTTCTCCAGGTAGCGTACGCTGACCGAATAGTCATCACCGTCATCCGCTTTGCTCTCCAGCCCGACCTCGGCTTCGGCCTTTTGTCCGCTGGTCTCGGCCTGGGTGAGCGTCACCTTGACGGAAGTCCCCGGCTTGGCCCACCCCCAAATGGTGATTGGCTTGCCCTGTTGCAGAACGACGTCGTCGCTCAGTATCTTGGCAAAACGGAGGTTGTCGGGTTCCTCGGCATAAGAAGAGGGAGCAAAAAGAGCCAAGGCGAAGGCGAGAAGGAAGGATCGAGTATGCATAACGCCGGTCAGCGTCCTCAATCCCGACTCAAGCGCCAACAAAAAACCGACGCCCATGAGCAACGCCCTAGGGTAAGGAACGAGCTTGAGCGGGCCTGAGGCGAGGATCGGAAAGGTCGAGACGGTACAGTATTTGGTTGTAGTCGTAGCGCGGAGTCGGGTTCCGGTTGCCGGAAAAGGTCATGGTGTAGGTACCCTCGAAGTAGATCACGCGACCGTTGTCCTGAGCCCAATAAGAGTGCTGCATGGGATTGTAGAAACTGTAGCGGTCGTGAGTCATGATCTTGACCGCCTTGCGCCACGGACCCTCGGGAGCGGGGGCCTCCGCGTACCAGATTTCACCAAGGAACGAAGGCTTGGCCCAAGATTGGGTGAATATACTGACCCAGCGCTTGCGCCACGGGTTCCATGTGACGTGACCATTGTGGCGCTTCACCTCGTTGCCCTCCGCGTCGGTGAAATTTGCGTCCACCTTGACCGCCTCGTAAGTGGAGGGGTCGAGCCAGCTCTCGTAGTGGTCGGGGAACCGCATGTCGGGCAAGGTGGAACCACAGTACACCCAAGTCCGTCCGTTCACCCTGTGCCGCAAAGGATGCCCGGATGGACGCCTGTCCTTGGGCGTGGGAAAGGTGAAACGTTTCTCGAAGACCTTCTTCTCCGGGTTGAACTCGCAAAGGCCCGCCTCGTAGACCTCCATCGGCTTGCGCACCTTGACGTAGGTCGCCACGAGGCGCTCCTTTCCCTTCTTGTCCTTCAAGGTGAGCATGGCCCCCAACCAAGCGGACCCCTTGCCTTTCATCGGGGCCATCTCGCGGACAAAGCCGTCTTTTCCCGTGAAGTAGGCGTAATTCACCCCGGCAACGGGCCGAGGGTCGTTTTTCTTGAGCAAAGCCGAGGTCGCCATGGTGACGTGAAAGTTGCCCAACGGGTAACGCGGACGGTTGGTGTCACCCCACAACCAGTACAATTTGTCGTGAAAGATCGCGGTATGGACACTGTCGCTGCCCAGCACCTTGGCGTTGAGAAGGGGTTGCTTGATGGGGACAGGCAACCCGGCTCGCAAACTGTGGTGATAAAGCCCGGCCCCGGTAAGTCGGCAGAGACGTTCAGCTAGGTTTACACGTTTGATGCGAATCTTGGCGGTCTTTCCCGGGGTTGTCGTCAGGCGCTTGCCTTGAAAGCCAAGGCCATCCTTGGAGAATTCGTAGCCATGGCTTGTCACCTTGAAGTAGACGGGGACGTTCATCAGCCCCGGGTCGTCAAAGGCGACCACCCCCGCATTGTCGGTGACGTGAGTCACCCCGTGGACGGTGGTCAGCTTGACCAATGGCACGCCTCGGTCGGTGGCCTCGTCCACCACCTGAATGACGAAGGGTTGGCCCGCCCAAGACACCAAGGGGGCAAAGACAAGTAATACGAGCAAAATGATTTTCATGGGGAAGCCCCAACCCAAGCCATCTCGCTCCACTTGGCAAGAATCTTGCCTCATGCATGGGTGCAGCGCGAAACTTTCCTCAGTCAATCGGAGCCATCGTTGGCTATGACGTGTACCTCGAGCCTAGCGTTTCCGATGATGATGGTGGCACCCTGCAAGGTATGCCCCACAAGCCTGGACAGCAGTTCCAGGTCGACCCCTTCGTCGCTTTCCGATCCTCTCAGCAAGGCGAGATACCGGTTGAACAATTCACCGGGAATTCGGGCCTTCTCCGAATGAGCGACCTTCATGACGCTTCCCCTACAGGTCGTTTTCGTTTTTTGATTTCAATGCCTCCATGGTTTTTCGCAGGTAAGAGGCTAAGTCGATCCAGCGAGCCTCTGCCTGTTCCTCGTTTTCACCTCCAACCACCAGGTAAGGGGCATAATCGTATTCCTGATACGAAACCGTGCCCTGCTCGTCGCACTCGTACTCATACCAATCCCCCCTGAAGGTGTCCTCCGAGGTAAGGAGAAAAAGCGTATCGGCCTTGCCCTTTTGACCAAGGGGCAGAGCTTCATGAAAACAGGGGGAATCGTTATCCCAAGGCCCTCCTTCCTGCGAAAGGAAAGCACCCGCGCAAGCCTCGAACGGAGAACCTTCCTCGGCAATGTGGAACCGATAAAACAGAGGGCAATTATGTAAGCCGCGTTGTAGCTCGTACTGGTATTTGGAAAGGGCCTCCTCGAGGTTGTGGACCCTGTATTCATCAAAGAACCCGGAGTATACGCACAAATCGGGCCGATTGTTCATGTTCAGACCGACCTCGGGCTGTATGGGAAAACGCCACCAGTCCTCGATCGGTGGATCCGTAAGCTTGGTGGATTCCGAGAACCAACTCCACAGGGCTTGTGAAAAAAAGAGTTCTCCAAACTCGGAACCTTGCCTCTGAATAAACTTACGGGTGGCCATCGGTATTCTCCTCCTCTTGATGGTGGACGCTGCATTGCGTCGTGACTTTGAATTTTGCTTTCATGCCTCCATGGGTAGGGCATGCACGACTTGGGGCAAGGTCACCGAACGTCATAAACGTCATAGAGCCCTGCTCGCGGCGCGGCAGCGTTAAGCAGAACCCTCAAACGCCCTTGGGCGGGTCCCCGCCAAGAGAGACCAGGGGGCGAACGCCCGGGTCTTGTTAATCGACTTCGTAGATTTTGTGCAACTGGTAGCCCGCCCGGTAAGGTTTGCCGTGCTCCTTGACCCATGTGGAAATGCACGAAAGCACTTTTTCGCCTTCTTTCTGGTGGGCCTCGTCATTGAGCAAGGACCACTCGGGATGCAGCCAGACTTGGTCCGTTTGGTAGCGACCATCCAGTTCATTGACCCATTTCTCGATCGAGGCTTCGTCCTCCACGATGATCTTAATTTCGTGGGCTTCGGCTAGGTTCTCGTCCAGTGGCGAAGCACGCCATTTGGGGGAAAGCGTGACCCAGTCGAACTCACCGAGCAAGGGATAGGCTCCGCAGGTCTCGAGATGGACGGGAAGGGAGCGTATCCGGAGAGCATGGGTCAAGTCGATGAGGTCATGGATGGCGGGTTCACCGCCAGTCAGGACCACGATTTCGCAACCGGAGGCAAAGGCGTCCTCTGCCAAGGTCTCGGGATCGACCTGCTCGGGGGTGTGGTCGGGATGCCAAGCACCAACCGAATCACACCAAGAGCACTTGACCGGGCAACCGTGAAAGCGAATGAAATAGGCCGACTTGCCGAGGTGGCAGCCCTCTCCCTGCCAAGTGTGGAAATATTCGTGGACGGGGAGCAATTTCACGGGTGATAAAGAACGGAGTTGCGGGAGTCCTCGAATAGCTCGATCGAAACAACTTGGACCCGACCTCCCGTGTTCTCGCGAACCATGGGATCAAAGGTCTCGAAGAGATACTTGGCGAAACCTTCGCAGGAAACGTTTTCAATCCACAAGGGCTTGATCAATCCGAGTCCAACCAGTTCCTCGATCTTCTGGCGCTGGGGATCAGTTGAACTGAAGGCGCAGGCATGATCGAGATGTTCGTCGATCCAGTCCTTGAGGTAATGTAATTCGCCGAAATCGACCACGAAACCATTCTCGTCCAAATCGGCCGCCTGAAAGGTAACCTTGATCTCCCAATTATGTCCGTGGATGCAGGCGCAATGCCCGTGGTGGTGGGGTTGACGATGCCCCAAGGGGACATCGGAATAGGTTTTCGAGCAGGTGAGCATGAGTGGGGGAAGCATTATTCAGAGTTTCCAGTCGTTGGCGATCATTTCCTCGACTGTGGGAACGCCTGAGGCGTAGGGCGTCGGATCGGGGATCCCGGCCAAATGAAACGCTTCGCGACGCTCGACGCAGGTGCCGCAGCGACCGCAATGGAGCTCACCTCCCTGATAGCAGGACCAAGTCCTGTCGAAAGGCACGCCTAGATCGACCCCCAATTTCACAATCTCCGCCTTGGTCAAATCGAGGAAAGGGCGGTCAAGGCGGACTTCGCGCCAGTCGGCCAACTGGATGGCAGCATCGAGGGCATCTGCGAACTCGGGTCTGCAATCGGGGTAGACGGCGTGGTCCCCTGCATGGGCAGCGTAGCCCACGCGGTCAAACTGGGAGGAGATGGCCCAACCCGCGGCGACGGCGAGAAGGATCATGTTGCGGTTGGGCACCACCGTGGCCTTCATGTTCTCCTCCGCATAGTGCCCCTCAGGCACTTCGACCTCCAACGAAGTCAAGGCACTGCCTCCGAGTAGTTCGGCGAGAGAGCTGAGGTCGACCACCCGATGCTCGACACCCAAGCCTTTCGCGAGGGCGCGGGCGCAATTAATTTCCTTCTCGTGCCGTTGACCGTAATGGATCGTGAGAGCCTTGACCTCATCCCCCGCGGCCACGAGTTGGTAAAGCAGGACAGTGGAATCCATGCCTCCCGAATACACGATAATCGACTTCATTACCCCCCTTGAAAAGAGAACGAGAGCCAATGGCAAGAGTTGAGGCGTAGGAGCCTGCGAAACTCCAACGAACAGGAAGCCTTTCACGGGGGGTGAGTCGCCGCAGCTGGGAACCAGTATGGCGCTTACTTAAAGCAGAAATGATTGGAATCGGACGAGCATGGGAAAACAGCTTCCATTCGTTCAAATAATGCCAATTCGAGTTGTTTGGCGCAATTCATGCAAATACGGACCTGCAGAAAAAGTATTCCAATGAAATCGTGCATTAAAACGTCCAATTTCCGGCCGATGGAGATATTATATTGTTGTGCATCGAAGGCTGATCCCTAAGATGCAGGGGCTTGCAGCGCATGCTGTCGAAACAAACTTTTTACTAATTTGGGAGAAAACGTTCACAAGACGTTATCATTATGAAATTTTCAGTCACGGGAACCATTTGGGGTGGAGGCAACAAAACACCCAAACGCAAACGAAGAACCAAGGGGTCCTTCGCCACCCGGTTCACAATCAAACGACCCGATGGCGTGCCGTTCAAGATTCTTTTCCTCAGCAAACGAGGAATGTCTCGTGCTCCCATGGCCCGCGAAGTGATGCGAGACCTCTTGAAAAAGAGTTCGCTTCCGGTAGGTTTCCGGGTGAGTTGCCGCGGAATAACACCGGCATACGACCAGTGCCCCATTGATAAGAGGATGAAGGAGGTTTCTCAAAACCAAGACTACAGCTTGGACGGTTTGTCGCGTTATGTCATGGCCCTCGATTTGCAACAGGCTGAGCTAATCCTCACGATGGATGTGGAGAGCGAGGCTTTCTTGGAGGAGAACATGGAAAAAGTGCGTGCCGTCGTGAAATCCTTTGGGCACTTCCTGCCGGCAGGGAACGACCCCCATTTACCCGATCCCTTTCTCCAGCGTGACGAGGATTACGAAGCTCACTACTCCAAGCTGATCACCATGATCGAAGAAGCGTGCCAAGACCTCTTCGAATCGATTCCCTTCATGCTGGGATAAAGGCTATCCTCACCCCAAGGGGATAGAAGGAACGAGGTATTTTCAGATAATACCAGCCCTGGGCATTCGAGCATTGCCGGCATCATTAGGCTTGCCCGTTACGAATAAAAATCGGAATGAAGGGCATGCCCTCCTTTCCCCTTCAGCGAAGACGGTTCCTCGCAACAACCCTTGCCGTACCATTTTTGGGAGACTGGGCGCTAGCCAAGGAGGAACGAAAAGACATTCGTATCACGCGGGTGACTCACTGTCGCATCCCAACCCGACGCTCCAAGGTGGCGGGCAAGAATTCAAGGAAGGACGTGCATGGCGACAGCTCCGGCGACGTCTTGCTGCGCCTCTTCACCAACTCGGGTCACGAAGGTTTCGGGCACGGTCGAATGCAACGGAAGCAGGCTGAGGAGGTGCTTGGCAAAAACCCCTTTGGTTTTCTTGACGAGGAAACACATCGGGTATCGGGACCGTTCGGCGTGGGCACGATGCCGGTTTGGGACTTGGCCGGGAAAATCCTTGGCAAGTCAACGCATGCCATGCTCGGCGGAAAGGGTCCGACCCAGGTGCCGGTCTACGATGGCTCGATCTATTTCGCCGACCTGCTCCCGCAGTACGCCGCTAAATGGAAGGACCGCTTCCGCAAGGAAATCGACATGGGACTCGAGGCGGGGCACAAGGCATTCAAGGTAAAGATCGGTCGCGGCGCCAAATGGATGGAACGCAAGACGGGTGATCGGCGAGACATAGAGGTGCTCAAGACGATCAGGGCCCACGGCGGAAAAGACCTCATCATCGGAATCGACGCCAACAACGGTTACGACTTAGCGGGCGCCAAGCGACTGCTCGGTGAAATCGGCGATCTCGATATCGCCTTCGCAGAGGAAATGTTCCCCGAGACAGTTGAGCACTGCCTGGATTTCAAGGCCTTCCTGAGCAAAATGAAGTTGCAGACCTTGGTGGCGGACGGGGAATCCCACAAGGAACCATCCACTTTCAAGCCCTTCATCGAGGAAAAGGCGATCGAGGTCTACCAAGGCGACATGAAACGCTTTGGCTTCGAGGGCATTCTCCAAGAAGCGGCATGGGCAGCCCAAAAGGATTTATTGGTGGCCCCGCACAACTGGGGTTCGCTCGTCGGCTACTATATGCAGTTGCAGGTAGGGCGGGCCATCCCCAATTTTTATCGGGCCGAAAACGACCCGCTCTCCACGCCCATCCTGGTGGACGAAGGCTACTCCCGCAAAGACGGCCTCGCCACAATCCCCGACACACCGGGGTGCGGTCTGACCATAAACGAAAAGGCCTTCACGAACGAAGCCAAGGTCTTCTACGACCTGAAGAATTAGTCGCCATGGACAGGCGAACAAGGTTTGAAGCGGACGGGTTCGTCGCGACACCTGGTTTTTGTAACGCGAACGAACTGCTGACCATCGAATCCGCATTGGCAAAATTCATAAGCGATGCCTTGCCAAACCTGCCCCCGGAAGAGGTGTTTTACGAAGACAAAGGCGACTCAAGCACCCTGAAGCAAATTCAGCGCCTGCACGAACATGACGAGTTTTTCGCCTCCGTCATGGAAGGCAGCCCAAAAACCTTGGCCGAAGAACTATTGGGTGAACCCGTGATCCCGAAGAACCTCCAATACTTCAACAAACCACCTGGCGTGGGCCAAGCCACCCCACCCCACCAAGATGGCCAGTTCTTCATGCTGGAGCCTTGCCATGCCCTCACCATGTGGATGGCGCTTGACCCGGTGGACGAGGAGAATGGTTGCGTTCGTTACCTTCGAGGTTCGCATCTCCATGGAATGCGCCCGCACGGACGCACCCAAACCCTTGGCTTCTCTCAGGGCATCACGGATTACAATCAAGAAGACATTCGCGAAGAAATCCCCTGCCCCGCTAAACCCGGGGATCTGCTTGCCCATCACGCCCTAACCATACATCGAGCCGATGCCAACCTGAGTCACACTCGGTCACGCCGGGCTTTGGGATTCATCTTCTATGGCGAAAGCGCTTGCGAAGACAAACTGGCTCATGAAGCCTATCAAAAGAATCTCGTGGAGGAAATGTCTGCGGCAGGGAAAATCTAACGGAGGAAAAACAACCAGTGAAACCTAGACTCTTTCTCAATGGAACACTCAAAGCCCTGGCAGCATCTACTCTGGCTTTAGCAGTTGGCTCGATATCCGCAGCACCAAGCGAAACCAAAGTATTCGTTTCCGGGCAAGACGGTTACCACACTTTTCGAATCCCCTCGATAGTGAGTACGAACAAGGGAACTTTGCTAGCCTTCTGCGAAGGGCGAAAGAACAGTCGATCGGACACGGGAAACATCGATCTCGTCATGAAGCGATCCTCGGACGGAGGACAGTCCTGGAGCTCCATGTCGGTCGTGTGGGACGACGGGTCGAACACCTGCGGCAACCCCTGCCCCGTGGTGGATCGCAAAACCGGAACGATTCACCTGCTGCTCACTTGGAACTCCGGCAAAGTCCATGAAAGCAAGATCCAGCCGGGCTTCGGCGAAGACTCGCGCCGCGTCTTCGTGTCCAGTTCCACCGATGATGGCCACAACTGGACCAAACCAAAGGAAATCACTGCGGCAACCAAGAAGAAGGAATGGACCTGGTACGCCACGGGCCCCGGAGCAGGAATACAGATCGAGAAAGGCAAGCATGCAGGCAGGCTCGTCATCCCCTGCGACCACAAAGCCCAAGTGGATGGAGCCCGCAGCTTTCGGTCACACGTCATTTATTCCGACAACCACGGAAAGACCTGGCGCCTCGGAGGCTTGGCCCCCAAGCCCACGGTCAATGAATGCGAAGTGGTCGAGTTGGCCGCTGGGAGGCTGCTTCTGAACATGAGGAACTACGACAAGAGCATCCGGGCGCGACAGGTCTGCTTCAGCAAGGACGGCGGTCTCACTTGGGAAAACCAGCGTCATGACAAGAAGCTCATCGAGCCCCCCTGCCAAGCCAGCATACGCAGACTCCGGTGGCCCACTCAGGATCGTCCCGGCGTGATCCTGTTCTCCAATCCCGGAAGCACTAGCAAAAGAGACAAGCTTACCATCCGAGCGAGTTATGACGATGGAGCGACTTGGAAGCATTCCCGCGAGCTCTATTCCGGTGGCAGCGCCTATTCTTGCCTGGTCATCTTAAAGAATCAAGACATAGGCAATCTCTACGAGAAAGACGGCTACAAAAGCATCTTCTTCGCTCGCTTCGACTTGGACTGGGTGGAGAACAAAACCTCGAGAAACAACAAGCCTGCCTCTCGCGGTTACACCATCCCCACGATGGATCTATCAAAGCAAACCCACCGCCAGGTTATCGTGGACCGCGAGAAGGGCCAATACCTCGGACATCCCACGACCGTACTCTTGGAAAATGGCAAGACCCTATTGATCGTCTACCCGAAAGGACATGGCAAGGGAGGCATCGTATACAAGCGAAGCTCTGACGGCGGCAAGACATGGAGCGAGCGCTTGCCGACACCCAAGAACTGGATCACCAGCAGGGAGGTACCAACCATTCATCGAGTGGTCGACGCGAAAGGAAAGAAGCGGCTCATCATGTGGTCGGGCCTTTACCCGGCGAGACTCGCCGTGAGCGAGGACGACGGAGCCAACTGGAGCGAACTGAAGAAAGCGGGCGACTGGGGCGGCATCGTGGTCATGGGTTGCCTCGAAGGACTGAAGACGGGCAAGGGAAACTACATGGCCATGTTCCATGACGACGGGCGATTCTTCACCGACAAGCCAAAGCCCCAAAAGCCAGTGGTCTTTGCCTTATACAAGACCTTCTCCAAGGACGGGGGCCTCACCTGGTCTGACCCCGAAACGATCCTCGCCCGTTCCGACGTCCACCTCTGCGAGCCGGGCATCATTCGCTCACCCGACGGCAAGCAACTCTGTGTCCTGCTTCGTGAAAACAGTCGGCGACGCAATTCGTTCGTCATATTCTCCAACGACGAGGGCAAGACTTGGACGAAACCAAGGGAGCTTCCCGCTTCACTTACCGGCGACCGACATACGGGCAGGCACACTGCCGACGGTCGGCTCTTCATCTCCTTTCGTGACACCACCCACGACACTCCCACCAAAGGCGACTGGGTGGCTTGGGTCGGCACCTACGAAGACATCGCAAAGGGACTGGAAGGACAATACCGGGTAAGGTTGATGGACAACAACAACCGCTGGGACTGCGCCTATCCTCCCGTCGAGGTATTGCCCGACGGCACTATCGTGACCACCACCTATGGTCACTGGACGAAAGGGGAACCTCCGTACATCGTGAGCGTCCGTCTCAAGCTCGAGGAACTGGACGCCATGGCGAAAAGGAAAGATTTCCTGAAATAGCGTTGTTCTTCAACCAGACTGACTCGGAAACAAAAGAATAGCATCGCCATGAAACTAACCGGACTCATCGCCGCCCCACATACCCCCAGCAACGCAGACTACTCGCTCAACACGGAAGCAGTCCCCAAACAGGCCTGGCATCTGGCGAACACGGGAGTGAAGGGAGTCTTCGTTGGAGGCACCACGGGCGAGTGCCACTCCTACTCCACGACAGAACGCATCGAACTATTCAAGGAATGGGGCGAGGCGGCTAGAGCAAACGACCTCGTGAACATCGCTCACGTCGGGCACAACAATCTGCCCGATGCCCAAGCCTTGGTGGAAGCGGCCCAGGCATCGGGCGCAGACGCCATCGGCGCCATGGCCCCCAACTTCTTCAAACCGGGCACAACCGATGAACTTATTAACTGGTTTGTCCTCCTCACCGAGGTGGCTCCCGAACTCCCTTTCTACTTTTACGACATCCCCGGAATGACCGGAGTCAGTCTAGACACGGCTGAGTTCCTTCGGAAGGGCCGTGATCGTCTACCCTCCCTCGTTGGCGTCAAGTTCACCAATCCGGACCAAGAACTATTGGCAGACTGCATGCAAGTGGAGGACGGTTCCTTCGACGTACTTTTCGGAACCGATGAAAAACTGACGGAGGGCCTTGAGATGGGGTGTCTCGGCGCCGTCGGCAGCAGCTACAACTTCGCCGCAAACATCTACCATCCCATCTTGGAAGCCCACCGGAGAGGCGACTTGGAAACGGCCAAACTGTGGCAGAAACGCTCGATCCGGACCATCGACGTCATCGCCTCCCACGGTTACCTACCAGCCGCCAAAATGGTCATGAAGATGATTGGCGTGGACTGCGGCCCCGCCCGACCACCGTTGACCAACCTAAAAGGCCCAGCTGCATCCGCTTTGGAAAAAGAGTTGGAAAACATGGGTTTTTTCGACTGGATCAAATGATAAGTTGAAACGAGCTGGAGTTTCACCAATCAATCACAGAGGCAAAGTGAACTGTAAAGCGATCTCCTTGTTCATCGCCAAGTCTTGAAGGAAATCGATCATGAAAAAATGCCCTTTCTGCGCCGAGGAGATACAAGACGAAGCAATCAAATGTCGTTATTGCAGCGAGTTCTTGGAACGACCTCCCGAGCCTCCAGCGGCTCCAGCCGAAAAGTGGTGGTTCTCCAATGCCTTCGTCGTACTCGGTCTCCTCTCCTTCGGTCCGCTTGCCCTACCTTGCGTCTGGTGGCATCCGCAGTACAAGAGGAAAACGAAATATCTGCTAACGATTCTTGTGGTCTTAGTGACCATCGTTGCAGTTTGGTCCACTTGGATACTCTATGAGAAATTGCGACCGCTCTATCAAAACTTGATGCAACAGATCAATGTCTATGGCTCACGTTAGAGCATTTACGAAACCCATTC
>MDTC01094524.1_pt1 | contig 11687 bp, 13 predicted proteins | sample 811181 | NCBI WGS metagenome assembly MDTC01 (sample SAMN05326644, study PRJNA326480) | marine metagenome | isolation source: seawater | place: Pacific Ocean: North | collected 2011 | reverse complement strand
AGATATGGAGGTAATGTTATTTTAAAAGGAACAACCTTTTCTAAATATAGACAATTTGTAGAGAATTGTTTCAAGTCACTTCCTAGACAAGCATTACACGCAAAAACTTTAGGATTTAAACATCCTGAAAGTAATGATTGGGTTGAATTTAATTCTATTCTTCCTGAAGATATGCAAATTACAATTAATAAGTGGAGAAAATATTGTAGGCATAAAAAAATAGAATAGATTTATAATAAATATTTTTTTTATTTTTTATAATTTGCGAAAATGAAAATGATAATTTCTCCGGCAAAGTCAATTGATAATTCTAAGGAATTGGTCACTAAAAAAAATTCTTTGCCTTTTTTTTTAGAGGATGCTGTTAAAATAAATTCATTTTTAAAATTGAAATCACCTAATGAATTATCGTCTTTAATGAATATTTCCGACAAGCTTTCAGAATTGAATTGGAGACGAAATCAAGAATTTAATTTACCTTTTAATCAAAATAATTCAAGGCCTGCAATATATTCATTCAACGGTGATGTTTACTCTGGCATTGATTCTTTTTCAATACCTCAAAATAAAATAGGTTTCCTTCAAGAAAATTTAATCATACTTTCTGGATTGTACGGTCTTTTAAAACCTTTAGATTTAATACAGCCTTATAGATTAGAAATGGGAACAAAGCTTAGGTTTGAAAAATATGAAAATTTATATAAGTTTTGGAAGGAAAAAATAACAGATCAAGTTAACAAATGGCTTTATAAAGAAGAAAATCTTTTAAATTTAGCCAGTAATGAATATTTCTCAGTATTAGATTTAAATAAAATTTCAACAAAAATTATAACACCCCAGTTTAAGGATTTTAAAAATGGCACTTTAAAAATGATTTCATTTTATGCTAAAAAAGCTAGAGGTTTGATGGTAAGGTATATAATTGATAATGAGATTAAAGATTACGAGGGTATTATTAAATTTAATTTAAACGATTATTCATTTAGTAGTGAAGAAACAAAAGACATTAATAATCCTGTTTTTGTAAGATAAATATCTACCTTATCTTATTTATAAAATCAATAATTTTTTGAATACTATTTTTTTCTAAAAATTTTATAAATGCGGACCCTATTATAGCACCTTTAGCAAATTTAATTGCTGATTTATAATTTTTAGAGTTACTTATTCCAAAACCTACAATTGTTGGAGTGTTTAGATTCATTGAATGAATACGTTTGAAATATGTTTTTTGAGTTTTATTAAAATTATCTTTTATACCCGTAATACTTGAATCACTGACTATATAAATAAAACCTTTTGAGATTTTATCTATATATTTTATTCTTTCAATTGAAGTTTGAGGTGTAATTAAAAACATATTATATAATCCATACTTATCAAACAAAATTTTGTACTTTTCTAGATAGACATCTATTGGAAGATCAGGGATAATTAGGCCATCAATTCCAATTTCATAGCATTTTTTACAGAATTCATCAACACCATATTGCATAATTGGATTAAAATATCCCATAATTATTAAAGGAATTTTAATTGTTTGTCTAATTCCTTTTAATTGATTAAAAAGCTTTTCACTTGTCATACCATTTTTTAAAGCTTTAGATGAACTCGCTTGAATTATTGGTCCATCAGCTAAAGGGTCAGAAAAAGGCAGACCTATTTCTATCATATCTACACCAGATTGTTCAAGATTATTTATAATACTTTTTGTGTCATCTATTTTGGGATGACCAGCAGAAAAATAAATTGACAACAATTTTTTTTCAGTTTTAAAGACTTTATCAATTCTGTTTTTCATAGTTTGAAATAATCAATATATGTTTCTAAATCTTTATCACCTCTTCCAGAACAATTAAAAATAAGAAGATCATCAGATTTAAATTTTTCTGAATCAAGAACAGCAAAAGCATGAGCAGTTTCTATGGCTGGTATTATTCCTTCCATTTGAGATAAAGTTAATCCCCAATCCATAGCTTCTTGATCTGTGATTGAAATAAATTTTGCCCTTTTTGATTTATATAAATGAGCATGCATAGGGCCAACACCTGGGTAATCTAAGCCAGCAGAAATTGAGTAAGGTTCTGTTATTTGACCATCAGAAGTTTGCATTAATAAAGTTTTGCTTCCATGGATAATACCTTCTTTTCCTAAAGCCGAAGTAGCAGCACTCTCTCCTGATTTAATTCCCTTACCTGCAGCTTCAACAGCAATTATATTTACGCGTTTATCATTTAAATAATGATAGTACAATCCAGCAGCATTACTTCCTCCACCAACACAAGCGATTAAATAGTTTGGATAGTCTCTTCCTTCTAAATCTTGAAGTTGGTTTTTGATTTCTTCACTTATAATTGACTGAAAACGAGCCACCATATCTGGGAATGGATGAGGACCAACTACTGAGCCAATTATATAATGAGTGTTTACAGGATTATTTATCCAATCACGAATTGCCTCATTAGTTGCATCTTTAAGTGTTTTACTTCCTGAAATTACTGGTCTAACTGTAGCACCTAACATTTTCATTCTTGCCACATTTGGAGCTTGGCGTTTGATATCTACTTCTCCCATATATACAACACATTCAACTCCCATTAAAGCACAAACAGTCGCTGTAGCAACACCATGTTGTCCTGCTCCAGTTTCAGCTATAATCCTGTTTTTTCCTAATCGTTTTGCTAGAAGAATTTGTCCAATTGTATTATTTATTTTATGCGCTCCTGTATGACATAGGTCTTCTCTTTTAAGATAAATTTTTGTTTTATATTTTTTTGATAATCGTTTAGCAAAAAATAGAGGTGTTGGTCTTCCAACGTACGATTTTAAAAGTCTTTTAAAGTCTTTTTTGAAATTGATGTTTTCAATTATTTCAATATATTTTATTTTTAATTCATTTATATTTGGGTATAACATTTCAGGGATAAATGCTCCTCCAAAATTTCCATAATATCCCTTTTCATCAACATTATAATTCATTTAACTTCTTTTTAAATTTTGTTAGCAGATCTATGTTTTTTAAACCAGGTTGAATTTCAAATTTACTGTTTATGTCAATTGCATGAATTGGTAAATCACTTTTTAAAATATTTTTAATATCATTAAAATTTTCTAATCCAATTCCTCCACTTAAAAAAAAGGGTTTTTGTGACGAATAGTCTTTTAAAATTGACCAATTAAAATTAATCCCATTTCCACCTGGAAGTTTTCCTTTTGTGTCAAAAAGATAATAATCACAAAATTTTTCATAGAGGGATAATTTAGAAAAATTAAAATTCTGATTAATATTAAAAACTTTGATTACTTCAACATTAAGCTTTTGTATTTCATTACAATATTTAGGCGTTTCTTTTCCATGAAGTTGCACTGCTTGAAGTTGGTTTAGTAGTATTAAATTTTTAACATAGTCTATTGATGCATCTACAAAAATTCCAGTTTTTATTATATTTTGATCTAATATGGGTATTTTTTTACTTGCAAATCTAGAAGAAGATTTCCAGAAAATAAAACCCATGTAGTTAGGATTTAAATTTGAAACATCTCGGATGTTTTTAGGATCTCGCAAGCCACAAATTTTAAGTTTCATTTTCAATTTTTTTTATAAATTCTGATGTAGCTTTTCCTGGGTCATTAGTTTTCATAAATTTTTCACCTATAAGAAAACCTGAAAACCCATAACTTTTTAACTCTAAAATTGATGTAGTTTTTTCTATTCCACTTTCTGAAATTTTTAAATATTTTTCAGGTATCATTTTTGCAAGTTTTTTACTCCTTTCTATATTAACATCAAAGGTTTTAAGGTTTCGATTATTTATACCTATTAAGTCAATATTAGGTAAAATAGATTTTTCTATTTCTTCTAAATTATGAACTTCTATTAAAATTTCTAATCCTAAATTTTTTGCAAAGTTAGAAAGATGTTTGATTTCTTTATTATTTAGAATTGAAGCAATTAGAAGTATTGCATCAGCCCCATTAGCTTTTGATTCAGTAATTTGATATTCATCAATAATAAATTCCTTTCTAAGTATAGGTAAATTAGTTGTTTCTCTTGCTAAAATTAGATCCTCGATTGACCCTCCAAAAAATTTAGTATTAGTTAAAACAGAAATTCCACAAGCTCCTGCATTTTCATATCCTTTGATGACATTTATTAAAGATAGAGAGTTATTAATATTATTTTTTGAAGGAGAACGACGTTTGTGTTCAGCTATAATACCTGAAGCACTTTTTGTTAAAGATTTTTTTAAAGAAATACATTCTCTATTAAAAATTGGAGATTTTTTCAAATAATTGATTGGAAGAATTTTCTTTTTAAGGATTAATTCATTTTTTTTATCTTCTAGTATTTTATCTAAAATATTCATTCAGAACTTAGTTTTTGAAGATTAGTTAATGCATTTAGAGCTTTCCCATTTAAAAGAGATTCTTTAGCTTTTTCAAAACCTTCAATAGGGCTTAATTGTAAAGCAGTAGAGATTGCCATACCAGAATTAGCACAAACTACATTTTTCTGAGCTTCAGTTCCTTTGTTTTGAAGAATATTCATAAAAATTTCTGTTGAAGAATTTACATTTTCTCCTCCCATAATTTCATCAGCTGTAACTTGATTAACCCCAAAGTCGGACGGAGTAATAATTTGTTCGCAATTATTTCTTAATACTTTTGTTGCTCCTGTTAATGAAATTTCATCATATCCATCTAATCCATATAAAATTGTAAACTTTTGATTTGTTTTTTGAAATAGATAATAATATAACCTTGCTAATTCAAGATTAAAAACCCCTGTTAATTGATTTTCAGGAAAAGACGGATTAACTAAAGGGCCTAACATATTAAAGAATGTCTTGACACCTAAATCTTTACGAACAGGACCTACATTTTTCATGGCGGGATGAAAAATTGGAGCATGTAAAAAACAGATTCCCGATTTTTCAATACATTTTTTCAAAAAACTTTCTTTATTTGAGAAACGAATCCCTAAAGATTCTAGAACGTTACTAGAGCCACATCCTGATGAAACCCCATAATTACCATGTTTGGCAACTTTAATGCCAGCTCCAGCAGTTATAAACGAGGAAATTGTGGATATATTAAAAGTATTTTTTTCATCTCCACCGGTTCCGCATAAATCTATGGTTTCAAATTCACTTAAATTTATAGGGATACAAAGTTCTAAGAGAGCTGATCGAAACCCTTCAAGCTCATCTAGACTAATACTTCTCATCATATAAACAGTCATGAAAGCAGCAATTTGGCTACTATTAAACTTTCCATCAACAATTTTAAAAATAATTTGGCGAGATTCTTCTTTAGAAAGTTGCTCATATTTAGTAAGTCTATTTAAGATTTTTTTCATGAGTTAAGAATTATTAATCCAGTTTTGGATAATTTTTTTTCCATATGGGGTTAGTATTGACTCAGGGTGATATTGAACTCCACAAACATTAAAATTTTTATGACGTAAAGACATTATTTGTCCATCTTTATCAATAGAAGTTGCAATTAGGTCTTTAGGTAAAGGTGTTTTAACGACCCAGGAGTGATATCTGCCAACCTTAAATGTTTCCGGGAGTCCTTTAAAAAGAATATCGTTTTTTATAATTTTTATTGGAGTTGCTACTCCATGAAATACTTTATCTAAATTAATTAATTTAGCGCCAAATACTTCTCCAATTGCTTGATGCCCTAGACAGACTCCTAAGATTTTTTTATTTGATGCATAACGTTTTATTGTTGATTTAAGTAAGCCAGATTCATCTGGGACTCCAGGTCCAGGAGATAATAGTATATTGTCAAAATTTTCAATTTCATTTATATTAAATTGATCATTTCGTTTAACAGTTACATTACAATTTAATTCTTCCAAATAATGAACTAAATTGTAGGCAAAGGAATCATAATTATCAATAAGAAAAATTTTTTTCATATTAAATCATTGCTTAAAGTTATTGCTTTATCTAAAGCTCTCAACTTGTTAAAAACTTCATTTAACTCTTTTTCTGGTATTGAATTGGCCACTATGCCTGCTCCTGCTTGATAATGTAATACCTGGTTTTTAGATAAAAAAGATCGAATTATTATAGCATGATTAAAATTCCCTTGAAAATCCATGTATCCAATAGCACCTCCATAGACGTTTCGTTTTGTTTTTTCATATTTGTCAATGAGTTTTAAAGCTCTATGTTTTGGAGCTCCAGTAAGTGTTCCTGCAGGAAAGGTATCTGCTACAACTTGAAAAGTTTTACTTTTTTTCTTCATTTTACATGTTACTTTTGAAACCAAATGAATTACATGAGAAAAAAATTGGATTTCTCTATTTTTTTCTACAATTACATTAGATCCATTTCTACTTAAATCATTTCTAGCTAAATCAACTAGCATAATATGTTCACTATTTTCTTTAGGATCTTTAGAAAGATTTATAGCAGATTTTGAATCCTCATCATCATTTCCAGTTCGTATAAATGTTCCGGCTATTGGATGTATTTCAGCTTTCCCTTTTTTTACTATAAGTTGCGCTTCAGGTGAGCTCCCGAAAATTTTAAAATTTCCATAGTCAAAAAAGAACAGGTATGGTGATGGATTAATTGATCTCAAAGTTCTATATACGTTAAATTCATCTCCTTTAAAATTTTGAGAAAACCTTCTTGAAAGTACAATTTGAAAAACATCTCCACGGTAACAGTGTTTTATGCCTTTTTTGACAAATTCTATATATTCTTCATCTGTAAGATTAGATTTTTTTTCACCAATTTTATTAAATGGAAAATGGGAAGTGTTTTTTCTATTAAGAATTTTTTCAACTTTCTCAAGATTTTGATCACTTTTATACGTATGAGAAAATAAATGAGCTTCGTGATTGAAAAGGCTAATAGCAATAATATTTTGATAAACTGCGTAATATATATCAGGGATATCAAAACCTTCTTTATTTTTGTCTAGGTTTATATTTTCAAAATGTTCAACTGCATCATGAGATATATAGCCAAAGAGGCCATTACAGATAAATTTATAAGGAAAGCTTTTGCTTATAAATTGTTGTGAAAAAGTATTAATTATTTCTGGAACATTGTCTGATGGTGATAATTTATAATTTTCTATTACGTTGTCAGGAAAACATTTTGTTAAATTATTTCCTTTAATTTTTATATATGCAATCGGGTTAAAACATATGTATGAGAAGTTTTTATTATTAATTAAATAATCACTACTTTCTAATAAAATACTATTATAAAAATGATCTCTAATTTTAAGATAGGCACTAACAGGCGTTAATGTGTCAGAAATTATTTTTTTATGTGAAGATGATAATTTATATTTTCTCATTTTCATAAATTAAAAAAGGCTTGTCGTGATGACAAGCCTTTTAATTATAGGTCTAGCTAGAATTCACGAACTATTCAGTTTAATGATTCCAACCAATATTTTTTATTAAAGTTTAACTTCATAAGTGCAAATATATCCTTTTTTACTTTAGATTGCTAATTTATTAGACAAATAGATTAATTGTTTTTTTTCTTCTTCTGAAAGGTTAACAGCTAATAATTCTTCATTTTTATCTATTATAGGGTCAATTAAACTTAGTACTTCTAGTCCCTTATCTGTAATAAAAATCTCAATTTTTCTTCTATTTGTTTTACATAGGGTTCTTCTCACATATTTTTTTATAATTAATTTATCGACTAATCTGGTAGTATTACTCATTTTATGAACCATTCTTTCCTGCAGTGTTATCAAATTAGAGGGTTTATTTTTTCTTCCCCTTAATATTCTTAGTATATTAAATTGCTGTTCTGAAATATTATATTTTTTTAAAATACTATATAGTTTACTATTAATTCTTAAACCTGCTTTTAAAACTGAGAGAATTGAATCTCTGGTTGTTTTTTTAATCATTTGTTTAAACAATATTTGTCATAACAAATATATAATAAAAACTAAAAATAAAAAATTTTGTTCTAATAATTTTCCTGATTACATTTGAAAAAAAAAATATGGAAGAATTAGATCAAATTAAATGGTCATCACTTTTGAAATTAAATAAAGATTCTACAATTCTAGATGTTCGAACTAGACAAGAAAATAATATAAAACATATTGAAGGGTCAATCTTAATTGATATATCGGATCCTTCATCTTTTATTGAAATGATAAAAAAACTTGATAGAACAAAAAAATATTTTGTTTATTGTGCTTCTGGTGTTAGAAGCTCAAATGCATGTAAAATTTTGGATAGTTTGGGTTTTAATTTCACTTATAACTTAATAGGCGGTATTGAGAATTGGAAGGGAAAAATAGTAAGTAAAGATGTTTAATTTTAATCCTTAAGCAATTAATTTATTTTTATAGTAATTATTTGTTTTTTAAACTAAATGTTGGATATTGCCAATATCCTTCAAAAGAATATTTCATTTATGATAAATAATTTTAATAAAACAAAATCTTTGATAGGTTTATTTTTTATATTTTTTTCTAATACTCTTTTTTCTCAAGAAGAAGGATTAGATGAAAGAATCAATGAGGCTTTTACTCCTATTGCTGCTTGGTGGGAATCTATTATTCTTCATTCTTTTCCAGGTTCTCAATATATTTTTGGTTCTCAAATTCCTACAATAATAATACTATTGGTGGGAGGAGCTCTTTTTTTTACTTTTTATTTTGGTTTTATTAATTTTAGATATTTTCCTTTATCAATTAGTACTGTAAGTGGAAAATTTGATTCTCTTGAGAAAAACTCTTCTAAATCGGAAGATTCTTCTTTTAAAAATTCTCAAAAGGAAGGAGAAGTAACTCATTTTCAAGCTCTTGCTACTGCTGTCTCAGGGACTGTTGGTAATGGAAATATTGCAGGAGTTGCTTTAGCTATAGCAATCGGTGGACCTGGTGCGACCTTTTGGATGATATTGTGTGGATTAATAGGAATGTCGACAAAGTTTGTAGAATGTACTCTAGGAGTTAAATATAGAGATGTTGGCTCTGACGGCACTGTTTATGGTGGACCAATGTATTATTTGACAAAGGGTTTGAAAGAAAGAGGTCTAATTAAATTGGGAAGATTTTTAGCAATTGTATTTGCTATGCTATGCGTTGGAGCATCATTTGGAGGTGGAAATGCTGCTCAATCTAATCAGGCTGCTATGCAATTAGTAGATTCTTTTGGAATGACTGGTGGAAATGCTAGGACAATTATTGGAATTATTATGATGATATTGGTGGGAATAATTATAATTGGCGGAATAAAAAGAATAGCTTCTGTTACTGAAAAGATAGTCCCTTTTATGGCTATTTTATATGTAATGGCCTGCCTTTATATTATTGTTTCAAACTATACTTTTATAGATGATGCTTTTAATATGATTTTGACTCAAGCTTTTATTCCTCAAGCTGGAGTAGGTGGAGTAATTGGTGTCTTAATTACTGGATTTAGAAGAGCTGCTTTTTCTAATGAGGCCGGAGCTGGCTCTGCTTCAATTGCTCATTCAGCAGTTAAAACTAAATTCGCTGCTTCAGAAGGTTTAGTTGCTTTATTAGAACCATTCATAGACACTGTAGTGATATGTACAATGACGGCTTTGGTTATAATTATTTTTAATGGAGATGGTACTGTTTTTAGTTATGGAGGTGAAGCTGGAATAGTTACCATAAATGGTCAACAGGTTGAAGGTGCAGGGATAACCTCAGCTGCATTTTCAAAATATATTTCTTTTTCAGGTCCTTTTTTGACTTTAGCAGTAGTTCTTTTTGCAATATCTACCATGATTTCTTGGTCTTATTATGGACTTCAGTCATGGATGTATCTTTTTGGTAAAAGTAAATTATCAGATATGATTTATAAAATTTTATTTTTGATTTTTATAGTTATTGGAGCTGCTTCTGATATGTCTGCAGTTTGGGCATTTTCTGATGCAATGATTCTTGCTTTAGTATTTCCAAATATGATAGGATTACTTATTTTATATCCTAAAGTTAAGTCAGAACTAACTTCTTATATTAATGCAATCAAATCATTTAATTAAAAATTTAGTTTTAAATTTGAAAAAAAAAAATGATTGAATATACCCACACTAAAGTATTTGAGAGAGATGAGACTATTAAATTGATTTCAAAATCTGCAGAAAAATTTTCAAAAAAATTTTTAGCCCCTAATCTAAAAAAATGGGATGAAAATCAATTTTTCCCTAAAGATGTTTTTAAGATTGCTGGAGAATATGGTTTTATGGGGATTTTAATTCCAGAAGAATATGGAGGTTCGGGTTTAGGATATCATGAATATATCTCAGTTATTGAAGAAGTTTCAAAAGTAGATCCTTCAATTGGTCTTTCACTTGCAGCTCATAATTCTTTATGTACTAATCATATATATTTATTTGGAAATGAAGATCAACGTTGTAGGTGGCTTCCAAAATTAGTTTCTGGAGAAAGTATTGGGGCTTGGGCTTTAACCGAATATCAAACTGGATCAGATGCAAAGGCAATGAATACTTTTGCTAAAAAAGAAGGAAATAATTGGATTCTTAATGGATCTAAGAACTTTATTACTCATGGTAAAAGTGGAGATATAATTGTTGTTATTGCTCGCACTGGAAATAAAAATGAGAGTAAAGGTATGACCGCTTTTGTAGTTGAAAGAGGTAATAATGGCCTTAATTACGGTAAAGTTGAAAATAAATTAGGAATGAGGGCTTCAGAAACCTCAGAGATTATTTTTGACAATTGTATTATATCAGATCAGAATAGACTTGGACCTGTTGGAGATGGATTTATACAGTCTATGAAAATTTTAGATGGGGGAAGAATATCGATAGGTGCTCTTGCTTTGGGGATTTCTAAAGGAGCCTTTAAGGCTTCATTAAAATATTCTAAAGAGAGAGAACAATTTGGTAAACCTATAAGTTCATTTCAAGGAATATCATTTAAGTTAGCAGATATGGCAACTGAAATTGAAGCTTCTGAGTTGCTTTTACATAAGGCCGCTTTTGAAATAAATTCTGGTAAAAAAGTCACAAAGACTGGTGCTATGGCAAAAATGTTTGCTTCTGAAGTTTGTGTTAGAATTTCTAATGAAGCGGTTCAAATATTAGGAGGATATGGGTATACAAAAGATTTTCCTGTGGAAAAGTTTTACAGAGACTCGAAGCTTTGTACAATTGGAGAGGGTACTACTGAGATTCAAAAAATAGTTATTTCTAGAGATATTCTTAGAAAAAGTTAGTTGATAAATATTATTATTTTAATCAGTCTTTATTTATATTTGTAGTCGATTTTTTAAAAATAATAAATTGATATGTTAATAATTCCAGTTAAGGAAGGTGAAAATATAGATAGAGCCCTTAAGAGATTTAAAAGAAAATTTGATAAAACTGGCGCTATGAAGGAGTTAAGGGTTAGAAAGCAGTTCACTAAACCTTCAGTCACTAACAGGAATAGAATTCAAAAAGCTGAATACATTCAAAAACTTAGGGATCTGGATTCTCAATAGTTTTCGTTTTTTATTATCTCTCCATTTTAATAAAATTACTTTTTTTTAATTTTTTATTGTTTTATTTAGTAATGTAATTTATGTTTATTAAATTTTTGTTATGCTAAGTTTTATTAAAATTAGATTTTATTTAATCTTTTTCCTTTTGTTTTATTTGAATGCAATAGAATTAAATTCTCAGATTATTGCAAAAAATGGAATGGTT
>MDTC01121016.1_pt1 | contig 11689 bp, 10 predicted proteins | sample 811181 | NCBI WGS metagenome assembly MDTC01 (sample SAMN05326644, study PRJNA326480) | marine metagenome | isolation source: seawater | place: Pacific Ocean: North | collected 2011 | reverse complement strand
TTTTTTAATCATTCTTATTTAATTAATGGATGAACCGCCATCAACAGAAATAACCTGGCCAGTAATAAATGAAGATCTATCAGATAGAAGAAATGAAACGAGCTCACCTATCTCTTCTGGCTCACCAATTCTTCTTAATAAAGATGATTTTTCTAACATTTCTTTTGCTTTTGGTTCTGATTCAAAATACCGCTTGACCCCAGGAGTATTAATGGTACCCGGTGATACCGCATTAACTCTAATTCCATTTCTAGCAACTTCCTTGGCAACTGATTGAGTTAAATTATTTACTGCTGCCTTGCTAGCTGCATAAATAGAATTAAATGCGTAACCTTTAATGGCTGAATTTGAAGAAATATTTACTATTGAAGCAGGGATTGATTGTTTTTTTAAAGACTTAACTTCAACTTGAAGGCATTTCCACAAAGAGGTAAAAGTTAGATCAAGTGTAGCCTGGACATCCTCAAGTGAATAATCTTCGACCGGGCCCAAACCTTTTGAAGCAGCTGCGTTATTGCAGATGCAATCAATCTTTGTAAACGTTGATAGAGTAGCATCAATCATTGAGTTAATTGCCTTTGAATCGGTTAAATCAGCCTCAAAGAAAGCTGCAGAACGAGGAAAAAGTGAGTTTATTTCCTTGGCCACCTCTTCAGCTGATTTCCTATTTAAATCTACAATCATTACCTTGGATCCATGGGAAGCTAAAACTTTAGCAATTCCTTCTCCTATGCCTTGGCCAGCACCAGTAACAAGAGAGACTTTATTTTTTAAGTCCAATTTAAGCTCCTTTCAAATTATTCTTTAAAAATGATAAAACATAATTATATGTTGTCATCCTATTGGTTTCATTAAGAGTTTCATGTCTGGCTTCAGCAATAAGATAAAGCTCTGACATACACCCGTTGTCGATCAAGCATTCATGTAGTTTTGTTGTTCCTTTTCCCATGGCGCCAACAGGATCATTAGTACCGGAGAAAACTAGTATGGGAATATTTTTATTAATCAATGCAAGATTTTTGGGATCAAAAACTAACCTTATTCCATCAATAACATCAGCCCAAAGTTGATTAGAGACAACAAAACCACATAAGGGATCATTTGTATAATTAACTACTCTGTCTGGATCGTTGGATAGCCAATCGTTTGGTGTTTGGGTATTTTGAAATTTATTATTAAAGGCTCCAAAAATTGCTTTATGAAGTGGCTGACTATAGCCTTTTTTTCCAAGCCTAAGCATTTCTATTTTAAGGAATAGTTTTTGCAAAAAAGTCTCAGAAGCATTTGGGTAACTTGAGCCTGAAAGAAGTGCAGCATCGAAATTATTTTTTTGTTGAAGCGCTGACAAGCCTATCCAAGATCCCATACTGTGACCCAAAAGGGTTTTAGGTAATTCAGGAAAAAGATTATTGGTCTCTGCGTGAACAGCAAGCAAGTCATCTACCACTAAATTCCACCCATTATCATTATCAAAAAATCCAATTCGATTATCTAATATACGATCGCCGTGACCTCTGTGATCATAAATTGCAACATGAAAACCATTAGTATTTAAAAAATTTACAAACTCTTGATATCGCCCTTTGTGCTCAGCCATTCCGTGAGATATCTGAATTAAACCCGCAATTGATTCAACTGTTGATGGATAGAGATCAAAAAATAGATTTGAGGCTTCGTTAGTATCTAATGGTATTTTCCGCATAAGACTATAAAATAACATGTAATAAGGTAAACACATGAATGATATATATATTTCAGGAACAGGAATTTGGACTCCGCCTCATAAAATATCTAATGATGAGCTAGTAGAATCATTTAACCAATACGTCGATTTATACAATTCAGAGCATGCAAATGAAATCCAAGATGGAGCATTAGAAGCTCTTGATCACTCGTCAAGTGAGTTTATTGTTAAGGCATCAGGAATTAAAAATAGGTATGTTATTGAGAAAGAGTCCTTACTAGACCCTAAACGCATGAAGCCTTATATCAAGGCAAGAAGTGATGAGGAGTTATCATTCACAGCTGAAGTAGGTGTTATTGCAGCAAAGCAAGCCCTTAAAAATGCAGACTTAAACCCTAGTGATATTGATGCGGTAATTGTTTCTGCAGCCAATCTCCAAAGAGCCTATCCCGCTGTGGCTATTGAAATTCAAAATGAATTGGGTATTGAGGGTTTTGCATACGATATGATGGTTGGCTGTTCAGCTTCTACTTTTGGCATCAGCAATGCTTACTGCGATATAAAAGCTGGTAAGTCCTCTAGAGTACTAGTTATAAGTCCAGAAATTACTTCTGGCCATAATAATTTCAAGAATAGAGATGGGCATTTTATCTTTGGAGACATTTGTACTGCAGTCGTAATAGAAAAAAACTCCCAAGCAAAAAATAAATTTAAAATTCTTGATACAAAACTAAAAACTTCATTCTCTAATAACATCAGAAATAACTATGGATACATGAATGCTATTGAAGATAAAAAATATTCTGAGTCAGAGCTACTCTTTGTTCAGAATGGAAGGAAAGTCTTTAAAGAGGTAATGCCTTTTGTATCCTCCTTAATTTTAGACCAGTTAAACGAACATACCTTAACCCCTGATGATGTCGAGCAGTATTGGCTACACCAAGCAAATATTAATATGAACTCCTATGTAATTAAAAAATTATTAGGGGATAATTTTCCGCCTGAAAGAGCGCCAATTATTCTTGATGAATATGCTAACACTAGCTCCGCTGGCTCTATTATAGCTTTTCATAAATTCAATCATCTAACATCAGGCCAAAAAGGAATTATTTGTTCGTTTGGTGCTGGATATTCGATTTGCTCTATCCTGATAGAAAAAGCATAAATTAATGAAATACATCCTACCATTATTGGTAATTTTGACATCTGTAATTGGTTCTCTTGCGAATATCTATATTAATTCTGATGATTGGTATTCAGGACTAATAAAGAGCCCGTTAAATCCTCCTAGCTATATTTTTGGAATTGTTTGGCCAATTCTTTACGCAATCATGGCCTTTGTTTCATTCAAGATAGCTGAAAAAATTTCTACTCTATTTATAATGCAATTAATTTTTAATGCTGCATGGTCATGGCTATTTTTTTATTTTCATGCTCCTGTAATAGCGCTTCTAGATATAAGCATACTAATATTACTTAATCAAAAGATTTTGATAATATTGAGAGAGGAATCAAAACTATTATTTTATTTATATTTGCCGTATCTGATATGGCTATCATTTGCAGCATTTTTGAATGCTTCAATTATTTTCTTAAACTAAAAAATACCTATAACCAATCCTGTCATACAAGAAGCTAATGTTGCTCCAATTAATGCCTTGATAGACACTTTTATAAGATCATTTTTCCTTTCAGGAGCCATAGCGCCAATGCCCGAGACAAGAATTCCAACAGAGGAGAAGTTTGCAAAGCCACATAAAGCATACAAAGTGATCAATTTTGAACGATCTGATAGAGCTCCCGGCTCAATGTTTGCAAGTGCGCCATAAGCAACAAATTCATTCAACGCTGTCTTTAAACCTAATAACTCAGCTGAAGCCAAAGTTTCAGATAGAGGCACACCCATTAACCACACAATTGGGAAGAAAATAAAACCTAGGATCAATTGCAAAGAGAGATCTGATATTCCAATCCACCCACCCAAAATGCCAAGCAAAGAGTTCAACAATGAAACAAGCGCTATGAATGCAATTAAAATTGCACCAACGTTCAAACAAATATCTAACCCATCTCTCGTACCTCGAGTAATAGCATCCATAGAACTGTCATAAACCTTAGGTACAGAATTACCATCAAAGTTAGTGACCTCTGATGATGGAATCATTATATTTGCATACATGATCGCAGCAGGGATAGATAGAATTGAAGCAGAAACAAGATGTTGAATTAAATTAATATCTGGAAATTGGGGTGCTAGCATTGAAACTAGTGCAATCATGATAGAACCTGAAACTGTCGACATACCAGCAGTCATAAGAATTAATAATTCTTTTTCACTCATCTTTGATAAATATGGTCTTACTAGCAAAGGAGCCTCTACCTGACCCATAATAATATTAGCTGTGGCGCCTAACCCAATCGGGCCACCAATATTAAAAAGCTTTTCAAATAATTTTGATATGGCTCTAATAATCAATGGCAAGATATTCCAAAACCACAGCAATGCAGACAAACTAGAGATCACAATAATTAACGGAAGGATCTGGAAGGCAAAAATCATTGCATTACCTGTTCCAGAACTTTCAAATGGTGATGTAGAGCTATTACTCAAATAGCCAAAAACAAATTGTGCGCCTTCTTGAGTTGCAGCCTGTAATGCTGTGACACCCTCTGAAAGATAAGCAAAAATCTGAACGATGAAGGGAATTTTTAATAACGCAAAAGCTAAGATGATCTGCAAAAAAATCGCTGCAATAATATGTTTATAATTGATTGATGATCTGTTTTGTGAAAACGGTATGGCAATACAAACAAGCCCAATAAAGCCAATACAAATTTGAAATAGTGCGGTAATTGTCATGATTCAGTATAACTTAATTGCTTTAAGTCTTTCCTCTAAAAAATCGTGCGCACTTATTGATTCAGGGGAATCATCAACTATAGAGCAAAGTTCAATATCTGGTGAGGGGTGTAGAAAAAAAGGCATGCTATATCGTGATGCAGATGAATCAGCATTGTGATCTACAACTCTATGACTTGTGCTTTTAAGTTTTGAGCGTGTTACTAACTGCATCATATCTCCAATATTACATACAATAGATTTACTTTTTGCTTCAATTGGAATCCAATCACCATCAGGATTTTGAACCTCTAGTCCTGATTCTTCTGCACCCACCAATAGAGTAATCAAATTGATATCTTCATGAGCTCTTGCGCGCAAGATATTTGAAGAATCTCCAATTGGAGGATAATGAATTAGTCGTAATACAGAATTGCCTTTCAGCGCCCAGCTATCAAAGAATGATGATTCTTTTCCCAAGATTACAGCTATAGCACTTAAAACCTTCATGCCCAATAAATTTAATTCATTGAACAATAAATCGAATTGACTATTGAAATTTGAAATTTCTGAAACTGATATATTGTCAGAGATCCTAGAATCATACGAATCATCAATCATCGGTCCATGATGCCAAAACTCCTTAAGATCCGGAGTCGTTTCACCAACAGCAGTTTCTTTTCCAAATGGTGTATAGCCTCTTGCTCCAGCCTTTTCAGGAAGTGCATATGCATTCTTTATACTTTCAGGAAGTGAGAAAAAGTCTTTGCTAAGTCCATAGCTTGATTGAAGAACATCATCAGCTATTCCATGATCAGTAATAGTAAAGAAACCATGGGTGGTTAATGCTAATTTGAGTTCAGCAATTGTTTTAGCATCTCTCTTCTGAATATCAGACATAGAAAATGCTGGGATTAAATTAAAAGACATAATTAATTTTAACAAAAAAAGGGCGGTAAAAACCGCCCTTTTAAAATATTAAACTTTCTTAGAAAGAAAACTTATATGTGAATCCAAGCTGAGCTCTCCATATGCTGTTAACAGCTGATTTTCTAATTTCTTGAGGATTGTTAGGATTGAACCTAAATGCATAATCTGCACCTCCCCTAGAGTTAGGATAAATATATTTTGAGAAATCATCGCTCATTTGCATATCTAAAACATCAACGGTTCCAGTATAGCTTCCATATCTAATCTCACCCTTATCAGAATCTATTAAATTCAATAGGTTTTCTATTCCTAAACTGATAACAAATTCATCTTGAGCCCTAAATCCTGGAAGGATTTGAGTGATTTTAAGATCTAAGGTTGTCTGCCAAGGATATTCGAATACGCCAGTTGGAAGTATTTGACCTGCATATGAAGCTAGGCCAAGTTGGTTATGAAGAAGGTTAATAACCTCATTCGCTACAACCATATCCGGCGCTCCACTACATGAACCCCAGCAAACGTTAGGATCAGTTAATCCTGTTGGGATATATAATAGATGCGCGCTGTCATCGTTAAGGTTATTTTCATAACCAAAGGCACGAGTTTGGTATCTTGAAATACTTCTTTCAAATGTATCCCAGGTATAAGTTCCAGGTAAACCTGATTTTCTTTCAAAGAATAGATTAAATGTAGTTGGCTTATCAGCACCTAAGAAATAGTGTGTTGATGATAATGTCGCAAAAAATCTATGTTCTGTTTCATAAATTGATCTTCCAGGAGTTCTATTATTAAAATCTGATGCTGCATATTTACCATAGCTGGAATTAGCAGTTGTTGATGCCATTCCGCTAAGCTCATCAATATTTTGATTGGTATATCCAAGCGAAAGGGAAGAATCACCATCATTAAAATATCTAGAGAATGCTACAGAGATAACCTCTCTTTCTCCTCCTCCTTGATTATATAAACCACCTTTATAGGTACCTCTTCCACCTGTCTGATTATAAATTGGTCTACCATCAGGCGCTTTCAAGGTTGGCGTTAAAGGTTGATCACCACTTAAAGGAGACCCATCAATAATTTTATATAATGCTTCTTCTTGATCAGAGTGCAAATATGTAGCCGTCATCATCCAATCTCCAATCTGTCTATCATAAGTAAGATTAAGAGTTTTTGTTTCAGGCCATTCAAAGCTTGGAGCTATAAAGTTAATAACTGCATCAGTTAAAGGAGCATTCTGAATTGCTGTGCCTACACAAGCAGGTAAGGTTGAAGTAACACCAGTCGTAGGATCACATCCTGGAGCATTAGCTCCATTGTAGGCAGCAATTCTAACCCCATCATTTGTATAGGCATTTGATATCCATACAGTAGGCAATTTAGATGAGAAAGTACCATATAAACCTTTTAACGAGCTAACATCATCAATCTCATATTCAAAGCTAAATCTATAATTCAATAGGTCAGTTCCAGCAATACCACCGTTAGCAAAACCATAAGCATCAACAAAACCTTGGTTTAGCGAAGGAGAGTCATCTGAATCAAATTGGTCATATCTTAAACCGACCAATACGTTTAATTTATCAGAGAGCTCTATCTCATCTTGGATATACATAGAAGTTAGATCATATTTAAAGATCGCAGCTCCACCAGCCTCTGTTAGATCTCTTGAGTTGTTATGGAAAAATGAAGTAGCATTTTGGCTTTCATAGCCAGCGATACCATCGAAAGAATATGAACCATTTTGAGCTACTATAAATACATTATAAATATCCCATTCCTTCATTTCATAACCAGCAGTCCATTTATGATTATCATCATAGTAAGTTAGCTTAGCCTTAAAGAAAGTGTTTTCAGTATCAAGAGCATTTGCACTTCTGAAGATGTCAGGACCTAATTCACAAGAAATCCCAGCTGCTCCGCAATTATCAATCTCAAAAGATGGTAAATTTTGCCCTACCGGCGACATTTGCGATGTTTTTTGAGTTTTAGTTGAGTAGCTAATCTCAGTAATAAGATCATCGGACCAGTTTGATACAAGTAAAAACCCATCAGTTTCTGTGTTCTCACCTTTTTGATATTCAGCTGATGAGAAATTAAAAGTTCCATATGAGCTGTTGGCACCATTCAATTTGGAGCTTTCAACCTCTTTATGATTCAAAGTCAGCCTATGATTATCAGTAATATTAATATCAAGTCTTGCTGTCATAAATTCTTGTTCAGATTGGTTGCTAGCTGTATAACCTAATGGATCGAATCCATACTTTTCTTTGGTTATATTCCTTATTTGATCAACCTCTGCAAGAGTTATCCCTTGTTCATTTGGAAGACCTGATCCAATTGGACCATGAGTAATTGGTTTATTTATAAGCGCTTCTTCATAAGTAACATAAAAGAATGCTTTATCCTTTATTAAAGGCCCGCCAAAGGCAAATCCTTCTGAAGTATCATCTAGATCAAAGTCATACTCATCTGCAACTGAGCGATCCCCCATAAATGAATCACCTCTATCATATGAGAATATCTCACCCGTAAACTCGTTTGTTCCTGACTTGGTAATAACCTCTATCACACCACCTCTAAATCCAGAGTATTCAACAGAAGCTGGAGCAACTTTAACTGAAAGCTGTTCAATTGCATTAAGTGAAATTGGGCTTCTTTGTGCAGGGTACCCATTATCATTAAGGCCAAAATCATCATTAAATGAAGTTCCATCAACTCTTAAATCATTGGTTCTTGGATGCGCACCTGCAATAGAGATGGCCTCATAGTTATCCTCAGCGTCATCTAGAGAAACCATTGGGTTTAATCTAATAAAATCTTTAAGGTCTCTATTAACTGAAGCATTTTTTTCAATATCATCAGCAGTAAGGGCTGTACCGAAGCCATAACCAGTATCTAAAGCTGTTCCTGCGCTTGCAACAACGACAACTTCATCAATTGACTCTAAAACAAAATTCAACCTTTTGGTATCACCAACAATCAAGGTAATTCCTGCTGTAGTTTCTGAGCTATAAGCGCTTGATTGGACGCTTACTTCGTATGGACCACCAGGCTTTAAACCACCAGCATTATAACGACCGTTTGAACTAGTTGTTCTAGTGACAGTAGTATCTGTTGGGGTGTAAGTAACACTAACCGTAGCACCGCTAACTGGTGTGCCTGCACCATTTGTTACTGTACCTGTAATATCTGAAGTAAGCTCCTGACCAAATGCTGGAATAGCAATTAAGGCGGCAACCATAAATAAGTTACGTAATGATTTCATAATTTCCCTCTAAAAATTAAAATAAAGACGATAGATTAATTCTATACCTGTTTTTGTGTTAATAAAAGTAACAATTAAGTAACATTGAGATTAATTTTATTAAACTTCAATTGAGGTAAATTTTGTATAATCCTGAAGGACCTCTGGAATGGTAATTGTGCTCTTTTGATCAAAGTTATTTTCAATAACTGCAATCAATGCTCTGCCTGCCGCAAGCGCTGATCCATTAAGAGTATGGGCCAATCTTGTAGCGCCCTCTTCCTTAAATCTAATCTTAGCTCTTCTAGCTTGAAAATCAGTACAATTTGAGCAAGACGATATTTCTCTGAATGTTTCTTGGCTTGGAATCCAAACCTCTAGATCATATGTTTTAGCTGCAGAAAAACCTAAATCACCTGAACATAATTCAACTACCTGAAAAGGCAAATTTAGCTCTTTAAGAATCGTTTCTGCATGAGACGTGAGATTTTCAAGGGCTTCAAAAGAATTTTCAGGATGACAAATCTGAACCAGTTCTACTTTTTCAAATTGGTGCTGTCGTATTAATCCCTTAGTATCCCTCCCATAACTTCCAGCCTCAGATCGAAAACAACTTGTATGGGCTGAAAGCATAATTGGAAATGCATTCAGATCAATAATCTGATTTCTGTAAAGATTCGTTAATGGCACTTCCGCAGTTGGAATCAAATAGTAATCATCTGTGAGCTGAAATAGATCATCAGAAAATTTTGGTAGTTGGCCGGTTGAAATTAGAGATTCTGAGTTAGCAACCATTGGCAAATAATGTTCTGTATATCCATGCTCTTGAGCCTTATCAAGCATAAAGGCAATCAGACTACGCTGTAATTTTGCAATCTGTCCTTTAAGCACTGCAAAACGAGAGCCAGCTAAAAGATTTGCAGATTCGGTATCAATCATTGAAGTAATATCCAAATGATCCTTGCCTTTTAATAAGCTAGGTTCGCCGAACTGTCTAATTTGTATATTATTATCTTCACTCGAACCATGTGGAACAGACTTATCCGGAAGATTAGGAACATCAAGCAAAAATTGTTTAAGGCTTGATTGAATTTCAATTAACTTGCTTGCAAAACCATCAAGCTCTGTTTTAATGGTTTCAATCTTAGTATTAAGAGCTGGATCATCCTTGCCCTCTTTTTTAAGCAATCCATATTCTTTTGACAACGCATTGCGTTTAGCTTGAAGTTCTTCTGTTTCAGTTTGAAATTTTTTTCGTTTAGCTTCTAAGCTTTCAAATAAATTAATATCAAAATTGTAATTTCTTGAATCTAAATTTTTAACAATCGCTTGAGGATCATCTTTTATTAAATTTGTATCAATCATATATTAAGTAGTTTTAAACAAAGAGTAAGCCAAAAAAGTTCCTATCAGACACGATGCAATTGATGCAACAACATAAATCAAGGCATTTAATTCTTTACCATTGTATAGCAATTCAATTGTTTGCTGGGAGAAGGCTGACATAGTTGTAAAAGAGCCAAGGAATCCAGCGATTAAAAAAAAATAAACATTTGATTTAAGATCTGAAATATAAGCCATGGCAATGCCAACGCAAAAGCAACCAATAAAATTGACGAGCATTATTCCACTTGGCAGCATTAAGACAGATGAGTGTTTCATTAAATCATTAATAAAATACCTTAGGGGCGCCCCCAAAGCTCCACCACACGCTATTAAAAAAAATTTTGTCATAATGGGGTTAACTCTATTCCATGCTCAACACCAATGGAATCTTTGTAACGAATAAGATTTAATTTGTTCGAAACAAACGAGAATATTATTAAATCTGAGCTACTAGCTGAAATAATTTCAATAGTTTGATCATTAATGTGATTAATTGAATAAGCTTCAGAATTCTCATCTATGCCATTCATCAAAAGATTAATAAAAAAATTATCCGCTTGATCAATGTCAATAGTTTGTTTTTGATCTAAAAACACGTCATGTATTTCAAGATTACCACCTTCAATTCTATAATTTTCTTCAAAGGGTGTTATCACATTAATTGTGACTCCCTCATCATCAAAAAAAATTTTACCTGAAGAGGTTTCGATCTTTAAATCAGATTGATGTAACGATCTCTCAACAAATGAGTAATTTTGTTTTAACTCGCCATTAAGTAAATCTGCCGAGATTGTAAATGAGTAAGCAACAACAGAAAAATGAAATGCCACAACTATTAAAAAAAATCTAACAATCATTGCTGCTTTGGAACCAACACCTCTCGGCTGCCATTGCTACTCATTTCAGATACCAAGCCTGCCATTTCCATCGCCTCAATTATTCTTGCTGCTCTGTTGTAACCAATTCTGAGCTTTCTTTGGACGGCAGAGATTGAAGCTCTTCTAGATTCAATAACAAAGCTAACAGCCTCATCATAAAGCTCATCATTCTCATCAGAGGAATCAGAGTTATCTACATCAGACCAACCAGGTATCGGGCCAGTCTCCTGCAGCTCAGAAGTGATCTCTTCTAAATAATTTGGTTCAGATTTCTTTTTCCAGCTATCCACAACTCTATGGACCTCATCATCACCAACGAAGGCTCCATGAACTCTTTCGGGAACACCTTGTCCCGCTGGCATGTACAACATATCGCCAGCACCAAGAAGCTGTTCTGCTCCTCCTTGGTCAAGGATCGTTCTTGAATCAATTTTAGAGGATACTTGAAAGGCAATTCTTGAGGGAACATTAGCCTTAATCAGACCAGTAATCACATCAACTGAAGGTCGCTGAGTAGCTAAAATAAGATGTATCCCTGCAGCCCTTGCTTTTTGTGCAATCCTTGCAATTAAATGCTCGACCTTTTTTCCGACAATCATGATCATATCTGCAAACTCATCAACAACCACAACAATGGAAGGCAATTCTTCTAATGGCACTTCTTTATCTTCTTGAAAAGGATCAAGAAGCGGCGTACCAGCTGCGTTAGCTTCAGCAACTTTTTG
>MDTC01274436.1_pt1 | contig 11690 bp, 6 predicted proteins | sample 811181 | NCBI WGS metagenome assembly MDTC01 (sample SAMN05326644, study PRJNA326480) | marine metagenome | isolation source: seawater | place: Pacific Ocean: North | collected 2011 | reverse complement strand
CTTGGAGGGAAAAAAACGAAAATACGAGAGAGGAGCGAGAGAGAGAGAGAAAGAGAGAGACAGCTCTTGCTGGTGCGACGAAAAAAAGGATACGCGACGTAATACCATCGCAACGAAAATTCGCCGACACGAATCGTGAGGAAAGAAATGAACGAACAAGATGCGAGTTTGAAGCGCGTGCACGCGCACCAGAACGCAGAGTTAGACAAGCGTGCGTTTTCTATTATTTTGTTTCTTATTTTTTCAACCTCGTCCGAACGACTAACGAGAACAATAAAACTCGCCTCTTTCTTCATACCCAAACCAACACAGATTTACAAGGTTTGATGAAGAAGAGACGCGAGTTGAGCGACAAGATACGACAGGATGCGCTATTAATCGAGGAACTCGCGAAAACAGTCGAAGACAACAAAAAGAAGAAAAAACAAATCGAAAGGTTATACGAAGAAGGGGTTCAAAGCCAACGCCAAATATGCGAAACGCAAAAACATGTCGTGTTGCACTTGAAGAGAGAATCGGAAGCTTTGCAAGCGAATGCAGACGACGATTCTTATTAAAATACTCCAATTATAAATCTTCTTTTATCTCATGTTTTCCTGTTTCGTCGTCATCACCACCGTTATTCTCCTCTTCTCTTCTATTATTATTAGTATTATTCATGATCTCCTCATATGCTCGATTGATTCTTTCTAAAACGGCTTTACTGCGCAACTGTTTCGCTATCTTTCTACACGATTTCCCTTTTGCATCTTCCAACGTAATATCCGCTCCGTTGTTCAAGAGGACGTCTAAAGTCTTCTCGTCTTGCGCGCGAATTGCAACGTGCACTAAAGCGTCGCCTCTTTTGTTTCGGAAGTTTGGATTCGCTCCATATTCTCTCAACAAAATGTCCAGCACTTTCGTGTTTTTCAACTCTGTTGTAATCAACGCCCCAGTTTTACCGATATCCGTGACAAAATCCACGTCCACTTTCCCATCTTCCAAGAACACTCTCATCGTTTCCAGATGTCTCTCAGAACTCATCCACAACGTTCTGTGGAATGGCGTAAATCCATCTATGCCGACGTCGTTCGCGTCTATTCCGTGTGCCAATAAAATTTTCACAACTTCCGCTCTCCCTTGAAATGCCGCTGCGTGCATAACTGTGTACCCATCTTTCTCCGGTATCGTCACGTCCACTCCAATCTCTAACAGTTGATTCACGATTTCTGTTTGTCCAGCTAACGCGGCCGCTAATAGCGGCGTCTGTTCCGTCGATTGCTCTTGATGGTTCAAGAATGAAATCGGGTCGTCAACGACATCGAGCAAAGTTTGGAAGTACTCTAAATCGCCTTTTCGTGCGGCCGTTTGTGCTTCCCCGGAGAAAACATCTTGTTGCGCGCGTGTGACTGTCACGATTGTCGAGAGGAAGAAAAAGAGGAAGAAAAAGGAGAGGAATTTTCTCATTGCGTATCGTATAGAGAGAGAGAGAAGATGCGGACATTTTGTCTCGATCAAGAGAATTAAATTGCCGGAAGGAAAAAGAAAATTTTAGTTGCGCCAATAATTACACGCGCGGGTGCGTTTGCTTCGACAGCTTGAAACTACTACTTAGCACTTATAGTAGTAGTAGTGGTAGTAGTGGTAGTGGTAGTGGTAGTAGAAGTAGTAATAATAATATATGCGACGAATACACCAGTTGGGTACGTTTCTCTTTTTATCTCTCTCTCTCTCCGTAATTTGATTATGTTTTGACGAGATTGTATTATAGCCATGTTGAGTGTTGTGTACTGACATCATCTCTCTCAACATCGTCATCGTCATCGTCATCATAATCAAACACAGGTATAACTTTTACAGTTTTCTTAGCCGTCTGGGTATCTTTGTTACATCAGAGCGGAGCTTTGAAAAGTAATAAAAGTGTTCTGCACAACTTCTTCGATACTACTTCTCCTTTGCATGTGTTTCTCTGGTGCCTTCCATTGATTTGCATAGTTGTGTTTGCAATCTATTCGTTAGTTTATATCGTATACTCTGTGATGTATTTCCCAACCTGTCCAAAAGCGGCCGAAATGTTGAAGAGGGACATGAAGCGAACGCAGAAAGAGTTGGTGAAGTTAGGCGTGTTTACACCGAAACAGATTAAGGAGATGAATAGTAGATAGCAAAAACAGAGTCAAAGTAAAGCCGTAGTAGAGACAAAATAGTAATAACAATGATAGAGCATTGTTTCGTACCGGTATATATAGTGTTGTGTACAAATATGTTACATAATAGTACAAATCATCTATCTGCGATAGAAATTTAATAGAAGCTATTCGGAAACATCTTCTCTAACGAGCCACCAAGAATCAGATCTCGTTCCTCCTCTGTTAAATCTTCAATCTCGTTTACTATTTGTGTAGCCTTCACGTAGCCGCACTCGTTCACGACGAACGGGAAATCGCTCCCCCAAACTAATCGTTCCGCACCAAAATGTCTGACCAAATCTTTCACTTGCTCGAACGTCGATTCGTACGGCCACTCTATTTTCTCACTGCTGGTCGCAACTCGAAACTGTGCCGAGATTTTCACTGAGACTTGCGGAAACTTTGCTAAAGAGAGCACTTTTCGCCAATTCGGGTCATTCGCGCCTTTGGCAAACCCGAAATGATCGATTAAGACGCGCGTTTTCGGAAACTCCGTCATCAACTCGCATATTTCCTCGTACGATTTGTCAATCCCGTGAAAGCACATGAAACCAACCACCGCGTCTTTTTCGCCACATAACCGAAACAGTCTTTTACCAATATCATTGGTCATCTTCTCGTTTTCCGGCCACAAACCAGGATTAAAACGCACAGCTTTAAATGCACCCGTTGGATATAGCAACTTTTCCAACTCTTTCTCCCCGTTCGCATCACCAGACGGATTCGCCAATGCGCACAATACAAACTTACCTGGAAATTTTCTCAAAGATTTCTCTAGATAGTCGTGGTCGAACAATAAATTAATCGGTTGTACAATCATCGCCCCAGAAACGCCGGATTCCGTTTGCAATTGCATTAACTCCTCCACGGAACCAGGAACCGGAGGTACTTTCCCTTCCTCGTAACTGTACTCCCCAGGTGTCGGCCAGACGTGTAAATGCGCGTCTAAAACTTTCTTTGATGATGATGTCATCGAAGACGAAGATTTTGTCGCGTTGACGACGACGGTTTTACGAGTAATATCCGCACTGCGACGACAAAGATACCAACCACTACTTCTACGACTACACTTTTCTACAACTAACTTAAATCGAGATCTACCCGCAATAGCAATAGAAGAAGAATATGATGATGATGATGAAGAGAGGAGTTGCTGAAGCATCTATTTAATGATATTCTTCCACGACGTTTTTGTGGGGGAGAAGGAAAAGAGTGAAGTTTATATACCAACTACATTATCGCACGCTCGCCAGATTCGTGCTCATAGTACATATGTGTTATTACATGTAAGCAGCACTTGCTACGTGAACATTCATCTTCTGAACTGTTCGGCTATCTCTTCCTATCTATCTATATTCTCTTTGAAAGCTTTTTTTCTCTCCTTTGCCACTCTTGTTTCATACTTTTCAATCTTCTCCGAAAGCGTCTTCTGTTTTCTCGTGCCCGTTCTTTGCTTGAGAAACTTCCATCTGCGGACAATTTGTGCTTGTGAACGACCAGGTATGAAGACCAGACTGAAATCTAAATCCAATTCTTCCATCTCATCAGAGGCACACTGTTTCTTCACCTGTTCCAACAAAGAGACGTCTTCGTCAAAGCCTCCCCAGGTTCGATTCTCCACCATGAAATCGCCTTTTTCACCCGCCGCCAAGACATTTTTCCAGTGGGTGTAGCACGCTTTTTCCGTGCGATTACCACCCAACTTTTTAGCGACAACTGTCCAACTGATGTCGTCTAAAACGTCGCCGTGTTTCCCTTCTTCCGGGTTCCCGAGCTCGATGCCGTGTTCTTCGTAATACTCTTCCATTATTTCTCGGAACTTTTCACGCTCTTCCGTGCTGAATTTCCCTTTCTTTACTTCTCCTCTGTTTTCGTCGAAAATGTCGAACGTATTTCGATATTTATCGCGACAAACTTGGCCATCGCGTCCAATCCTCTTTCCAATCTCATTCCAATCGTTCGAACCATGCATATCGACTAAGCTTTTTAACTGCATTGTTTCTTCTGAGGACCATTTTTTGTTCAATCGCTCGTCCGCACCTTTTGCCGAGCGAATGAACGTTCTCCGGACGCGCTCGTAGCACTGTTGCGGATTTCTCGTTTTCATTTCGGCGCTAATTTCGTAGTATAAAGCTTTATCTAGTTCACCTCGATCCTGGTTCCGGTCTCGCAACAGGAACGAGTAGTCTTTCCGAGTGAACATATCGAGATGCCCATTTTTTCTGCACCACGTTTTCAGGGCATTCTGCAACGCCGTTTCTTCCGTTTTTGACCACTGTCCATACTTTTGACCGTCTAAATTATGCGCGTTCCACTTCCAATTTTTTGATCTATGTTGTTGTTCTCCTTGTTCTACTCCTTCGTTGTTCTTGTTCTTTGCTTTTTTTCTTGGTTGTGTGGGTCGTTTCAAACTCTCCTTCCGTTTTATCACGGGAGAAGAACGATTTTGATTGGATTGTTGTCTGTCTTCTTCTTCTTCTTCTTCTTCTCCTCCTTCTTCGTATATCTCATACCCGTCTATCTGTTGTAACAGTCCTTCTTGATCTTGTTCGTTTTGATTCTGTTCTTGTTCTTCTTGTTCTTCCTCAATTCGCCGCTTCTTCTTCTTCTCCTTTTTGTCCCTTCCCTCCTTTTTCTTCTTCCTCTTCCTTTCCTTCTTCCTCTTATTTTTGTCCTTCTTCTTGTCCTTGTCCTTCTTCACCTTCTTGACGCTCTTCTTCTCCAAAACAGAGGAGAAGATCGCGTTGAGGCCATTAACCATAAGCAGGTGCGGCAATGACTTATATTTTGACGACATCGAACGATTGGAAGGAGAGGTGAAATCCAGGAATTCCTTTTTTTCTCACTCACAAAAATAACCGAAAAGATGGTATTCCCGACTATTTATTTTACCATAGATCTTTACCATTTATTTTATGTCCGTCATAAATCAATTGTCTCTAGATTTCTATTCCTTGGGAATTAAAAAATTAATTGAAAATTAAAATTCGTTGGTTTTACTAATAGCATTTAAAATCACACATATACGTCATAAATATGATTTTAAATAATTTAAAACATTTTGAATGGTGTTTTACTATCTTTAAATGTTCGTGATATGGATTTTTCCAATTAATATTTGTATATTAAGTCTTGGGGGGAATAAAATAAAATATTATTTTCCCATTACTATTTATTAAATATTGATAAAACATTGAAATAAACGCAAATATGATTCATATAATCTCAAAATATTATTTTGAAGTAACTCGTATCTTTTGGGGGATCTATTAAAATCGTAATAGTGGCAGAAATTTAATTTACGATTTCGAGAAAAGAAACAGAACAGAAAAACAAATAAAAATTCCTCAAACTTTCTCTCTCTCCACTCACCAACAAAAAGGAAACAATGTTCACCTTCTCTTCCTCCTTGTCTCTGTACACGACATCTTCTAGAAGCGATTTGAACGTGTCATCTTCGAAAAGACGCCAGGTGCGGAGATATTTTGGAAAAAGATGTAATAAAATTCGAAACCTTTGTTCTCCGAAAGCTGCTGCAACAGGAGAAGACAAGGAATGGACCTCCAAAACGTTTCAGGTGGACCGGATTCTCGAAGTAGCGATCCATGCCGCAAACGCAGGTGGTTACATAATGCGTAAATTTGGTTCTGAGGGTGCGGATATTGTCGAGACTAAGATAAACACGAGGGATTTGTTGACGCAATACGACAAAGAGGTGCAAGATGTCATTTGCTCGAAAATCAAGTCAAACTTTCCCAACCACCAAATACTCGGTGAAGAAGATGTCGCCCCGGGCGCTGATGCCGCCGCAACAGCAACCAAAGAAGTTTTTATGGCAAGTTCTAGCAACAGCAATAACAACACTACGGACGCCGACGACCCAAATGGCAATTATGTGTGGGTGATAGATCCAATCGATGGCACGACTAACTTTGTCTCTGGTATGCCACTCTCTGCCATCAGCATCGGTGTATGTTCGCTTGAGACGAAAGAAGTCGTCGTCGCTGTCATTTACGACCCGTTCCGTCGCGAAACGTTTCATGCGGTTAAAGGTCGGGGTGCTTTCATGGACGCACAAAAGATATCCGTCGATAATTGTTCGAAAATAGAGAATTGTTTAGTCGCCACTGGGTACGCTCCGACCGAAGAGAGCAGCCGGTTCCTTCTCGAAACAACCACCAATCTGACCAAGTATCCTGTCCGCTCGATTCGTATGCTCGGTAGTGCGGCGATAATGTTAGCCTGGGTAGCATGTGGAAGAGTATCGTGTTATATAGAAGAATCCTTGAATGCATGGGACACCGCCGCAGGTGCCTTGCTTGTCACCGAAGCCGGTGGCATTTTCACCGATTTCTCTGGAAAGGAGTACGATATATTCACTCGTGAAACACTCGCGAGTTCTGGGAACATGGAGGTACACAAATTGGTTTTAGACGCCGCCAGTACCACGAAGAAAGAGAAGAATTGAAAAACTGTAACGATGTTATATAGAATAGCTACTTTGTAATAATATACCGAATACTAGTTAGAGAGAGAAGAATTTTGTTTAGTTCGACACTTCACAATTGAGGAGTTCGAGCTCCAAGACAAAATTCCTCAGAAGCAGATAGAGAGAAAGAAGAACAACGCTTCTTCGCGTATGTCATTTCGTCGCGAGACCACCCACACACGCCGATAATAATGACGATTCGATTCCATCTTCTCCCGCACGCGCCATCCAAAGAGGAGAAAGAGTTATTTACGAGTGGTATGAGAGGTGAAAATGTAAACAACAAACGCGTAACGAAACGTTTTGAAAATCTTCTCGGAAGAAGAGCAGGGGGAGGAGCATTCGCTGAAGGAAATACTGCGAGAAGAAATAACAATACCACATCATCATCATCCATAATAGCACGGATGAATCCGTTTAATAGCGATGAAAACAACGCATCCTGCCTGGTCAGCTGCGAAGGGTTGAAGGGAAGTCTACGATTTTCAAAAATAGACTTTGACGACAACTCGATTGTTAGAAAATATCAACTCAAAGTCTACGACGACGACAAAGACGACGACAAAAATGAAGAAGGAGACGAAGAAAAGAAAATATCGACGAAAAAACGTGTCGTCAATGCGAGAGATATCGCACACTTTGAGTTCATAGACGACAATCAAATCGTATTCGCGCAGAGAAACTCAAAGAATATTCTTTACGCCGAGTTGACGAAAGCAGTGCACTCGCCTTCGCAAGTGTACTTGTTTGGGAAACACGAAAGTCCAGTCTCGTGCTTAGCAGTGAACGCAAATTCAAAAATCGATGTCGTTGCTTCGGGAGCGACGGACGGATCATTATTTGTGCACACCATAAAAGATGGTAAAAAAGTCGGGTCTTGTCGAAGGGCGCATGATGGAGAAGGCGGCACAAAGTGCGTTTCGGTAGTCAGAAAGAAGAAGGAAGAGGAGGAGGATGACGGGGATATTATCGTTGCATCCGGCGGTGCTGACGGTATCGTCCGCATATGGATCGTAGATTCGGAAAATATCCGCCTGAAGATGTTGTGTCGACTCGACAACGGAGTTGCGCCGATTTCATGCGTTTCTTTGAAGTATTACACCTCTTCATCTTCGCCTTTGTCCTTTGCGAGAGTTTTCGTTGGATCGAGCAATGAAGGGACGTTTCGCGTGTGGAAAAGTACACAATTCAAAGTTGGAGGAGATATAAAAAATGCAGATTGGAGCGTGGAGCTCTTACAAAACGCAGTTTCAAAGCGCTTGAGAGGAAATTTCAATAACTCTGTCGATGTGGAGTCCTGTTCTGTGAGCGAAGACGGGAAGTTTGTTGCCTTTTCTTCCAATGGCATAAACAGCGAAAGCAATGTCGTCGAAAAGTCTATACTTCAAGTTATGCGTCTAAAAGAACATAGTAACAATAGCAAAGAGAAACAACAAAAGGAAGAAAAATGGGTCACGCAGGCTGCAACTGAAGATTTAGGTCCGCTTTGCGGTTTGCATTTCCTTGGTTCTCATCGACTCTTCGCACCAAGCAAAGAAAACGGAGTTCCACGAATCCTAGACGAAAATTTGAAACCGAGCCGAGTATCGTCAGCAGATGGTGTTACTACAAAACCAGTTGCGCGAGCAAAACCTCTCCCACATCTTCCACACGCTGATGCAGAGGAGAATATGAAAAAGAAGAAAGCTTCGGAAATAAAGGAATACAACAACGAGAGTGAGGGGGGTGAGGAGGAGACAGACGACGAGGACGAAAGAGAACTCAAGGAGAACGCGAGTGCTTCTCCACCCACGATAAAGAAATTACCGTATCCATCAATGTCGTTTTCGCCCACTGTAAACCTTGAGGATATATGGAATAGCTCGAAAAGAGAACCACGAGTTTGCGACACTCAGCGTTGGTCCCCGACAAGTCTGTTGCTGAAAAACGCGCACCCGACGCGTGTAGATTATTAAGTCGTATAAAAATGCTAGTATATAGTGTACAACAGATTTCTATGATGTATCAAGCTAATAGAAAAACATAATTCACTCGCCATTCTCGTCGTAATATCGATCAGAGGAGACTCGTGAAAAGCGTCTCGATGCATGCACATTCACGGAGCGCATGACAGCTTCGCCTTCTTTGATGCTCATTTCCAAAGCTTTGCTCGTGCTATAATCTCGATGTTCGGTCAAGCGAGAAGAAGTGCTAGAATTTCGAGACAGAGAGTTAGCTCTCTTTTCGAAAAACGCTTGGAGCTTCCTAGAATTACGTGAAAGCTCCTCGTCTTTTTCTTCTCCTTCAGAAGTTGCATTTGTAGTATGCGTCAAAGATAAATCTCCATCGCCAGTATGAACATTCCCACGGTTACAATCATCGCTTTTCGGAAACGTTGCAGCGCCTTCAAAGCTGGCCCATGAGCCAAGTGGTGCGAGGTTCACGTCGCCGTTTGCCGTCTCACGCAAACTGAGCGAAACTGTGGAATCAGTCTTGCAAAGTTTCTCACTCGACCCTCTATTCTTCTTGTGTGGAGATGCTCCACAATAATATGGTGAATTCATAAGCTCGCGTGCTTCTAAAGACAACTCGTCGTCTTCTGGGATGTGGTGATCATCGAAAGCGTTGAAATTATCATTATTTCTGCTGCTCGTTCGAGACAAGGGACGACTCGAGGCGCGAGATGACGGAACTGTTGGAATCGCCTGCACGGAATCAGAACGATAAAGAGACGCCGTGCTGTTGCATCGACTAGTTTGGCGTTCGAGAAGTCGCTTATTGACATCTCTCAATTCCTTGATTTCATCCCTAGCCATGCGCAAAAGCGAGTCTTGCATCTGGATGCGTTGTTGCCTCATTTGGAGTTTCTTCATAGCCGAAGCTACCGTGGCTGCAACAGAACATGTAGGCGAAGACATCGCAGAAGACGGAGAAAATGGAGACGGCGATGATGACGTCGCGTTATCGTTATTCATATCGTTCAATCCGAGGGCGTTCGACCACGCCGCCGTATCGTCTTTTTCATTTTCCGATGTTCGAAATGCGAGTGCACGTTTGATGTTCTCAAACTCGTTTCTATTTTCAGCCGCTTTTTCCTTCTCAATGCGGAGGTCTTCTTTAACTCTCTCCAACTTTACTTGTTCTCTTGATAACATCTCTTCGTGCGCTTCTCGCACTTTTCTGAGTTGCGCGCCGTAATATGCACCAGCGTCGTTTTCCAACGCAGTTTCGAGTTCCTCATTTTTAGATTCCAAAAACGTGTTGCGTTTCTCCATTTCTTCAAGCCTCAGACGTAAAGTTTGCATTCTCTTATCCTTTTCGTCCATTACCATTTCGTGTTCTTCCGACGTTTCCGTCAGCTTCGCTCTCAGCTCCTTCTCGATGGTTGTAAACTTTTCCTCGGAGTTTTCGAGTTCGCGCTTAAATTCTCTCGCTCGGATTCGTGACCGACTGGCTTCAATCATAAGAGCTTCAATTTCTTCGCGAGATGATTCTTTGTAAGCTAAGAGTTCATCTTCGAGTCGTTGAGCTTCTCGCATCGCCTGTACAGATCGGTTGTTAGCAGTAACATTTGCTTTTGCTGCATTTTCCATCTCTAACGTCGCATTCTCGAGCACCTCGTTCTTCATCACAGACATCGCTTTTGCCTTCCTCGCCTTTTCACTCGTATTACTGTTTTCTTCTTCTTCCTCCTCCTCCCGGTCGCAATTTGAGGGCGAAGACTCAACGGACTCTTGCACTTGCTGCTGAGCGCTGAGCACATCTAAACAACTTTTCAGTTTGAATCGTTCAATTTTTAATTCGTTCGTTTCTTTCGTAAGTTCGAGGCGTTCAGTTTCCCACTCTTCGTTTCGTTGTTGCGCCGCGCTGGCGAGTTCTTTATACCGACGAAGTTGGAGACGTAACGCAGCTACTTTCGAGTACAACTCGGTCTCATTGTCTTCTTCGTCTATCAAGGATAATGCCACGCGTTCTTGTTCCTTTTCTGCTAAAAAATCATCCTCGATTTCTTCATTTATATTTCCATCTTCTTTTAGTGTTGGCGCCGTCGTCCTCGTCGTCGGAGTGAGCGCTAAAATTTCAGCCACTCGTTGCACGCGTTCGAGTACTTTCTGCCGTCGGAACTCGCGCTCTTTTTCCTTCCCGACGTCTGCTATGGACTGCCTTTTCGTCTTCTCGGCCTCGTTTTCATTTTCATTTTCTTCTACTTCTGTCTTCCCCGTCGTCAAAGTATTTTTGCTATATTTTTGGTGCGATATTTTTCCTTCCTCTTTTCTAAATTTTGTCGAGTCAGCGACTTTTTGGACGGTGTCCTCGTCTTCTCCATCTCCTAACGATTCGGACGATTCAGACGACGAAGATATATTCGCGGATGCGAACACCGACGACGGACTCTTCTTCCCTTGCTCGTGCTTGTTGCGTGTTCTTCTCGCGTCGTTTCCTTTCTCCGTCGGGGTGCTCTCGGATTTTGAGACGCGTTCGAAAGCACCCTCGCCCTCGCCGCCAGCGGCATCCAGAGTCGTCGTCGACCAAACGTTGTCTTCTTTTGACTTTTTGGCGGGGCCACCTTTTTTTGGTCTGTCAGAGAGCGACTGCTGCTGCTGCTGCTTTTGCTGTCGATCGATTTCGTCGCAACCCTCCTGAACTGCGCCCGTCTTCTGGAGTTTCTCGTTCCCAAACTTGGAAAAGATGACACCGCGCTCCCCTTTCTCCGCGGTTTCCACCCACAAAGTCCTCTCCGCCACGTCTGGACGACGGTAGGGGGACATGTTTACGAGCTCGAAAAATCGTCCTCCTGTCTCTCTCTCTCTCTCTTGGATCGGTTTTTAACCAGAAAAGCGGCACACGCAAAAAAATAACGCTTTCCTTTCTCTACGTCTACTCGAGCTATCTATCTCCGCGTTCTATACCGCACGAGCGACTCGACACGCGCGCACGCGCGCACACCCTCTCGCTCTCTCTTGCTTTCTCTTTCTCTCTTCCACGAAGAAGAAGAAGAAGAAGAAGAAGAAGATGTTATGATGATGAGTATTAATAATTTTTATTTTATGCCG